>MWWG01000060.1_pt1 | contig 15553 bp, 17 predicted proteins | sample 1047331 | NCBI WGS metagenome assembly MWWG01 (sample SAMN06349968, study PRJNA376086) | soil metagenome | isolation source: MG6-4 sample Antarctic (ecotone) soil | place: Antarctica | collected 2015-01-13 | reverse complement strand
ACATTGTGCCTTAATCCCGGCGCGTTTTATCCTTACAACAGGAATGAGTTAAAGATAGTGCTTAAATCGAACAAGTCATTGAACCAAAGTACAAAACAGCGATTTTGTAACAGTCCCAAAAACGCCCCTTTTTGAAACAAGCTAAACAGGCTTTAAAGTGTCCCAAAAGTTATACGTTTCTGGAACAGCCTAAATAATTGAATGACTTATATTTAGGCTTAATTTCTAGGGCATTGCCTTTTTAGTGGTTTGTGTCATAAGTCGTCTCATAACTAAAATCCCAAAACTCTCCAACATTTTTGACTTATGACACACTTGGTTGTTATCGGTCGCGCCTTTATTTATAAGCTGTTCCTATGCCGCTTCCTCTATTTCTGCATGGATTGAATCGTAGTCAAGCACTTCAATTTCCGGTTCTTCGTCGTATAAATCGTCAACGCTAAATTCTGGTTTCTCTAACTTTTCGACGCGTTGGAAAACTTTACCGTTCCGCGCCTTTACTACCGTTTCCGTTTCCGCTTCAACTGCTGCGGGCTTGGCTTCCTGCTTGGGCTGCGGTTTACGTTGCAGCAGCGCGGCAACCTGTTCAGGCGACGCGTTCATTCCCGCTTCAATTTTTTTAGCAAGGGTAGCGGCGGCGGGCTTGGTTTCCGTTTTCGCTTCCTTTCCCTTTGCTTTTAATTCAGTGCGCTCGTAGTGCGGCAACGGTATAAGTTCGGCGGGACAACGCAGTGTTTTCACTTTTATAGCTAATTTCTCAGCTGGCGGATTCTTAAAAAATAACCGCTTCGCCATTATCGGTTTTAAGTTTCCGGTCAAAATAATAATTTTCTTTTTATGTAATCTCCGCACTTCGTCCGCGGTCATTAATCTACGAGCATGGTGTTTGATTGAACTGCTATCACTTACTTTTTTACTGAACAACCCACCGCTTTTACTTTTGCTTTCTGTTTCTTCCGTATATGTGTATTCTCCCAGTGCCTTGCTAAATTCTTCGGCGGTCTTAGCTTTCAGGCTGTCCAGAATTAAAAGCGTTGTAAAATTTTCTAAAATTGTTGCTGCCGCTGTTGCTCCATACACGGTTTCAAGCTGTGAAATCGACTGCAAAGCCGCGCTTAAGGCTATGCCCTGCCCGCGGAATATAGATATTTTGTTTTCAAAGTTTTTGATTTTCCCGATATTTGCAAATTCATCGAAGAACAAATTTACCGGAATTTTCCGGCTTTCCGCTTCTACCAGCTGCCGCATGGCTACTGCAAAGAAGATTGCCGTTAAGGGTTGCAGCTTGTCGACATCAGCTTCAGCCATACACCAAAACAGCTGCGTCGGGCGTTCCCTTAACTGCGTAAAATCGAACTGCTCCGCGCTGCTGCTGGTAAAGCGTTTTATTGCCGGATTTTGCAGAAATTTAAGTTTTCCGGTTAAGCCGCTTAAAATACTGCCTTGAAATTTCGCGTCTTCGTCCGCGTAAGAAGTTGCAAGGTCAACCACGTCGGCGTTGGTCGAACTTAACAACGTATCGCAGACGGTTTGTATGCCGCTGGAAAGCAGTTTGTAGGCGTGGAGCGGGGTTGGCGCGTCGCTGTGGGCAACGTATAAAAAGACGGCGGTTAGTATTTTTTCTTCCGCGTTCGTCCAGTGTGCAAAATCGCTTTTGCCCTGCCCTTTACTGTGGACGATAGCTTCGGCGCAGTTCTCCGCGCCTTCAACATCCGGGCAGTAGGTTATAAAATTAAATGGTGCGGAGTTGTCGGGTTCGGCGGGTGCAAAGCGAATCGGGCGCGTTTGATTAAATGCGGTCAGCTCCCACAATTCGCTTTTCGGATCCGTTGCAATGAATGAAGTCGCGCCCGCGTTGTAAACATTTGGTAGAAAGTAAGAGCGAGATTTTCCGACTCCTGTTGGGGCGGCAATCAGCACATGCCGCAAAGCCAGCGGCGGCGGCAAGGTTACAAGGCGGGGAAAGATTCCAAAGTCTTTTACTTTTGCAACCTCAATTTGTCCGGCTTGGTAATCGGTAACAAGTTCTTTCATGTCGCCGTACTTCGCCCAGCTTGCCGTTCCGTGCTGGTCGCCGTTTCCACTTCCTGTGCGCGTTCTACTAAAAACCTTTTGCAAGATAACAATCAAAACAAACAGTACAATGCCGCCAATCAAAAAATAATCGCTGTTTTTAGTAAAGGTATTCTGTGCCGAGTCCGCTGCGCTCGGCGGTGCGGTCTTTGTTCCGGCAGCTGGCACAATATTATTGATTGGTTGGGCTGGCTGCGCCGTTATCTGTTTTTTTATTTTTTGTTGCTGTTTTTGTTTACGTTCTTTCCGCTGCTGTGAAGTGTTTTGCATAATTTTATACCGATTCAAGGGATCAAATATTTTAAATGCGGCTATAAACAACCGATTCAAGGCATACAATATTTTTAATCTACCTATAAATAAAGGCTTTCAAGACATACAATATTTTTAATGGGTTGTTATCTGCCTCTGCCATCGTCGCCTCGGCTGCTGCGGTCGACGCGTCCTATTACGACGCTTCGAGTTCTTGTACGTGTTCCATCACGATAGAGTAAAGCTTCATTAATTGTTCGTTCTGTCCGGTCATCTGTGTCAGCTGCTCGTTCAAGCGTTTGTTCTGACTGTCGGCTGTTTGAAGTTCGCTGTCCAAGCGTTCGTTTGCTTTGTTCAAACCGGCGTTTGCTAGTTTCAATCGCTGGTTGTCCGACTGCAATAATTCGTTCATCTCCGTTAATTCGCGTTTGTTCCAATCCATATTTTTGTAGCTCCTTTGATTTGTTGTACTCTTTGTGAAAATCCGTAAACCGTAGCGGCTTGGGCGGCAGCTCCATGCCCTTTTCCTTTGCAATCGCATAAGCCTTTTTCCATTCCCGTGTTTCTTTCTTCAAAGCTTGGTAGGCGGGCAGGTAGTCCGTGCCGTATTCCCTGTCATAAGATTTAGTCCACCTGTCGCCCATGGTCTTGAATTTCGGCTTATCTATTTGCAACTTCTTTCCATCCAAGCCGCGCACATCAAACCAGCAATGAATATGCGTATTTTCAGTGTTTTGGTGGACGCTCAGAACTGCTTTACAGTTAGGCATTTCCTTTTGTAAAAACTCTTTTGCCTGACGCAAAGCCTCGGCACTATCTTCTTTTCTATCCCAAGAGAAGACGGCGCGGAAGTGGTTTCTACTGACGGGCGTTATATCTTTTCCGTTTCTGTCGAACTTCGGTTTGAAGTTTTTACGTGTGCCAGCCTCTATCGTTTGGCGCATTTCAGCGTAGGCAATAAAGTTCGATTTAGTGTCCAGTTTGTTCACTCCTTGCAGCTCGTCAAGGTTATGAAGTTCTAACCCATCACACGCTTTATCGCGTGTAATATATTCAGCGTTCGCGCTGCAAGCGGCGGGGTTTGCCTTATGTGAAAATGAAAATATTGACATATAGTTTCCGGTTTTTTTAGCTGCTTAAAAGTGTGCGAACTTCAATTATTAAATCTTGCAATTCGCGCAGGGTTGCGCGGACTTCCGCTGCGCTCGGTGCAGCTGCATCGTCGCCGGTTGTGTTCACATAATTTAAGTTGTGCGCTATCTGGTTAAGGTTCGTTCCGGTGCGGCTTAAATGGAATGAAACTTTCGCTATCTGCTCGGTTTCCGCTGCGCTGAAACGCTGCATAATTTTGCCCAGCCTGCCCGCTTTTACTAGGAAACGACTAGTAGATAAACGCGCTTCCCTAGCCCTTTTATCTATTAAAAGCTTTTCATCTTCGGTTAACCGAACAAGTAATTTTTTGTTAAAAGTTTTCATATTTTTATATATCTACTCCCAAAAAGCGCGTTCATTTTCGTTCCTCTTTTTAACTTTGGAACGCTTCTTTTTAGAGGATCGGGCATCAAGAATTGCTTTTATAGCCGCTTTATCTTCACCACTTTTTATATTTTTTATCGCTGTTTTTTTATTCTCCGGCGAAGGTTCAGAAGAAAAACAAACGATAAGACGTTCCTTTTCGGCAAAGATTTTTGCACGTAGTTCCTGAATATATTCTTGTAAATTAAAGCCCATAATAATTTTTATTTATTTCTATTAAAAATATATATTTCAAAAATATTGCAAAAAATAATGCTTATATTAATTTTATATATTTATAATAATGCCTATATTAATTTTTATATATTTCTATTAAAAATATATATTTCAATTTTTTATCTATCTTTATGCCCAAAGTTGAAGAAAAGATACATAAAATTTAATCAAAAAACTTCAAGCAAATCGTAAGTTTTACCTTACAAACCACTCTCAACAGCTATCGAGAATCGATAGACTGCTTCTTCTTTTCCGCTTTGGGAAAAGCCAGCGAAACGCTTCGTTTCGGTTTCCTCGCGCTAGCGGGAAACTTGGCTGGGCGTCATTCCAGGCATGAGTACCATAGCGTGGGAAATAAACAATGTCGAGGAACGGTTGAACATTGTTAAACGTTAATTTTTAGAGTAAACTTTAAGTATCACAAACGAAATGAAATTTCATAAGTGATACGTTAGAAATCTAATTTTAGGAAGTTACAAAATATGAAAACAAATTCAAAAGAAAATCTAAAAAATGTTTGCGGTGACACTTTAACTTCCGGCTCCGTCAGGGGTTCAAGTGTTCAAAATTCAACAGGCAAAAGTAGTGCGATAGGTGCTGCTGAAAGCGTGCAACCTTGCAATATTTCAGCTGGTGAAAACGGCGGTAAGTTTGCACATCAAACGGGTTCAAGTTTGGTTATCGCGCTGGCATTTATAACAATACTTTTTGTTATCACGGCGGCGGCAATTCGCTACTCAATCTCGTCAGCAAAAAGCGGCGACGCTGTATCAATTAAAGCGGACGAAGATTGGCGGGCGAGGGAGCTTTCGGCGTATTCGACGGGCTGGATCACGGAAAAATTGCCGAAAGTTTTTCAACGTGAATTACAGGCTGCAAAACAGGTTTGCGGCGGTGTGAATTTGCCCGCATTCAATCCTGAATCTTCGGGCAGCGCGGCTTGTGAAAATTCGCTGCTTGGGGATTTTCAAGAGTGGTTAAGTTCTAAAATTCCCGCTATCGAGCAATTTGGAAAAGACCAGATTAAGCAAGGTGAAACGGCAACGGTCGGCGCGGTTCTGCAGGACGGCGGGCGTGTCGAGACGGGCAAAACTGAACCGTCCTATTTGGTAAATTTTCAAGTCGATACTTCGGCTGGCGACGCTGGAAGTCAGAGCAAGCAGGGGCAAGTTTTCCTTGCCTCTGCGTGGTATGCGTGTACTGCCGAAGCAACGCTTCGAGAAGATACAACAATCGCAGCGGGGCAAACTGCGGTTTTGTCGGGCGAATATTTCAACGCTTCAAAATTAGAACTACTTGAAAATTCAAATAAAATTTGGCAACTCGCAACAATCGACCGCCGAGCGGCACAAAGCTATTCGGTAACAGTTTCGCCGGTTGCAACCAGCTCTTATGTGGTTTTAGCTTATTCAGCGGTTGAGAGCGGCTGCGTTAGTGGTTCTTCGTCGGTTGTTGTTACGGTCGGCGCGGATCCAATGCCAACGCCAACACCAACGGCAACGCCAACACCAGCGGTTGACCCTACGCCGTTTGTTACTCCAACGCCGGAAGTTTCGCCAACGCCAACGACAACGCCAACGCCGTTTGAAATTTTCCCAACACCAACACCAACACCAACGGCAACGCCAACGCCTGAACTGTTTCCAACTCCTACACCAACGCCAACGCCGCCGGTCGTCGTTGTTCCTCGAAAATCGGTGCAGCGCGAATTAGCGCAAAATGGCGGTGTTTTCTCTTGCAGATCGGGTAATGAGTTCCGTGTAGCGAATGGCTTTCAGGCTATTCCCTGCACAAATTACACGGTGGATTTAACTGTAACTATTCAAAGAGAAGCGGGTGGAACTTATCTAATTACGGCAAGCAAAAATAGTAACGCGGATACAAGTTCGGATTTGCGGGCGCGGGGCTTTGCGCCGGATATCGGGCTGTTCGGTTCAAATCCGTACGGGTTCGCTTGCAGCGGGCTTGAACCTACAATGTGTTATGAAGGTCGCACGTCCCTCGGCTATTGGACGCCGTATCAAGGCGGCGCGGCTAATACTGGAAATATTGTAGCGATTAATTATTCAGCTGCAAACACCACGGCAACATGGCGTATTGTGAACGTGCCGAGCGGCTTGGAAAAAATTGTTTTCCGCGACGCGGGCGGCGGCGTTGGGGTTTACAGAATATATTTCGCCGGTTACGATTTCGGACCGGGCGACCGTCAAAGCGCGGGCGACCTCACTTACGATTATGTGGGTAACTGCTGCGGCGGCGGCGGCGTGGTTGTTCCGTTCGACGTTCCGTAAACTACAGTTATCGGGAAATAAAGAAGGCTGCTCCGGTTGGGCAGCCCTTTTTATTTTGCTTTGAAAAGCTATTATTTCAATATTGTTTTAATTAGCTTCTTACGCTGACGCATTGTCGGGTGTTCTATTCCGTCATCTGTGCCGTTGCCGGTCGCTATAAGATCACCGAGCATCTTTTCCAAGCCTTTTATAAGGTCGTTAGCGTTGCCGCCTTTGGCTGTAATTATATGTGCTGCTCCTGCGTCGCAAAATAATTCCAACGCTCTTAATTGTTTGAAATTCTTGCTATCGGCAGCGCGTTTGAAACTCTCGAAGATAATTAAGTGGCAAACTTCGTGCGCCATTACGGCTTGCAGCTCGGCATCGTTCATTAATTCAGCAGCGCGGGTGGAAACTGCAATCACATTTGGATTAATAAAAGCTGTAATAGGAATTTCAGAAGTAAAATAGATTAGCTTTATTCGACTTTCAAGATTCATAAACTTCAAAAGGTCGGCTGAAATTGTTTTCACACGGTCGTAATCTTTGCCCTGTAGCTTCAAGTTTTCCCGCATGTATGGAAACACTCGAATAGGCGCGTTCGGCTGCGCTGCTGGGTAACTGCTGCGTAAAGCGGCGGTTATAACATCCGAGCTATTTGTAAAAAGTTCTTCAACTATGCCGCTCTCGCTCCGCTCGTCCAGCTTCAACAGTCCAGCTTCAACGGCAGCGGGTAAAAAGTTCTTCGCGGCGGTTTCCCGCTCGACAAATTGGTTCTGTGCTGCTGCGGTCGTTGCTGCAATCAAAATTAAGATAGCGGTTAAAAATAAGTTTCTCATAGTGTGTTCTCCTGTAAACAAAAGGTAGTAGGTGATTACCTTTTACTATAGTCATGAGACTACACTATTTCGCTGTTGGAGCCAAGTAAAAAACCGCTCAAACCCATATAAATAGACGGTTTAACGCGCTTTCTTTCTGGCTATCTGCTAAAGTATTTGGTTAAAGAAAAAGGTAGGAAAAGTTGGAATTTAAGTAAAAAAAACCAAAGGAAAAGCCGCTCTTTTTTCGGGGCGGCTTTTCTTTGTCTCGCGGTTATGTGGCGTTTATTCTGGCGGCTTGTCGCTGCGGGTGTTCTACGTTTGGCAAGGTAAAGAAACTTAAACTTTATCGAACGATTACGGTTCGCTCGTTGCTGCTAGGCACGGCGTGCATAAATTCGTAACGGGCTATAATTTTCGGCGTTTGTAAAAACCGGTACGGTTTTACAATTAAAAATTTGAACGCTGCAATAAGAAGATTCAACGGTGTTCTCAGAAATACTCTATATATCCAACGCATCAGCCGGTAGCAAACAAATAAATTAAGTAGACCCATTGCAACCATAAAACCAAGTTGCCCCGCGCTATGGTTCTGCTGCGGTTTCGGTGTCGACACTTGGGCGGGCATAATATTAGTTTTTTGCTGGTTAGCTTCGCTGGTGGCTGCTCGTTTTATTTTTTGTTGTTGGTTGATTGCTTCAGCTGGAGCGAGCTGTTGGGCGGCTGGTGCTGCAATAAAATTCTTGAGGATCAGTCTTGGCAACTGTGTTGTGCTGGCAAAACTCCAAACGAAACCAAACATAACGGTAGCGTATAAAAGTTTAATAATCATTGGTGTAATCCTCGCCGGTATAATGTTCGGCTGCTGCTTCCTGTGCGTCCTGTATTAACTGCGCCTCTGCTGCATCATCTTCGTCGCGCTGTTGCTGCAACGCTGAATAATATTCGATTTCGTCCTGTTCGTCCTGCTGCTGGTCGCGTCTCTCTTGCAACGCTTCGTAATAATCGTTTTCAGCGGCTGCGTCGGCTGCGGCATCATCGACGCGAACGGCATAGTATTCGGCGCGGTCTGCCTCTGCCGTGCGCCGGTAGCGGGCTGCGTACTCTGCGTCGTTCTGCATTCGTTCGTTATGTAACTGAATTACCCATTCGCCTGTTCTGCTCATAATAGTTTCTCCTAAATAAAAGGTAATGACCTTATATTTAATATTACGCCTTATCTTCAATAAACACAAGGCGCGAAACAAGATATTGCAACCTAAAAAGCATTTATTTTTATGCCGAAACATTAACCACTGAACCGCTAATTTCCAACTGAAAACTTGAAAGATATAAACCTTTTACCTAGCCAACTGTTTTATGTATTAACAGCCACAGTATGAATCGCTCCAATCGCCGTCGCTCTCTCTACAATCTCTATAAGTGAAATTACAGCCACATTCCCAACACTGTTTTGTTTCCGCGTTTGCTCTGGCAGCTTCGCTTTGCGGCGGCGCGGCAACAAGTTTGTTTTCGTCAACCCAAAACTTAACCGGTTCGCTGCCGAACGATTCCAGCAATACGCGGTTGCCGTCTGCGAATTTGTTTTTAGCCGTCGCCGTATGTTTATATGTTCCTAATTTTCCAGCCTTTGAAACATATCCAACTATTTTGTAATCTGCCATTGTTTTTACTCCTGCGGCTTGTAGCCTGTCATCGCCACGACCCGCGCTTGGCGGCAATATGGCGAATTGTGTAAGGTGTTACGTTTTAGCGTTAGCTCTGGCTTCGGATTCTTCGCACAATCTTGCAAATGTCTCGAACAGCCCGGGCTTGGCGGCTTCGCGCTGGCGGCGGCGTTCCGCATCTGCTGTCTGGCTGTATAAACCTCTGTTGCGCAATTCCTGAAATATGAAGGGGTCGACGTGGTGTTCGGTGTCAAAACGGTGGATGACTTCGGCGTCTGTCATTTTGGCAATAGCTTCTTCGATATGTGCAGGTGCGGTTATTGTTCCTATCGGTGAATTTATTGCAAGTGCCATAATTTTTACTCCTATAAATAAATTGCCGGATATCGCTCCGGCTGGCGGTTAGAATTTCAAAATTAGTTAATCGCACACGCGACGTCATCTTCGACAAAGTGTCCTAATTCGCGCCGGTCAATTTCGCTCTGTTCGTGCGCGGCTTCCTCTGCGTCAAATTTGGCGGCAACTGCTTCGGCTTCGGCTTCCGCTTCAAGCTGTGCCAATAGAGCAGCTGCTCCGTGGTAGCAAAATTTATCGTATTTTCCAGCGGGGCAACTGCACGAAACTGAATAATCAGCGGTTATAGTTACGGTGTAAATTCCGGTTGCGCCGAGTACAACGTGGGCGTTGCCCGTTCTCAGCACGACGGGGGTTTCTTGTTGGGCTTTGGTAAAAGCCGGTTTATTTCCTCTAAATTGTTGGTAGCCAATCATAATTTTTTACTTCCTTGTTTTTTTTGTTTCCTTGCTATATACTAAAAATGTAAAGGTAATAAAGTAATCACCTTTCTATTATTCAATCTTACTATAAAAACCCAGTAACTACAAGTCTAATACGTATAAAAACATTAAAATTATGAAGAAAATTAAAGATAAAACAGCAAAAATCACACAAGCAAAAGGCGCGAAAATCGCGGCGGGTCGCGTGTTCAAATACTCCCAATTTGACGAGCTGGTGGACTCGCGGATTCAGGTTAAAATGCCGGAAAACTGGCGGCACCACTTCGTTATGGCTGCAAGGTCGGAAAAGAAAAGTTTAGCTTTCGTCATCGTGGAGTTGTTGCGGGAAAAATACGGCGAGCCTAAAAAAACAAAAACAAAAGCGGCGGCTAAAAAAGTGGCTGCTGCTGAAACGAATCAACCAAAACTCGACGCGCTATTTGGCGACGAAATAACCGAACTTTAATTTTAGATTTCGCCCGTTCCGGTTTAGGTGTCGACACTTGGGCGGTAAGCTTCCACAGCTGCCGCTCCATTTTCTTTTTATCGCTCTCCAGCCGCTCGGCGTTCATAGTACGCAACATTCAAAACAAACCGAAAACCAAAAAAAACCGACAACCTTTTACCCTAACCAACAAAACTATTCTTAATGCCGGTTTCCCTGTCCTGCTGGCTGTGGGCGGCAATACAAAGTTAGGCTTAGAAAATAAAAACACCACACAGCGCAACGTCGTGCGTCGATTTGGCTGTTTTCTACTTCAAAACCAGCATAATACAATTGTTTTGGTAGCTGGCTGGCTTCGCCGTTATCGGTTTTTTTATCGGTGGTTGCTGCGCTCCTTAACTTGTGCGTACTTCTTTTTTGTAATAATCTGGAAATCGTTATTTCTGGAAAATGTCAAAGCGTCAAAGCGTCAATATGAGGATTATTTCAATAACCGGCTTTAAGGGCGGGGTAGCAAAAACCACAACGGCTATACACCTAGCCGCTTTTCTCGCGTTCAATGACAACGTACTGCTAATAGACGCCGACCCGAACAGAACCGCGCTGAAATGGTCAAAGCGCGGCAACCTGCCTTTTAAGGTTGTTTCTCAAGGCGAATCAATAAAATATATTGCTGCTTCCGAATTTATTATTATCGATACTCCAGCCAGACCAGCGGGCGAAGATTTAGCGGAAATTGCTAATAATTGTAACTTGCTTATTTTACCGTCTGCGCCGGACGTTTTGGGGCTGGAGGCTCTGCTTGAAACGGCGGCGGCATTCGGCGCGGGTATCAATTACAAAGCCCTGCTGACAATCGTTCCACCGCTCCCGAATCGGCAAGGCGAAATTATGCAAAACGAATTAAAGGCGCAAAATATACCCGTTTTCGATTCGCTTATTATGCGCTCCACTTCATTTCAACGGGCGGCGTTGTTAGGTGTTACGGTTGGTGAAATTAAAACCGCTCTGGCGGCTGCTGCGGCGACGAGCTATAAAGAATTAGGTAGGGAAGTACTTCAAAGTTTAGGTGAATAAAAAATGAACAAACAAAACGAACAAGCAAGGCTTAAAGATGTTTTTGCAGCTGTAGACCGCGCCGGTACTGAAAGCGTCAAATCGTCAAATCTGGAAAGCGTCAAAGCGTCTAATCGTCAGGAAAATGAAACGCTGGTTAATCTCGGCGTTAAAATTCCAGCTTCCCATAGAAATTTCTGGAACGGTAAAGCGGCGGCGGCTGGTGTGTCAATGAAGTCTATTATTATTGCTGCGCTAACTGAAAAGCTCGGCAAGCCTGAATAAAAACACCGCGTCGGATAACGATATTCGCATATACCTACCAGCCAAACTCCTCAAATTCGTTATATTCCGCTACAGCTGCCGCGGCAACAGGTTTCATAACAGGAGCGGCAATAGCTATAGGTTTCATAATAGGTTTGGCAACAGCTTCGGCGGCGTGTTCCATTTCCCGCACGGTTGCAAATTCAAAATATTCCGGTTCTTCAAAGTCTGCAGGTGCAATATACTCCGCAAAATATTTAGGTTCTTCCGGTATGTATTCAGAATAGTCTTCAAACTCTGCGGGGTATTCTGCCCGCGCCCGTGCTTCGTCAAAATCAATTTCAATTTCAACCACAACAGGCTTCGGCGCATTCCAGACCAGCCGAAACTCTGATCGCACAGCAAACTCCTCTATAAAACCGCGTTCCGGCGTACCAAACAACGCGCCCAAACCATCTTTGAACGTAGCAAACGGAAATTTCTTTACCAACTGCCGCTTCCTATAATCAATTTGCTTTTCAAACTGCTCTGCCAGCACCATTTCATACTTTTCAACACCGATTTCTTCTACCAACTCCTGCCAGTTCTTCTGTTTACCCTTTAACCAGCCTTTTCGCCGCGCTTTTGGCATAGCTTTCGTTTCCTGTTCCACAGCTTCCGAAACATCTTCTTTTGTAAATCCGTCGGATAAGCTTTTTGTATGAACATAGCTCTCGGAACGCGCCGCGCTGGTTTCGGCGTGTGTTTCTACTTCGGCGGCTTCCAATTTCAGCCGTGCCGAAGTCTCGGCAAAGCTGCCGCCAAGTGAAAACATTCGGGGCCACCTTTTCACCGCGGCAATCTCTAATAAATGTTTGTCCGGTATCTGACTCCAGCTCTCGCCCTTTGTAATATATTTACAAACTTCCTGTAATTCATCTTCGATAGTGCCGTTCAAATATTTAATTTGCACGTCGAGCAGCCCGTTCTTTGTTGCCGGGTCAAACACGCGACCCGCCTTCTTAAACGCCGCTTCAACGCAATCTGTCCACTGTTTTTTCAATAAAGCTTCGGGTATAAACACACCGGCAACGAAAAGATGAATGTGGGCGTGGTAGGTTTCGGCATATTCACCCGTGCCGCGGTACGTAAATTCCGAGCCGCGCACGAAACCGGAAATATAATTTTTCTGAAAGTCGGATTTTCTGAATCTATCAAAGGCATCGCCCAGCAAAGAAAGCGTGTTCAGGCAGGTATCAAAAACCGGCGGCATCGTAAAAATAATATGACGATACCGTTCCTGCTGCCTTTTAGTTTCGCCCGTTTCGTAATCTTTATATGTCCGCACTCCGAGCGGTGTTGCTTTGACGGCGGCAAGGGCGCGTTTTTTATTGCGTTTCGACGCGACGCTGTTGCAGGGACTGCATAATTTCGCCCAGCAGGCAGCGAAATGCCCGAACCCATCGAAACGCTTGTTTGTCTCGCAGTTATGCAAATTTGTAGCTGTATATTGATTTCTTTTGCTCGAACAAAATTTCATTCGGGCGGCTTGGGCGCGGTTGCGTTTGTAGTTTTTATCTAAAGGGGCGGCTTGGACTGCTGCATAAAGCCTATCGGCAACCTTTTCGCACTGTTCGCGTTGATAATAGGATCGGTCTACATGGTTGTAGAGCCGCTTGGCGGTTTTTCGTTTTCTAAGCGGTTTACAGTTATAACTCATATTCAAGCAAAAAATTTCTTTCAGGCTTGAATATGCACTTGAATATGCACAACGAAATGTGTATATTCAAATCAAGCCTTGATTCGCCTTGGTCAGCGTTAAGGTTAATAGTTCCAGAAGAGCCGAAAGCTTGTAACTTTCGGCTTTTCGCCGTTTACAAGAAAATAAAAACTTTCGTTATATTTTCCTGACTCATTTATAATCGTATCTCAAAAGATATGCAACTTCCAAACAAAGACTTGAGTAGCCTGTTTCAAACATTTATGAAATTCTGCTAGACTCTTGCAAACAATCGAGTTACTGTCTATCTGGTAGTTTGTATAGTGCAGTTTACTTCCTAAAATAGAAATTGGGCGCGGCTTCGGCTTCGCCCTTTTTTTATGCACTTCATTCTTTGTTTTGAAAATTTATCGCGTTCTGTTATAGTGCCGCGCAATTAGTGAATAATACCTTTTCCCTGTTCCTGTTTCCGCTGCTTATACGCGCTAATTTCAAATTCGAGCATTGTTGAATACCGAAATCCTACCAAGCCGCGCAGAAAATGATAATGTGCCCGTTCGAGAAAACTAGCCTCTCCAGCTTCAAAACACTTCTGCATAATGTCTAATGTCTCGTCGGATAACCACTTTTCGCCATACATCTCTCGCATTTTCACACCTTCGGCGTGGAAAAATTCCCAATCGAAATAATTTTCGGCAGCGAGTTCAACCATTTTTTGCCCGCGCCCGTCCTCTGCTAAATACGCTTTCAGCCTGTCGCAAGCCCGCGCCGCTATTTCCAAGCTCTCCTCGACGGTTATCGGAACGCTGGAAACAGTCGGAAACCCTGCCATGTGTTTTTGCATATCAACGCAAGTCTTTTCAATGGCTGCCGCCATGCTTTTATGCACCGAGTCCGTAAATGAAATTTGCTCGACTTGCTCAACTTGCTTAACTTGCGCTTTTTTTGTTTTCTTCATTTTGTTATTTTCTTCTTGTTCTTCCCTTTCCAACTAATACAAAGTTAGCCTCAATAAATAAAAACGCCTTGTCGGGCAACCTCCGGCTTCGATTTAGCTGCTCTCTACGTCAAAATAGGCATAATACAATTGTTATAAGGCTTTTTTAATTAAATATCACTTTTATTGAACAACCTGTTTTACGCCTTCTGCTTTTAGTTTCAACCTGTTGATTTTGTTCTTACGCAACCAGACGCTTAGATTTTCGGGCGTTGTTGAGTACCGTTCCGCTATAAATCTTTGGCTGCTGCCGCTGCCGAGCAGGGCTTCGATTTCAGGGCGGTATTTATCAAGTTTACTACTGCCGCTTCCAACGGGGCGACCCATAGGCAAGCCGCTCGCTTTGCGGTGTCTTAAAGCTTCTTTGGTTCGGGAAGATATTAAGTCGCGTTCAATCTCTGCCGCCATTGAAAATACAACGGCAACAATTTTGCTTTGAATAGTACCGTCTAAATTCCATGCGCCTTTTACGCTGAAAATATTTAACTGCTTGTTGGTGGCTATTGACAAGATTTCCATAACTTCGAGCATCGAACGTCCTAACCGGCTTAATTCTGAAACTATAATAGAATCGCCCGCTTTCAAAGTATTCAAAACTTCTGCTAGTTTGCGGTCGCGCCATGAAACTTTGCCCGAAACAATTTCTTCTACAAAAGTTACTTGTCCTAAATTCTTATCATTCGCCAAAGCAAGGATATCGGCTTTGTTCTTTTCCAGTTCTTGGCTGAATGTGGAAACACGAAGATAACCTATAACTTTTTTTGTTCCGGCTGCTGCTTCCGGTTGTTTTTTAGTTGTTTTTTGCATAATTAAATGAAACTCCTTTAACTATAATTATTTTATAATGGAAAATATTAAATAGCTAGTCTTATTTGCTATATCGCAACTAAATATTTATACGGTCGTTTATTTTATAAGTTTTAATTCTTAGCCATGTGGTAAATTATTGGTGCTATACTTTAATTCGTCCTATAAACGACCCTTTGTGGGACAAATGCTTTTAAACTTTGTTGTCGGATTTATAGTATTGTCGTAGTGAATGTTTCTACTTGTAATTATTTGAAAGATGGTTGAAGCAAGACAAATATTAAAGGCGATTTTAATCCCGATTTTTCTAGCGCTGGGAGCTTATTTATTCGGCATTGTTATTTTTAAACAACCACACTATCTTTCTAATGAATTAGAATCTTCATATTGTTTTGATTGTTACCCAGTATTATCTAGGATTTATTTGTGCTTTGTTCTTGGTTTGTTATCTCTATCAGTTATTTTGCCGTTTCTTTTAATCCTGCGAAATAAACCAATTAAAGAACAACAATCAATATTGCCAAAGGAATGAATAATTTGTCTCAAAATCGACGCTTTCTGAGACAATCCAATATCAATTAAAACGTTTACAAATACACCATCATAAAACAGCGACAAATGCGTAATAAATGTATGCCTCAAAAACTATGTCTTTTAGATGAATATTATTATATGAT
>MWWG01000059.1_pt1 | contig 15603 bp, 15 predicted proteins | sample 1047331 | NCBI WGS metagenome assembly MWWG01 (sample SAMN06349968, study PRJNA376086) | soil metagenome | isolation source: MG6-4 sample Antarctic (ecotone) soil | place: Antarctica | collected 2015-01-13 | reverse complement strand
AACTGCGAGAACAAACCTTGCGCGTGCGCACGGAGAACTCCTGCAAGTCGGCACAGATATTCAGGTGAAAGGCAAAGAGAAGGACGCGCGGATGGCGGCGCTTGAGGCCGAGATCGCGGAGAGCGAACTACGCGCGGCTGAGGCCCGAAAGAAGCTAGAAAGTTTGAGCCAGCCTGCGCAGACGCCACCGAGCGAGCCGAAGCTGAGCAGAGAGCAGCAGCGGGTATTAAAGAAAGCAGACATCGAAACTACTATCGCCCGCCTTCGTCTCGAAAAGACGCGGGGGCTTGAAGCACTTGACGCTTCGGACGAAGAAGGACGTATGCGGGTTATGAACCTCTATGATGACCGAATTGCGCGCGAACAAGACGAACTACGGAAGTATCTATGAGTTCCTTACACGTCGGCTATGATGCTGAAGGCCGGCCCTTACGACTTTCCCTCGACGACCGGAAAACTCACGCCCATATCATCGGCTCTTCAGGTTCAGGCAAGAGTAAGTTCATGGAATGGCTGATGCGCGGCGACATCACAAACCGGCAAGGGTTTGCCCTGCTCGATCCGCACGGAACGCTTTATGACGCTGTAGCCGAATACTGTGCGCACACTATCCCACGGCAAGACGTAATCCTACTCAATGTTTCCAAACCGGATTCCATCATCGGATTTAACCCATTTCGGAAAGCTCCAAGCGGCGACGTGTCGGTGCAGGTTGACCGCCGCATAGCGGCCACGCTGCACGCTTGGAACGTGGCTCACTCAGATCAGACGCCGACTTTAGAACGCACCTTGCGACTGATTTTCACAGTCATGCTTGAACACAACTTAGGCTTGCCGCAGGTGCAGCACCTCATTGACTTCAACGCGCATGACATCCGCGAGCACCTCATCGAGCGACTACAAACGCCCCTTGTGCAAAAGGAATGGCGGGAGCTTCAGCAGCTGAAGCCGAAGGAGTGGCGCGATGAAACCCTGTCGGCAAAGAATCGCTTGTTTCGGTTTCTGACTTCAACTTCACTTTCGCGCTTCATGGGACTGCCAGAGAGAAGCATAGATCTTCAGGCCATTATGGATGAAGGGAAAGTGTTGCTTGTCAACCTCGCGCCGAGTGACGAATTATCCCACGAAAACGCCCGCGTGTTCGGCGCGCTTCTTATCAACGAGTTTTTTGAATGCGCCTTACGCCGCACCAAAGATAGTAGAGGCCGCGATCCGCACCCCTACTTTCTGTACGCGGATGAGTTTCAAAACTTCGTCTCGCTTGACATCGCTGAGATGCTCGACCAGGTACGCAAGTTCGGTCTTTTTTTGTACTTGGCTCATCAACGTTTCGGCCATTTAGACGAGAATCTTACGGATGCGGTACTGACCAACTGCAAAATCAAAGCCGTGTTTGGGGGCCTACCAGTAGCGAGCGCCCGCATGATGGCCGAGGAACTATTCATCGGAGAGCTGGACTCAAAAAAGATTAAAGCGGCTATCTATCAAACAAAGTTTTGGCCGAGGTACAGCCGCGATAAGGTGTATGCGAAATCAAGCGGCCACAGTACAAGCGAAGGATATTCAAGCGGCCACAGTGATAGCCGGTCATCAGGCACATTTTCTGGGGGTGGGACGAGCGAGGGTAGCGGGCAGGTCTTCATGCCCCCAGCGGATGGGTTTTTTTTAGGGGCGGGATGGTTTGATAACAAACCTATTAGTACCAGTGAAGGAACAGGGACGAGCAGCAGCTTTGGTGAAAGCTCAACGCGGGGCGAATCTGACAGCCGCAGCGAGTCGTATGGTGACAGCTATAGCGAAGGAGAGAGCGAGGCAGACATTCCAATATTTGTTCCTGTGCCGTTTCAGGAACTGTCGAGCGTGCAGTATTACAGCCCGGAAGAACAGTTAATTGAACTGACAGCAGCTTTGAAAGAGCAGTACGGGCGGCACTGCTTCATTAAAATTCAGAATCAAAAAACACAGCCGCTGCTTGTGCCGTTCGTCAAAAGTTATTACACACAGAAGCGAAACAAAGAATGGTACATCGCGCGCGAGCTGACTAAACAGCAGGCAGTCAAGCGTGAAGAGATAGATGAGTTGCTGAAAAACCAAGAAACCGCTTTAATGAAAGCAGTACACCCACCAAGCGACGACGATGACCAAGAGCCTCAGCCTGCACCAGCAAAGCGGGGTAAAAAGCCGCGACCAAATATATTTGCGTCCATTGATCCGAGCGCAGACGATTAACCATTTAGCTTTATATGCAGCAGCGCCTCCACAAATACAAACGCGACCCTGAACGCTTACCGCCAAGAGAAATAACCGAGCGCTCACTTGAAATAATATCCCTCATCGAGCGCTACCGATTTTTACCCACATCCTTAATCGTGCGCTTGATTGAAGGCCACGAGAAACACACCGCGCGCCACTTACAAGCCCTGTACCACAAAGGGCTAATTAACCGTTTCGCCTTCCCCCGCGTCGGCAATCCCGGAGAGTTCAACTACTACCTCGATAACGTAAAAGTGCTTTCGCTTTTGGTGGACGCTGGCTCTGATAGAGATGCGCTTGATTGGGATTTGGTGAAGAGGAACTACGTCAAAGATTACAGCGCGATCAACCTGGGGAAAAATATAGACGACTTACAAGGCCGCTTAATGCACCTCCAGCACGAGCTGATGATTAGTCGCTTTCACGCGATGCTAGAGCTTGCCTGCCGGCGCTCTAACGGCAGTGTAGAGCTTCACCAATTCAAGCAAGGTTCGGAGCTTTGGAACAAGGTTGAGGTTCCCGTGTTGCGCTTCGACGGCCAGCGTTGGTCTGAGTCTGACAAGACAGAAACATTACCCCACAGGCCGGACGCATTTTTCACTTTGCGTTTCCCGCAGGAGAATGGAGACCGGGAGTTAGTACATTACTTTTATGAAGCCGACCGGAAGCACACGAGCACCAAGAAGCATAACCGGAAACTCCGCGCACACTTTCATTACATCGTGAAGCAACGCCGGCACGAGGAACACTACGGCGTGAAGCGCATCCGAGCGGTCTTGATTGAAACGACCGACATGTATTGGGCAGATGAGCTGCGGGAAGCAGCAAAGCATTTCACCGTGTCAGGCAACAAGCCCTCTCCCCTATTTTGGTTCACCACGTCACGGCTCTTTACCGAGCCGGTAGAAACCGAAGAGAACGGGCGAAAGCGATCCGTGCCGTCTTTCATACTGCGCCCGGAAATTATCTTAAAGCGCATTTGGGCATCGCCGGTGGACGACACGCTTTATTCTTTATTCGATTAAACCTCTATGTCATCGAGGGACAAGCCTTTTAAGTGTCAGACATGCTCCCGCTCATTCCGCAGCAGAGCAATGCTCCGTTTGCACTACGAAGAGCATAGCGGCTCTGCAACAAAGCATTGTAAAACTTGCGGTGCTAACTATCCGTCAAGTGGTTATCACCGATGCTGAATTTTCGATGGTGTAGAAAGTTACAAGTTATCGGAAGGGGAAGTGCTATACATGCAAATATCACAGACAGCCCCAGTTGTCTATCAGTACCTATTGCTTTCTATAGATACATATGGTAAGACTAAGTTAAGTACGGCTAGTTTTAGAGGAGTATAGATAGTGTTAGGAACACAGATGATAACAAATAATTCTAGCAATAATGTTGATTCCCAGAACTGGTATACAGCCGCAGAAGTAGCTCAACATCTTGGGATAAAAGAACAAACGGTAACAGACTACTGTCGTGATGGCCGTTTCAAAAAGAAAGCTAGGAAGCAAGGGCCTAGGATGCGTTGGCACATTTTAGGTTCTGAAATTATTCGTTTACGAAATGAATGGGGGCTTGATGGTTAGTTTGTTGCTCTGATGAAACGATAGAAGGGGAACTTGACAAACCTAATTGATAATGCGAAAACCAACGTTTTTAGACATTTGAATTAATGTAGGTAGAGCATTTAGGATGCTACACCTATTCTAGCTAGGACTTCATGGATACTATGAATCGTTTTGACTCTACTTCGCCGTTAGACTATCGGTACTACGGCGACAACCCTGCCTTTTTCGCTCGCCTTCAGCCGTATGTTTCGGAAACGGCATACATTAACTACATCTTGAAGGTCGAGTTGGCACTTGTGCGTATGCTCGCTAGGCATGGCCTATGCCCGTCCACCGTGCCGCGTGAAGTTGAGGCCGCTATTCCTGAGATTACCCCTGACGAGGTATATGAAGAGGAGAGGCGTGTCCACCACAACATCAGGGCAATAGCGAACTGTATCAGGAATCGTGTTTCTCCCGAGTCGCGGCCATTCGTTCACCTGTTCGCGACATCTGCGGATATTATGGACACGGCCTCTGCGCTACGTTACAAGGAATTAGTACGCGATGTCTTGTTGCCAGATTTGATTGCTCTTGAGGAAACACTGATTGAACTTGCGCGCACACATAGCGATGACGTTCAGATAGGACGCACGCATGGTCAACATGCCGTACCCACTACTTTTGGCTACGCTATTGCTCTTTATGTGAGCAGAATCGGCTCGCGTATCCAAGCTATTGATGCTGCTCACCGCGAATTGTGCGGGCAGTTATCTGGCGCGGTTGGTGCGTTCAACTCGTGGTCTCTGTTTGACCCGGACGATCCAGCTAAATACGAATCAGAATTGCTCCACGATCTGGGCCTGAAACCCAGCGCCACTTCAGTTTCTTCGCAGATTGTCGAACCTGAATCAATCACTGATTTGACGCACTCGGTGGTGTCCTGTTTTTCCGTACTAGCAAATCTGGCTGACGACATTCGCCACCTCATTAGGAGTGAGATTGCTGAACTAATAGACACATACAGTGCTGAGGAAGTCGGCTCTTCGACAATGCCGCATAAGATGAATCCAAAGAATTTTGAAAACGTCAAAAGTCTTTGGAAAGAATTTATGCCGAGAATGATGACGGTTTACATGGATCAAATTTCTGAACATCAAAGAGATTTGACCAACTCTGCGTCCGGGCGCTTCTTGCCAGAGCTGTTCACCGGCTTTTGCTATGCCGTACTTAGAATGGGTGGTGCGTTAAGCAAAATAGAAACCAACACGGCTAAAATGAAAGAGCACATAGACGCGAATAAGCACTTGGTAGTAGCCGAACCGCTATACATTATGCTGGCCTTGAAGGGATACCCGAATGCCTATGACGAAGTAATGAATTTGTCCCGCGAGGGGCGGCGTTCTAGCGTCAACCTCATGGATTTGGCTTGGAAGCATCCAGAGATATCTAAATATCTCGATAAATTGTCGGAAGAACATAAAGCGATTTTGGCAGATCCTTCTCTTTATGTAGGTGATGCGCCGGCTAGGACAATAGCCACCTGTGATTATTGGGAATTGGAGTGTGATCGCATCAAGAGGCTTCTGACGACTGAAGAAAATTATAGTTATCCTAAAAGCATATCCGCTTTTGGAGATTAAATTTCCCAATACCGTCTAACTACAAAGCCCTCTGGAAATCTTCTAGAGGGCTTTGTGTTTTGTTGGCCGCTACAATTTTCTACGCTCATTATGAAAATGTCTCTTCAAAGAAATAAGGGAATGAAACCCAACGGGACATTACAGTTAAATTCCTGACTCCCCTACCCTGTGGAAATCCCAATGTTTATATACATGCTATACTGATGAACGGGACAATACAGTTATATTGTCCCGTTCATTATTTAAGGGTTAATAAAAAATCCGCCACATACACTCGCAAGTATGTGGCGGCGGTCTCATTTCGCAGGCTACTAGCGTAACCTACAAGTATAATCGAATTCTACTACCTTTTAACATACAGTCAATTAAAAATTGGTAATCTATGGCAGCTCGCAGACAAGAGACAATCAAGTTTCTAACTTTTGATGAACTCAAACGTCTTTTTAATGTAATCAAGGTGCAGGGCAACAAGCGCGACCGAGCGCTGTTCCTTACCGCGTATCGGCATGGCCTCAGAGCCTCAGAAGTTGGGCGACTCTACAAGACTGACATTGATTTTAAGCAGCTCAGAATTTATTGCCACCGCTTGAAGGGTAGCCATTCCGGGCAGCACCCGATGGAACCAGATGAGGCGAGGATTCTTAAAGGCTATTTAAATTCGCGCGACGATGACTCTCCCCTCCTTTTTCCAAGTCGCAGAAACCTCCCGATCAGCAGGCAGCGCCTAGACGCCCTTATGAAGCAGCACGGAGAGCAGGCCGGGCTGCCGCGAGACAAGCAGCACTTCCATGTGCTCAAGCACACTTGCGCTACTCACCTACTAGAGACCGGAGACGATCTGCGCTTTGTGCAGGATTGGTTAGGCCATTCCAATATTCAAAACACAGTGATCTATACCCACTTGGTTTCATCCTCACGCGCCGAGAAAGCCCGCAAGCATTTTTCAAAACTTCCCCACTTTTAATCGCCCACATATTTATGGCCCTCAATGCTCAAATCTTGACGAATTCTGTCTATTTGTTATGATAGTTGAGTAGTTAGAAAATCTAACTTTTCAACTATTCAAGGAATAATATTATGTCTATCGTAAAAGTGAAAACTAAGGGTCAGGTAACGCTCCCCACCGCTATCCGCGAACGGGTTGGCCTTAATATTGGTGATCTACTCGAAGCAAAAGTAGAAAAGGGTAAAATTACCCTTACCCCTAAGACTTTAGTTGATCGACACATTGCTGAGGGCTTAGAAGATATTAAGAACGGAAGAGTATATGGTCCCTTTAATAGTACTGATGATCTGACCGCTTCGCTTCAAGGTAATATTAAAAAGAGAGCCAAAAAGTCTAAACGCGCATAATGGAACTTTTTTATACTGAGCGTTTTCTTAAATCTCTTGCAGACGCTCCACAACAAGTTCAGAAAACGTTTTATAAACAAGCGCAGTTCTTGACCCAGAATTTACGCCATCCTTCACTGCGTGCGAAAAAGTATGATGAGGCTAATGATGTTTGGCAGGCTAGAGTAAACCGCGACTGGAGATTTTATTTTATTATCAAGGATGACACGTTTTACCTGATTGATATTATCCCCCACCCAAAATAATTTAGTACATAAATTGTTTCAAGAGAGCAGGCCTCCCCTGCTCTTTTTATTTATATTTCTTATATAGTGCATATGATGCAAATAATATATATTATTTGCCGCGCATGCCAATAAATATTGCCGGAATTTCTGGTGATGTTCTCATTCCTGTTACACGGAGAGCATGTTAAGCCGAACTCAGGTTAAAGAAGGAAATTATGGCTAAAAGCAACATTAAAAAGACTCTTGATGCGCCTTTAAAGTCAGGTGGATCGGTTAATGAGAATCGGTTGGGGCAAGCTGAAACTTTACTAAAGAAGAGAGAAGAGGCTATCTCTGCAATTAGTCCATCAATAAAGAAGAATAAGGTTGTTAGGGACAGTTTTACTATGCCAGCCTCATACTATAGTTTAATGTCTAGCCTACAGCAGCGTTGTATGAGAGAAGGAGTTGGTGTGAATAAAAGTGAACTTCTCAGGGCTGGTTTAGACGCACTAAATTCTATGTCAACGAGTGAGATGGTTAAAATTGTTAAAGGGTTAGTTAAGCTTAAGCCAGGCCGCACGTCACAAAAATAAACTGTTATGACGGATGTACGTTATTTTTATTCCCCATCCTAGCGCTCACCTCGCCACTGGCTTGCAGTGGCTTTACCATCTGACCAAAATATAATTTGCAATGAGCGGAGGAAATCAGTGTGCACAATCCTTTAGAATACTTGAGCAAAGAAGAATTAATACAACGCCTTGGAGAGCTTGAAGAGCAAATAACATTAGATAAGGCTTTTTCCACCATAACAGAACCAAATGCTGGTGATGCAATTTTGCACTGGCAAGGTCGCAGCCGCTTTCTTTCAGAAAAGGTCATTCCTGTACAGCTAAAACCTGTCGCAGAACAAAGCCTAAATCCCGCTGATAGCAAAAACCGAATTATTGATGGTGATAATCTCGCCGTAATGACCTCCCTACTTACCGAGTTTCGCGGGGGTCCCAATAAAGGGATAGATGTAATTTACATTGACCCGCCGTACAACACAGGTGAAGACGTGTTTTCTTATAGCGATGATTACCGTCTATCTAATAATGAGGTTAAGGCACTACGCCGCAAGGTGGGCCGTTCAGAAAGTCTTGTTAGTTTAGACGATCCAAGTAGGCATACAAAGTGGATTAATCACATGGCTCCGCGCTTGTGGGCGGCCAAGAAGCTACTTAAAAGCACAGGAATTATCATAATATCTATTGATGAGCATGAGTTGCCACGCCTCTGGATGCTTATGGAAGAGCTATTCGGCGCAAACAATCGAATAGCCACTTTGATCTGGGAACGATCAAGAAAAAACGATGCAAAATACGTTTCGGAGGGACACGAGTACATGCTCGTGTGGGCTAGAAATAAATCGGAGTTGGATGCTAAAGCCTCACGCATGGCGAGTGAGCCAGAATGGGAAAAGGTTAAAGGCAAATGGAGAAAACGTAAAGATAGTGTAGACGCGATCCTAACAACCTACATGGAAGCTAAAGCAGAATTTGGTAACGACATTCCGCAAATTCAAAAGGCCCTCAATGAATTTTTTGCGAGCCTGCCCAAAGCGCATCCGGCAAAGAAAATCCGGTACAAGAAGGTCAACGAATTTGGAGTTTATAATGACGACGGAAATCCTAATTGGCCCGGTGGTGGTGGCCCAGAATATGATGTATTCCATCCTATAACTAAAAAGGCTTGCAAAGTACCTGCATCCGGCTGGCGTTACTCCGAAGATGAGATGCGAAGGTTGATAGATCAAAACCGAGTTGCATTCAAGGCAACTCATAAAAGTGTCCCGCGAATAATCACCTATTTACATGAGATGGAAAGCGAGGTGCAGACAAGCGTTATAACCCGCTCAGGGCAACGCTCCGTTGAAACAGTAGAAGCAATTTTAGGCAAGGGAGCTTTTAAGAATCCCAAAGATCACGAGCTGCTCGCTTCCCTCTTTAACTTGGTAACGTGGCGCGATAAGAATGCGATTATCCTTGACCCTTACGCCGGTTCAGGCACAACCGCCCATGCAGTTCTTTCGATGAATGCTGAGGATAATGGAGATAGACGGTTTATCCTTATCGAAGGTGGTGATCCGAGCGATAAAAAAATTTCAAGAAGCAAATATACATCCGAGATTACCGCCGAGCGTGTGCGGAGGGTAATTACAGGCAAGTGGTCAGATCGAAATCGCCACCCCTCGCATAAAACTGGTTTTCACTTCTACCGCGCTCATGACCAGATCACAAAGGCCGCTATCATGGCCTCCACGCGGGAGAGTCTAGCCGATATTATTCTTCAGGTTGTAGAAGAGGAATCGAATCGCATTGATTGTCGTGTAGAGGGGCATACCTATCTGATAGGGAGAACCCGTCTCGGCTACGGTATTGCCCTTGTATGGCAAGCATCAAAAGGTAAAAAGAATGAACAGATTTTGACTTGGGAGATTTTAGAGAAAGTGTTAGATGAGGCAGCCGCAGCAGGGGTAACTCGACCCATTCATATTTACGCAACCGCTAACACTGCGCCGATTGCCGATGATCTATATAAATTCCACCAAATTCCTAATTCCATCCTTGCACGCCTCGGTATCTTGAACGGGGAGGGAGATGGCGACGAATGAGTTTCATTAAGCGGAGTGATTTAAAACCTTTTCAAGAGCGGTCCGCCAGTGCGCTTGCAACTATGATCCAAGAGTATCCGAGTGCGAGATTTAAACCGCGCTTTGATCAAGACACTGGTGACTTACTTCCCTTCCTATGCCGACTCCGGGCAATTACAGGAGCAGGCAAAACCCCTATCCTTGCTTTAGCAGCACAACATCTAAAAAGGGGTGTTATCCTATGGACTACCAATAGGGGCGCGGTTATTTCTCAAACCCTCACCAACTTAAAGTCAGGTGGAAAATACTCAGCCCTTCTGCCCGAAGGCACTCAGGTTTATCAACTCAGCGAGATGAGTGATAGTGACTGGCAAGACATACTTGCCGCTGACAATGGCCTGACTATTCTTCTATCAACTGTAGCTGCATTCAATCAAGATAGTGATGTGCTAAGAGTTCATCGTAAACTCGGAGACTTTACACGTTGGGAGATGCTCGGAGGCAAAGGCGACAATCCCCGACAGCGTTCATTGTATGTTTTTTATGATGAAGGGCATGGAGCGACAGAAAGTCAGTTTCGCAAATTACGTGAACTTTCTCCACGGGCTTTTGTTCTCGCTTCAGCTAGTCCCCTGCCCGAAGATTTAGCAGATTTACTTTCAGGTAAGACCCAGGAAGAGCGTGAGCAGTCACTGGCCGAGCGCACCGTGAATGTCCCTACCAAAGATGTTGTTCTTGCTGGTTTACTCAAAGACCGATTGTATTTTGTTGATTGCAATACAGCCCAAGCAGATGCCGTAAAAGAAGCTAACGTCAAATGGCGCGCACTTACGAAAAAACTTGCACCGTACAAACGTGCTCCTATTGCCTGCTTTATTGTTAATGAGACGGTTCGCGGTGTGGACGTATGGGAGAACCTGGTTAAATTAGGCGTCAACAAGAATCGCATCGCCGTTCACTTAAACGGAGCAAAAGACGTAATTCAAGATAGGCTTGGAGACTCATCAGGGTTGCTGGACACATATACCGGCAAGAAAACCGCAGATCGCTCACCAGAGATGTTAGCGACAGGTGGATTTACTCACATCATCTGGAATATGACTTTGCGCGAAGGTTGGGATGAGCCAATGGCGTATGTTGCCTATATTGATGATCGTGGACGCTCTTCCATTGATATAGTGCAGAAGATAGGACGATTTGTAAGGCAGCCGGAGGCCACCCCCTTTGATGATCCTGATTTAAATTCTGCTTACTTCTATTTCAATATTCCCGATGAGGAATTTGCATCTCTTATTCAGAAAACCCAACAAGAAATGGAGACGGACGGTTACGAAGTCATTAGCTTTACCGGAAAAGGTAAACCGCCCGCAAGTCGTGCAGTTAATCCCATTATAGAAAAAACCGCGCCCGTCATTGCGCCTTGGTTTGGTGATAGTGTGGATGCGCTTGATAAAGTTCTCCTAAATCATGTGCCACTTTTCGCCGAAAAAGCTCTCAAAGCATCTGGCTCTATCCGTACTAGAGTTTTTGATATGACAGAACTTGATGAAGATAAGGCAAAAAGGAAAGAGGTAGCCAAAGGCGGCAGCGATGTTATCACTCCTTGGGATTATCTTTCAGTGCGATTGAGCGCTATAGATTCACGAATTGTGCGTGATAACAGCACGATATTTAGTGCCACCGTTAAAGACAATGAAAAGATGAAACAGCCAATGCAGTATGGTTCAGATGCGATGATGCAGCTAGAAAACACTGTGCAGCAAATTCGAGAAGAGCTTAATGGTCTATTTCGCCTTGTTGCGCTTGGTCGTCATGGTATATATAAACCGAAATCGTTCAATCTAGTCTCTCCTAATATTTCTGGGGTTCCCACCGCTTCACGGGAGAAATATAGAGTTAGACACTACGATAATGCTATTCACCCCGAATACAACGGGATGAATCCGTTTGAAGTAAACGTATCCGATGCTCTCGATTCGTTGGGGTATCCTTGGTGTCGCAATCCTGCAAACAAAGACGGGTATCGAATTCCCATACCAGAGTTAGGTTCAGATACAATTTGGTTTTACCCTGATTTTCTTTTATGGACGGATGACACTGTATGGGCCATTGACCCAAAGGGTAAACACCTGCTCGACTCAGCAGTAACCCAAAAGTTACTTGATTTCTCAAGTGTCAAAGGATTGCAGATACCAATTAAGGTAGTGTTTGTATTGGAAGGTAGCTTTATTGCTGATAGACAAGGCAATTGGAGTAAGACGGGCAAAGAAGGATTCACTTTAGTGAAGAAAGCAACTACAGGCCCAAGGGGGTATTCATTCAATGACGTTCCCTCGCTTGTTAGAAACCTAATCAAAGATTAAATAACGTTATAACGTTACGCCGTCGGATGGTTTTTGAAATACTCGCCTAGCACTTCTGCCCACAATTCCTTTTCAAGCATTTTCCGCTCTAATGCTCGCATCTTCACCCTGAAAAAGAAATCTTCCGGTACTTCGATAGTCTTGCGCGTAGTTGGGCCGACGGCGCTTGTCGTGGCCGCGACTGCCAGCGGAGATTTACGCGCACGAGGTTTTTTTTCAGACTCAGGAGCCGCCGAGGTTTGGCTACCATTCCCCTGCCCCGGCTTGCGTGCGATCTTAAAATTCTTTTTGCTCATTTCATCGCCCTCTTTAATTCCTTAAAGAACGCCTCCATGTCTAAGGCTGCTTTGCTTCTCGGCTGATACTCAATTACTGATTGCCCCTGCCATGCCGCTTCAGAGAAAGCTACATAGGAATGAAGGGCACTTTTGAAAACAGGAAACTCCCACTCCCCTATTTGTTCACGTGCAGCGTTCCCTATAGCCGTTCCTTCTTGTAGTTGATTTAAGAGTAATCCCCCGGAGAGATCATCTCGCTTTGCCATATCCGACTGCACTACATCTAAGAACTGCGCGGTTGCGTCGAGATCAACCTTTGAAGGCTTAACCGGAATAACGAGCCAATCAGCTGCGGCCACGGCAGCGTGTGCGTGTTCTGTGACGCGAGCGCCGCCGTCAATGATGACTATTTCCCATTTCTGGCGAATGGCATCTGCATCTTTGCGGAGGTTGCGCGCCGGTAGGCTACTCGAATGGACTTTCGGCAAATGCTCCGGGCGGTCGGCACACCAATTCATTGCCGAGTGTTGCTCCGGGTCAGCGTCCACTAACAGCACTTCTTTACCTTCAGCGGCAAACATAGCCGCCAGATTCGTGGCGATTGTGGATTTCCCGCAACCGCCCTTTTGATTAACCACCGAAACGATCATAGCAGCACACTATATCACAATAAGGTTATAACGTTACGTCTTTTCCGCACAGTCTTGAATGGAAAGGCTAATGAAACTACTACTCATAGATTTAAAGTTGGAAAGGGTTTAACAGGGTTACATCAAGTGGTAAAAAGTGGAATGGAAAGAAATTTACTTTAATTGTACCGAGCAGTAACATCATTTGTAAGCTGATTCATAGATACGGGGCATTAAAATGCCGCGCCCTTTGACAAAGCAAGATAGAAATTTAATGGGACTGACAACCTTCAGGCCGTCAGTCCCATAATTTGGACTCCATTCACTAAGAGCTTTGGTCGAGCGGACTTAGTGAAAAGGGCAACAATAGGAGGTCACCCGTGCGAGAATCCAGTAAACAGTCTACTAAATCTGTCAAAAGTAGGCTAGGCAAATTTACGTTTGGTAAGGCCAGAAAACGAGTTAGGACAAAGAAATCAATCAAAACAATCCGATGGCAGCGTGCTATTGAAGCCATCGGGACTCTTTTAATACTTGTCTTAGCGGAGATTATAAAGAGGTTACTAAAGCTGTGAATCAATCAGAACTCGTGCTCAGAGGAAATCACACGGCACGAATAGACGAAAAGGGCCGTCTGAAGATTCCGAAGGCGTTTTTACTCCCGTTTGAGGTGCTCGGGGCTAAGGTATATGTCACTAGTCTGACTGGCGAGAATGTACGGCTTTACCCTCTTCCAGAGTGGAAGTCAATCGAGCAACGGTTAATGCTCTTACCTTCAATGGAGCCAGCCCGTCGCAGATTTCTTGACCGAACTAATTATTATGGAAGAGAGGCGGAGATTGATAGACAAGGGCGCGTACTCATCCACCGTTTGTTGCGTAATAACGCAGGGATAATTGGTGATGCTGTTGTGCTCGGTTACTTAACCTACTTAGAGGTCTGGGAGATAGAAAGATTTAAACGGCTGCTTCTCTCCGATCCCTATACGGAAGAAACTGAGGCCGCGATAGCCCGTTTGGGAATATAGCAGCAAGATCGGTAAGTTATGCAGTAACGTTATAATGTTATAAGATATCAGGGTGAATAATTAATAAATGATGCATGAATAAACAAATGATACTTAAGATTCTACTCGTAACCCTCTTCATTGCGATTGCCGTGACTGTTACTTACGGAGTGCAGTTTTACCGGGCAGTGCAGAAGGTTAACGCCATTGAGAGTCCTGAATGCGATGACTCACAATCCGGGAACATATTGTAAGGTCTATCAGCGCGGGGCAACTTTAATGTTCAACAGATCAGCGTCATACAACCCCTTCGATGAGCTTAAAAAGAATCGAACTGGCGAAATACTGCCCGCTCTTGATTGCAGCCCCGCACAAATAAGGAGTGGCCGACCGGCAACCACAGAGGTGTTAAGGTCAACGGGGATCGTTGGTGTATGGGTATAGCGATTGAGGTCAAAAATTCCAAACGGGTTAGGAATGGGGTTAATACTATTAATCGTCTTTGACCGAAATCTATTGGTTCCAGTTACAGGGCCAGAGGTAGTAGTTTGCGCCCTGATGAATATGTCCGAATCAATAGACGCAGCACCAAATTCGGAAAAAAACGGGAATAAAGTTAGAAGATCGAAAGAGTTCCGTCGTAATCGAACTTCCGCCGTAATCCTTACAGGGCCAGAGTAATTGGGGCTATACACTATTCCTGAGCCAGCCCTACCTGTAGCAGTGCCAGTTTTTGTTGCCCTGACATCCACGCTTAGGAATCCGCTTTGAAAGTTGCTTCTTACTATCGCATCGGAAACACCAACTTTATTGGAAGCGTTACACCCTTCATTAAAATCAAACGGCGCTCGGCGCTCGACCGATGTGTCAGTGCTGGCTGGCCTGATTTGGAAAACAGCATCATCATAGTCAATATCATCACTATTGATTTTGTCCTCGAATCCCACGGTTGCCGTTGTATTACCAAAGCACTGTACGGCAGCATGTAGGACACCATCGGGATTACGCGACCCCGGCCCCATTTTGAATGACAACCCCGTCTCGCGCACGAATATGCCAAAGACGAGTTCGGTTCCAGGCGAAAATACCCCGAGTCTAACAACCTTCCCTAATTCTTTGTTAGTGCCGATAAGTCGCTGAGGCCCCGGCGAGAAAAGGTATATTTCATTCACAAAGTCAGCTTCGGCAGGGAGTATTTCAACCTCTACAGGTATGCCGGAAGAGAAATACTGCCCGCCAAGCCCTCCCTGACATCTTGGGGTTTGCGAATAAGCTGATTGAACTACGGCGCACAGCAAAAGAACCATTAACCCATATCTTGTTGGACTCTTCATAACTCCTCCAAAAGCAAAAGCCAGTACCTAGCGCTGGTACTGGCTTCTTCTCGTAGCGCAGAAAGCAAACTTACAAAAACGGTTGTAAATTATTGCTGGCCGCAACGCTATAGCAGTCCGGCTTCAGTGACCGCGATTATATAGCTGAACTCAGTATTAGTAAATGCAAACTAATTAGAACCGATGCCATTCTTCTAGGATGCACTTTTTTTGGCCTGAATACTATTCCCACCCCGCCGCCAACACCAAATGCAAAACACCAAAACAACAGAGTCATTGCTTGTGTGCTCACAGGTCTCTTCAGTATAGCGGCCACCCTACCGTGTCAAGGCTTCGCACCGGGGAACTTCACC
>MWWG01000058.1_pt1 | contig 16043 bp, 10 predicted proteins | sample 1047331 | NCBI WGS metagenome assembly MWWG01 (sample SAMN06349968, study PRJNA376086) | soil metagenome | isolation source: MG6-4 sample Antarctic (ecotone) soil | place: Antarctica | collected 2015-01-13 | reverse complement strand
CCGGCGGAGTGGGTAGAATTAAAAGATCGCACCCCCCGCTCAACTCCTCGAGATCTTCCGAGTTCGGACGCGCCGGCGTATCAATAATCACAAAATCCTTTCCGGCAATATGCCTGGCGGATTCTTTTTCATTGACTACCTTAAACGGCAGATCGCCGCGCAAAGCCCACTTAACGCTAGTCCGATTCGGATCACCGTCGATAAGAAGCGTTTCGCCCTTCTCGGAAAAAAAGGCAGCCAGGTGAATGGCAGTCGTCGATTTTCCGACCCCACCCTTAAATCCGGTTACCGTTAAAATTTTCATATGTTCCAGATTTCCAGATTTCCAGATATATGGATTTCCAGATTATAATATTATAGCCCAACAGTAAATACAAATTTTGGGACACCCCTTACTTTTCAAGATTAATCCGAGTTATTTCATTTTCGCTAAATGTAACAATTCCTCGACAGTGACGCGCAAGCCTGAAAGAACTTTATCAATGTCTGCTTTGGTCGCGTTGTATCGTCGTTTATGTGCAGATCGATCGCCTAATTCCTTTAGTTCGGGCAGACTTCGTTTCACATCACGTCCGAGATTAAAAGTAGTATCAGCCAGAATGGTCGCCACTAAGTCTCGGAGCATTCGGAACTCGCCGTTATTATCTTTTATGTCTTGCGGTCGTTTATCGGCTTCATAAACTTCTATTATCAGTGTTTCTACGATTCGACGAATCATCACGGAGCAGGCATCATACCAACCATGCTCGTAACAACCGTTAGCTTGAAGCACCACTTTCTCGATATAACCACGCGTACCGGCAACGACAGCCATAGGTACGACTTGTTCAGTAGTCGGAATCGGGTTAGCAGTTAATCCTTCGAGACGATTTAGATAATCCGAGCGCCACGCCATCGTTATTTCTTTGATAGCAGTAGATTTCTGAGTTGCCTTTACTGTTGGTGATTTAACGATTTCCGAGAGCTTCAGGAATTGTTCACGCTCCCTGTCCTCACACACTCCTTTCATTTCTCTTACAATCTTATTCTCTGAAGTAGTCAGCGACACAACTGCATCATGAAATCGATTCCCGTAAGGATTGTTACCGGAGAGGGATTTACTATTTCGATGCGCGGTCTTGGTGATTTCGCAGATCTGATCACACTGTTTGAGATAGTTTCCCAACTCAGTCTGTACCTCTTCAATGTTCATCATTCTTGTATACCCATTCGCCCGCCTCGTTTTGTTCGCGCATGAGAGTTCCTTTCTTAGTTAATCTAACAAGCGTTTCATTAATCCGTCTCATCTCGAATTTATAGCCCCGTTTGACAAGTTCATCTCTTGTGGCGACATTGGTTTTAGCCTCTTTGAAAAAGCCATCTTTAAAAAGCTTGGTAATCTGACTACGATAACCGACACCTCTGGCTTTGCGACCACGGTTTGTTTTACCCTCAATTTCAGGCGTATCCTCTCCTCTCGCACCTTTACGCGATTTGCCTTTGGTGCCGACTGCCCACGGCGTATCGATATTTGGATCGGCGGACTGAATCAATACCTCTTTGGCAAATTCTCTGCCGGGAACGCTCAGCTCAATGTCAGTCCCGTCCCGTGAAGTGTAAACATTAGTGCCAAGCCATTTCCGAGCATTGCCGTCATAAACCTTAGCGTCCTCTAAAAGCTTTTTAACATCGTCACGAGGAACAAAATTGCGCTCAGCAATCTCGTGTGCGTAGAGAAATAGAACAGTAACCCGAGCGACAAAATCGTTCTTGTTTTTCTGTTTGAGTCGGGTGTTTATCAAGCGAAAACTATCGCCGCTAGAACGAAAGATATTGCTGAGGAGCGATTCTTCAGAGCCAGCCGGCAGTGCCTTCTGGGCTGCCGGCTGCGACAAATTAACTGGTCCCATCTCTATGGTATCCTCGTCTATTCCAGGCAGATTTCCCTGCACATCGAGCGCGTCATCGCCACTATTCGGCTGCCGGACACGCCGCACAGGATTCTCCATGCGATTCGCCAGAAAAAAACCGAGGACATCACTGCCTTTCTCGAACGCTTTATCAGAGAGTTTTGCATTGAAGCTTCGACTTCGGGTGTCTTCGTTATAAGTTATGACGTTGAAATTTCCGTCTGACTTTTCGGATTGAGATGATCCGTTCGATTGCCCTAAAGAATCTACCGGAGTTCCACAGTCAACACAGAATTGATCCCCTGGTTCTAGTAAACTACGGCATTGCCCGCATTTCGTGCGAGTGCCACATTTTGGGCAATGTAAACCACGCTCTGGTAATTCTCTCTTGCATGAGTAGCAAACTGTCATCAATTGGTCACCTCATTTGAATCATCAGTATTCATCTGTTATTTGTTAAACAATCATATTTCTGGAAATATGGAAATATGGATTTCCAGAAATATGATTAGTCAAACTAAGAATCTGCATATATCGAGCTGTCATCCGGAAGGAGCGCCGACCACTTCAAACAAATCATTCTATGTTTAACGCCTTCGACGCTAACCTTTTTCGTGTGCCGGTCAACTTCGGTTGAAAACAGAACACCGGACTCCGCCATTTTGTTCAAAATAGCCGTTTGATTCCACTTTCGTTTGTTAAACACGGTATCGAGCGTAGAACGCAGAAACCCGACATATTCACTCGGTCTCGCAGCGCCTTGTAAATTCCCGCGCGTTGGATCATAGCGATCGGTGCCGGCGAACAGATTTTGATTGGCGATGTAATGATCGGCTAATCCGCGAAGGGCGAGCAAAACCAGGTTCTGATTCTGCTGCTGTTCATTCAAGTGATTCAGCATCCATGCGCTCAAAACATCCGCTTTAAATCGAAGCCCGAGAAGCGGAGCCGTCACTTCAGTGGCAACTGTAATGGCGGCAATATAGGAAGACACTCGCCCGACGATATCCGAACCGGTGTTCCGAAGAAGCTCGCTTCGCAGATGGGTATAACGACGCTGCCACTTCAACCATGTCGCTTCGTCCCAGCCGTTTATATGTCGCACGAAAGCTTCACCTGCAAGCCCGTGATTGTCCGTAACCGCTGTTTCTAATTTCTGGACAAGCAAACCCGAATTAGCGGGGAAAGGCGGTATCAAGCCGCCGATGGGCAACAAACGACCGCGCGCTCCTTCATGCGGGCTGGCTTCATGAAGCGGTTCTTCACTCGTCGATAACGCTACGGTCTGCCACGTCATAGTTTCTCTGAGTCCGCCGCCTTTTGCTCCTCTGCCCTTGCCCTTCCCATTCGCAATCATGTACACCACCGTACGCTTGAGGTCATCGGGACAATGCTGAGCGTCGTCCAGATACACCGGCAGCTCTGAACACATTCCAGCTAACTGTTCCACAGAAACCTTAGTGTTATTCCATTGATGAATGACCGATTCAGGATCGGACGGGCGACCGAAGACGCTTGCCGCGAGTTTTAAGGTAGTCGATTTACCGGAACTCGTATTTCCGTACATATCTAAGATGAAATTCGGAATCTGCAAGTGCTTCTGCAAGGGAGGAACAAACGCCGCGGCAACAGCAATTTGCGGAATGATAAAATTGTTGTCGACCAAACTATTCATGACTGCAACCCAATCTTTAAGCGTTCCTTTGCGCGAAGCATAAGAACGATAAATCGCATTGTCGCCGGGACCGATAGGTTGAAACTCAATGTCGCCGTCGAGTCCGGGAAGAAAAAACGCGCTATTACCTCGCCCACGCCCGAATTTTGAAGTTACCTTCTTATGCTTGATGGAATCGGAAAAAGCGTGCTCGTAAGCCGTCAAGTAAGAAACTACCAAGCGCGAATTAACAGATGTTAAAGGCGCGCCTTCGCTGGCAAGAGCAGCCACCAGAGCGCGCGCGTCGCACATCTGTCCCCTTAAAATCGTAGTTGAGCGCTGACGATTGAGATACTTATAACTTATAGAAATCGAAATCTGTCCGGTGTCGATATTTTCGAGAATTTCAGAAATCCTAATCGGTGAGTCGCAAACCAACGTCATTCTAGGTTCGCCGTCTTTTTTTATCGGCGGACCGACTAGCCAGATCGAACCGTCTTTAGCCAGTTCATAATTATCCGGCATAGAATGATCAGAAAATCCCACACCTTCCTCTTCTTCCTCCTCCTGTTTTGAAGAAACACGCGCGAAGGCTTTGGCAACAGTCGTTTCGAGGTATTTTTCGCCGTGTTTAGGATTTGCCCATTTACTGCCGCAGCCGGAAGGATGATTTCGGAAAACAGCTTTGACTTCTTCTTCCGTAAATTTTTTCTCTAAGAGACTCGTGGCAATCCAGAAATCCCGGCTCGATTGATCGTCGTCGCGTCCCGCGTTTCCGCCGGTGCGAACTGCGTGTTTCCCGGTGATAATCGACTCGATAACTTTGCCGGAAACGCGCCGGGCGCGGAGAGCGTCGATGCTCGGCGAGGTAACCTTAATAGGGTTCGCGCCGGAACCATTGGAGGACGCCGCGGTCGAGTTATGATTACCGTTCGTCGAAGCAGTTGTTTTCTTACCGTTACCGTTAGATTTAACGCCGTTGATAATTTTAGGCTCGTTATAAAGAAAGTTTTTTACCTCCTCGAGCGAATATTTTGTCCAGCTCGAATCTTCGAGACAGATTTCCGTTTCAACCGGTGGCTCGTATTTTACGTTCAGAGTTCCCGGCAGGCGCATTACTCGGCTGGCGTTGATCACAGCATCGCCGCCTAAAGCGTCTCTCAAAGCGATAATCATTTCCTGCCAATCGAGCAATTGCACGTCGTGCAGCGGTTCGTTAAAGGCATAGTAGATGTGCCGCCCGAATCCGGAGTTGATCACTATTGAAGGACGAAGAGAAAGACCGTGAACTCGTCTGACGACTTCGATAACGCCGCCCGGCGTTTTATCGTAATCGAGATCCGCCCAGATACACGATATCTCCGAAACGTCCGCATCAGCGCCGGCTTTCTTTTTTTCGGCTGGCTTCATTCGCGGAGCCGGTCCGAAAGCGACCATTTGCCTGCCGTTGCGCGACAAAACCTGTCGATCAATAATCATCGGATCAAGCGGAAGCGGAAAGAAGTCGGGGTCGTCATTTATCTTCGGCGGAACGCCTTTAGTAAAATAACGAAACTCGACAAAACCTTTTTTATGACTCGCAAAAAGAAAGTCTAAAAATTTATGGGTAGAATTTTCCTCTTGCCCGCGGGAAGCGGGTTGTGCTAGTGTTGGAAATGACATATCGCTGACGCATGCAAAGCGAACTTTGAATTAGCCGACGGTGCCACCCGCCGGCTTTTTCGCTTTTAAAGCATTATTTTTCTGACACTGACTATTAAGTTTTATTTTTTCTTTGTTTTTCTCGCTCCACCAGCCGTTGCCGCCACAGGCAACGTTTGGGGACCTTGAAAAAGTATTTTCGCCGCATTAGGACCCAAATCGTTCAAATCACCCAAATCACTCCAAAATCGATCAAGGGCTATTCTGCTAAGTTCAGACATTGAAAATCTGGTAACTCTCGAAGTCTCCTTCAACTTTTCGTGTCGCCTAGGATCGATCGTTAATGTTACGGTCACCATTTTCTCGGTATTTTCTTTCATCATTGTGTATTTATCCAAAATTAAAATTGCTAAATTTCCGGCAATCCAAGTCCGCAGTTCTAAAGAGTTGTCGTATCCGCGCTCATTTTTTCGATAACTCCATCAACCGGGCATTTTCTGCCGCCAAAGAATCGGCGCGCGCTTCACTTGCCGCTAATCTCAGCTCTAATGCAGACCGCGACCCCTCCATGCGATTCAATGCCTCCTCCATTCTATTCATCTGCTTGTGCATATAATCATCCCTTTCCGCGCGCCGCGCGGCTTCAACTTTCTCTTGTTCAGCCGTTTGAAGAGCATTTTCAATCGCTTCTTTTTCCAGCTTCTCCGCACGCAGATCTCTATTCTTTTCTGCAAGAATAAAAGTCGCGTCATGAACCCGATTTCTATCCAAATACTCTTTTCTTACCATCTCAACAGTATCTGCAATATACTCAGCAGCCTGCTCGAGAGTAAACTTCAAAACATTTACTAACCAATCCGTACACAAACCGCGCATGAAATGGGGATTTACAGGCACATAATTTTTTGCCGTAATATTTTTGAACTTCAGAAATTCATTGCTCCAGGAAAGAAATATGCTGTCAATAGCCGAAGGGTTATCAGGTAAAGAAGCAAAACTTCTGTTGATGCCTTTCGGCATATAGACAAAAAGTTGTCCCTCTAAAGGCGAAGTAGCGTGCTGTAATATATAAGGATAAACTTTTTTATAAAAAGTTTTTAAGATACGAATTAAGGGAGCATGAGTCTCAAAGTCGGGAAGGCTAAACTCAAGATGAATCGGCTTTCCATTTTTCGTTTCAATATCCGTGTAATGAATAACTAGCGTGCCGTCCTTACGGAAGCCGACGTTGCCATCTGGATGATTTGGGTTTTCCGGAGCGCGCATTAATCGAAAATTCCGAACATTACGCTGGCGCACTCCTAAATAACGTAGTACTGCAAGAAGCGGAAGAAAAAGACACAAACGCATTTTTCTATTTGTTACAACTTTAGAAACGCCCTCTTGATACTCGAAAGATCGATCCTTCACAATTTGATTAAATTCGAGCTCTAGACGAAGAATATTTTCATCCATCTCCGCTATGGAAAAAAGTCTTTTTTTATTATCTTTATTTAAGCGCTTCGATTCGACATCCAAATTGCCTTTATACGCTTGCCTAAAGAGAACAACAGAGGGAAATAGCCCGTTATAACTGGCAAGACTAGTTAATGCTTGGGTAAATCTTTCAAAGATAGTGCTATTGAAACCCTTTCGTTTAACCTTCGATACACGATTGGTTTCACGTATGTGATAGCGATCTACAAGATAGTTATGGAATTCAACATGTTCGACTCCGGCGATACTTGTCGTTCGTTCATCTAGAGACAATAAGTCTTCAACTCCCCAATTTTCGGGAAGCGGTTGGCAGTGAAAAAGTCCTATACAGATCACATCTTTATATAACTGGAGAGAAATCGGCTTACTCTTACCAAGAGTCACTTTATATTTATTCGCCATTCTTGCTAGAGGAGAATCTTCAGAAACGCCTAAAAGTGCAAGTTCTTCATATGTATTCCACTGTTGTTGAAATTTGGGAGACCACTGCTCGAATGGAAGAGACTGTACAGGCGAGCGAGGCAAAACATACCCAAGTAGACTGCGCTTCTGACCCAGATAACAGCGCAAACTCCCAAAATGAGCGCCAAAGTAGCGTAGTTTGAGTTCGGCTAAAATCTCAGCATTACAATCGACCAGTAGAGACTCGAGCGATGAACAATTAAATGTTTTGGCGACTTTCAAAAGCACGCTTAAAAGTTCCACTGAATTAGGAGTAAGAGGATATTCAAGGCGATTAACTCCTTTGGGTATCCGTCCACCTATTCTGTTTCCGATTTGGCGTCCTAAAACACTAATCAGAGGGTCCATCCATTCCGGAGCCTGCCGCTCAAGAAAAGATCCCGAAAGAATATTTCCACTCCTGCTCTCTTCAGCTTCGACACTCGTCCCGTTCATAAATATAGCGGTAACAAGTTTTCGCACATCAGAATAAATTTCTCCGCGGTAAATCTTAATTCTTTCCGGCGTCGATCCCTGCTTTCCAGGTAAATTTTCTATAAAAGAAGTAAAATCCTTACTCAAATAAGCCAGATCATCGGCAACGTGCATGACAAGCAAATCGTCCAGCGGAAGATTAATAAACAGAGCGTAATCACGAATTTTACCACTGACCTTATCGTAACGGTTTGAGAGAACCGAATCGTTCTTGATGAGTGAGTTAATCTGACCGACAAATGAATTGGAAAAAAAATCAGTCATACTATTTACCTATAATGATTAATACTTATAGTTAAATAACTCTTTAAAGTCAATCTTTTGTGAGTAAAATGTTTCACTATGAAAACATTGTTTCATAGATGGGAAAGCGGGGATTGGTAACCACAATGGACCAATTACAAACTTTTGCAGGCAAAGTTCGAGGAGCAGTGGAAACACCATTTGTCCCACACCTTCTCCCCTTCTTTTTTCTTTGCGGGGACTTCTTGTTACTTACTGGGAATCTGGGTATTGAACGAAATCTAACCGGGTACTATGTAAACTCAACAGAAAGAAGAAGAAAAAGTGTGGTTCCCCATGTCCCCAGTAGTAAGACGCAATACTGCAAAAGAAATCTATGTTTAAAACTCTTTTATTTTTTGGAATTTCTAATTTTATCTTCAGCAATTTAAATTAATTTTTATTTTATAACGCCCGTGTTTATTGATATGCTCACTTATTTTTCCAATCTAATCAAAACAGTAGCGGATCGTTGTATGATTAAGCTAACTTTTGTAAATTTTGTGTTTAATACGGTTACAGGAATCGGTTTCGGAACTTACGAGCGAACTTGTAAAGGATATATAGAAATCTCGGAAAATGAAATCTGGGTTTAAGATTTTTCTTGCTGGGAAGGTGCCGACAAAAGATATTATACCTTAGTTTATTGTGTTTTAGCTAATAAACTAAGGTTAATAGAAAAAAATAAATTATTTGTAATTGTTTGAATTCAATGCGGGTAAATGGGAATTTGTAATTTTTGTCTTCAAATAGCTGAAAAGTCCACAGTTCTATTGGTCAGCGGGCAATCGTCTTGAAAATCACACCATGCGCAACATTCGGAGCTGCGCGGCGCAAAATTGTTGGCGGCAATTGTTTTCAGACACTCCCAAAGCGCCTTCTTGTTCTCGTCGATTAGACTTCTTTCGTAATTAACAGTGACTTTTGCCATCGACATCACATTCAAATACGTAAATTTAACATTTGGAAATTGCGGGTAACTAATTCTCGATAGAACGAAATATAAAAATGTCGGCAGGTCGGTGCGGACGAACTCTTGCGTTGGAATTTTGCCCGACTGGCTGGTTTTGTAATCGATGATCTCCAGAGTTTTGTCGGGATGCTGAGCGAGCCGATCTGCTTTGCATCCCAAACGGATTTTGAGTCCTTTGAATTCGATTACAAAACTCATATAAACCTCTGTTCCCAGTGTTTCGTCTTTTACCTGGACGGCGTTTGTGCAGTAACCCTCGAGAGCATTACAGCCTTTCGCGAAGTAGTTTCTGCTTTCTTCACCGGTGGCGTATGCCGATTTATCCCAGAATTTCATAAGCAGCTTTTCCGTGTCCGGCACTCCGGCAGCAAACATTTCTTTGTCATGGAGCTCCTGTAACGCACGGTGCATGGTATTGCCAAAAGCAAACGCAGCTGAAGAAGCAAATCCACCTGACTTGTTGATGTGTTTTAGCTGGAATTTAAGTGGACAAATCAAATAATCGGTTAATTTGCTTGGCGTTACGGAGAGCATAATTTATTCTTCCTCTTGCTTCTTATTGTTTCAACTAAAATACAATATTTTATTAGCGAAACGCAAGAAAAAACCTACGAATATAGTTCATCTTGGACTATTCCAAAAACGTCTTTTAGAATCACTTCGACTGTTAAACAAAACTGTCTGTCGGCGTTCAATTCGATGGAAAAAAGCATAATCTCAGCAGATTACCGTCTATTTTTGGATTTCTTAAAAAAGACACGGGAGGGTATTGGAGTAACACAGATTCAGATCGCCAAGAAACTGAAGGTTACTCAATCGCAGATCAGCAAAGTTGAGCGGGGTGAAAGACGGATCGATTACATTGAGCTGAGAAGGTGGCTACGCGCTCTGAGAGTTCCCGTGATAGATTTTGTTACCGGATTTGAGGCTTATCTAAAGAAAAACTCTAAAACAAAGTCAAACTCTCTGACTAAGTAAATTACGAACTTTTTCAATCCCAAAAATAGCTTGTAATTTAGCTTATTTTCGTGAGGATGAACATTCGGTTAAATATATATATGACAGTAGTTTAGCAGCACATCTGTGGGACTATTCCCCGATTGTAGTACATTAACCTACTTACTAAAAATATGGCACGACGAACACCTTCGACCACGACGAAGCCGATTGAACAATATACGCACGATGGGAAAGACCGGGCGAATAATCCGCCGATTGGATTGGTCACGCCGGAGACCGATAAAGGCGGCGGAAAGCAAAAGTATGAATACGACCCGCATCTCGACCCGCAACTGCAATGGTCGGGGAAGGCGGAGCATACGAGCTTTGAGATTCCGACCGTCTCGCTCCACGTTCACGAGCGGATTGACCCACGTTCGATTATCGAAGCCGTTAAACGCAAACCGGAAGACGAAGCGATTTATCAGCCGTCGCTTTTTCAAACCGACCAAGCGAATCTGCCATTTTTCAAAGAAGTCGAATTTTACAAGCATCGTCATAATTGGTCGAATCGTTTGATTGCGGGTGACTCGCTGCTGGTGATGAATTCTTTGCTGGTCAAAGAAGGAATGGCGGGCAGCGTTCAGATGGTTTATTTCGACCCGCCATACGGCATCAAATACGGCTCGAACTTTCAGCCGTTCGTCAATAAACGTGTTGTCACAGACGGCAAAGACGACGATTTAACGAGCGAGCCGGAAACATTGAAGGCATTCCGGGATACTTGGGAACTCGGCATCCATTCGTATCTCACATATTTGCGTGACCGTCTGCTGTTGGCGAGAGAAATGATGGCGGAAAGCGGTTCAATCTTCGTGCAAATCTCAAGTGAGAATGTGCATTTGGTCAGAAATTTAATGGACGAAGTTTTTGGAGTCGAAAATTTTTGTCAGTTAGTTCCATTTAGGAAAAAGTTAATGCCACTTGGGGCAAGACTACTTGAAGGAATGAATGATTATTTGATTTGGTATGCGAAAGACATTGGTTCTGTTCAAAACAAATTTAAGCACATTTACAGAAAAACTGTGCCGAAATCCACTTCAAGATGGACAAATGTAGAACTTCCAGACGGCACAAGAAGAAAGCTAACAATGGAAGAAGCAGAACGAACTGAATCCCTACCATTAAATTGGCGAGTTTACCGTCTTGTTTCGCAACGTGCGCCATCATTTTCGGCAGCAAATGTTTTTGATTTTGAATTTCAAGGAAAAACCTTTAAACCACCTGAAAATGGTTGTTGGGTAACTTCTAAAGAAAAAATGCAAAAACTAGCGGATGTTAAAAGATTAGAAGCGGAAGGAGGTAATTTAAGCTACGTTTATTACCACAACGATTTTCCTTACTCAAAAATTAATAATCTATGGATGGATACATCACCTGTTCAAAACAAAAGTTACGTAGTTCAAACAACTGAATTGGTTGCAGAACGCTGTATTTTAATGACTACCGACCCAAGTGATTTGGTCTTAGACATCACCTGCGGGAGCGGAACGACTGCTTTGGTTGCTGAGAACTTAGGTAGACGCTGGATGACTTGTGACACCTCACGAGTTGCACTGACCTTGACGAAACAACGATTGATGACGGCATCTTTCGATTATTTTCAACTGGCGAAAGTTGACGAAGGCGTGTCATCCGGTTTCAAATATGAGACAGCACCGCACATCACACTAAAATCAATTGTAAACAACGAGCCATCTGCGACCGAAACACTTTACGACAAACCGTTAAAAGATAAAGACCGTGTGCGAGTAACATCGCCTTTTACGGTCGAAGCCGTTCCCGCTCCAGTTGTTCAATCGTTAAACGATGCGACCGCAGTTGAACAGATGCCAGCCGATTCGTCAATCGCACGTTCCGGCGAAACTTTACGTCAAGACGAATGGAGAAGCGAATTACTGCGAACTGGGATTCGTGGACGGCGTGGTGAAAAGATGCTGTTCTCTCGTGTCGAACCGATTGCAGGAACTCGTTTTCTACACGCTGACGCTGAGTTGATGAACGAAGACGGCACCGAGAACGCACGAGCGGTCGTTTCATTTTCGCCGGAACACGAACCGATGCCGCCGACGCAAGTCGAACTGGCATTGATGGAAGCCAACAAATTATTTCCGAAACCTAAATTCGTCATCTTCGCCGCCTTCCAGTTTGACCCGGTTGCGGTCAACAACATCGAGCAAACGCAGTGGCAAGGCGTGACGCTGTTAAAAGCGCAGATGAACGCCGATTTGCTGACCGACGATTTGAAAAAGAATCGGTCGAGTAACGAAAGTTTTTGGCTTATCGGTCAACCCGATGTCCGTCTGAATGATGCCGGAACAAATGAAAAAGGCGAGAAACAATACACGGTCGAAGTCCTCGGTTTCGATTACTACAACGTCAAAGAAGGCACAATCGAATCAGGCGGCACGAATCGCATCGCCGTCTGGATGCTCGACTGCGATTTCGACGGCAGAAGCATCTTCCCAGCACAAGTCTTCTTCCCGATGTCCGGCGACAAAGACGGTTGGTCGAAACTAGCAAAAAATCTGAAATCAGAAATCAACGAAGACCTTATCGAGGCATATCGAGGAAACATATCGCTTCCGTTCGTGCCAGGCAAATATAAAAAAGTCGCCGTTAAAATCGTCGACGACAGAGGCATCGAGAGTTTGAAACTGATTGATGTCGAGTAATTAATTTAATCATAAATATATGTCAGGAATTGACCATCTCATAATAAACGCTCCATACGACGAGCCGACGCAGCGTTGGGAATATAATCACAATCGGATGACGTTTGAACTTGCCGAAGGCAGACGACCGTCAGGTTATACCGTCGCTTCGACAACGAAAAAACTCGTCAATGACCCCGGCGTGTTCGTTCAAATTCCGCTCGTCAATCAAATTCGTGGACGGGTCAAAGAATGGCGTGAAAATGGTTATGCCGGAGTTTCGGGAGTCACGAAACAATTGATTGAACATTGGCGCGACACGGAAGCACGAACGAATCGTTTATTTTTCTGTCAGTTAGAAGCCATTGAAACTTTGATTTGGCTTGCCGAAGCTCCCGACGCTGAAAAAGTCGGCATCGAGATTCCGAGCGACGGCGGAGAACTCCAGCGAATTTGTTCAAAGATGGCGACCGGAACGGGAAAAACGATTGTGATGGCAATGCTTATCGCTTGGCAATCTCTGAACAAAATAAATACCGTCAATCGTAAAGGATTCGCCAAAGACTTTCTTATCATTGCCCCGAATTTGACCGTCAGAAGCCGCCTGAGCGTTTTGATTCCGGCGGGCGAGGAAAACTACTACGACGCATTCAATATCGTTCCGCTCGGATTCCGGGAACAACTCCGACAAACCAAAGTCGTCATCCGTAACTGGCACGCTCTGGCTTGGGATTCCGAGGACAAAATCAAGAAAAAGCGGTCGGTTGATAAGCGCGGCGCCAAATCCGACGAAGCATACGCTCGTGAAGTTTTGGGCGAATTGGCGAACTCGAAAAACTTTTTAGTTATCAATGACGAAGCGCACCACGCTTGGCGCATCCCGGCGGGCGCAAAACTCAGCCGTGACGAAAAAAAGGATGCCGAAGAAGCGACGATTTGGATTGGCGGACTCGACCGACTGAACAAAGCTCGTGGCATTCAAGCCGTTTATGATTTTTCTGCCACGCCGTTCACGCCGACCGGAAGAACTTCGGACTCGGAGAATCTTTTCGGTTGGATTGTTTCAGATTTTGGTCTAACCGAAGCCATCGAATCCGGTTTGGTCAAAACGCCCCGTGTCGTCATCCGTGATGATGGACAGCTTGCCAGCGACTATAAATCGAAGTTTTATCATATTTACAACGATCCGGAAGTTAAACCGTCACTCAATAAAAAAGGCGCAGAAGCTAGTGAATCATTACCGCCACTTGTCCAAGAAGCATATACCTTGTTGGGTGTCGATTGGCGAGCAACGGCGGATGCGTGGAGAATTGAAGGTGTAAGAGTTCCGCCCGTGATGATTACAGTGGCGAATCTAACAGAAACTGCTGCTCGTATCAAATTCGCTTTTGACCACAAAGTGATGTTGATTGAAGAACTGTGCAACCCAGAAAAGACTCTGCATATTGATTCACGAGTTTTAGAAGCAGTCGAAGTTTTAGCCGAAGAACTCAGCGCAGAGACCAAAACCACTGATGAAGTTGAAGACCCGGAAGCCGAACCGACGACCCGCAAATATAGCAAAAAGGAACAGGCGCAACGGCTTCGCCAGACGGTTGACACCATCGGCAGAGTCGGCGAGCCGGGCGAAAAAATTCAGCACGTTATTTCAGTCGGAATGTTAACCGAGGGTTGGGATGCCAAAACCGTGACGCACATTATGGGATTGCGGGCGTTCTCAAGCCAACTATTATGCGAACAGGTAGTTGGGCGTGGTCTTCGCCGGACATCTTACGACATTGAGGAAAATGGAATGTTTTCGCCGGAATACGTCAACATCTTCGGCGTTCCGTTCGCCTTTATGCCGCACGAGTCGCCGAAGGATTCGGAAGTAAAAGTGTCTGCTCCGAAGCAGCGCATTCAGCCATTGACCGAAAAAGCAGAGTTTGAAATTCGATTCCCGAATGTTCTGCGTATCGAAAATAAGTTCAAGCCTGTAATGAAACTCGATTTGGACAAAGTTGAGACTTTAACCTTGAACGCTTACGACACACGAGAGCTTGCCGAACTCGCTCCAGTCATCGAAGGCAAACACGATGTATCTCGGTTATCGGAAATTGATTTAGAAACGCTCTATGCTCAAGTACGGCTGCAAAGCAGTATCTTCCGGGCGACACTCGATATTTATCGGCAGATTCAACCGGATTGGAAAGGCGACTTCAATTCATTATTCAGTCAACTCGTTCCGGTAGTCGAGAAATTTATCGTCTCCGACAAACTTCAAATTTCGCCGCCGATGTTCGGACTGGAAGAAAAAAGAAAACGGGTTTTGGTCAGACTTAATGCTGCCACCATCGTCAATCATCTCGTTCCGTTTATCCAACAGGAAAACGTTGAATCATACGAATTGGTTGTGGACACGAACAAACCGATTATCTCGACCGGGGATATGAAACCGTGGGATACAAGTAAGCCGTTCGTTCATACCCGAAAGTCGCACATCAATTTCTGCGTCTGCGATAGTCGTTGGGAAAGCACAACCGCACTACATTTGGACAGAAGCCCGCATGTTGCCGCTTGGGTTAAAAACGACCATCTGAGTTTTGAAATTCGCTATATCTTCAACGGGGGCGAGCATAAATACCGACCTGATTTTTTAGCTAAGATGTCCAACGACGAAATTCTTGTCATTGAAACTAAAGGCGAAGAAGACCAAAAAGACAAGGTAAAACGAGAAGCAATGCGAGAATGGATTCGTGCCGTCAATCAGCACGGCGGCTTCGGTCGTTGGCATTCTGACCCGGCAGTTTCAAGGCGACCCGATGACATCCCGGATATCTTACAAAAAGCAGTAGTCTAAAATTACAGTAACTTAGAGTTGAGAACAAAAGTTAAAAAGGTGGAAGACTATTTATTCGGGTTCGCCAAATTTTTTAACGAGCGCCTCGACAATAACTTCGCTGATCGTAATTCCTTGCAGCTTAGCCTGTCCTACCCAGTGCCGCCGACGTGATTCGTTGATCTTAATACCAAGATTTACTTGTTTTTCAGGCTCTGCTTTGTTTCTGGATTTCTGGAATTCTGGAATTCCAGAAGATTTATCTTCAAGCTTTCTTGCATTAAAAACATCTTTATACTTGGACATTCAGAACCTCCAAAATCTCATTTCCTAAATTTAAATAATCGGTCGCGGCCGCCACCGCCAGAGCATTTCTGATTTGTGAAACCGGCACGCCGGCGAGAGCTGCTTTTTGAAAACTTGCCGATCTGCGAATAAAAGTCTTAAAGGTTGGAATACCGTTTTCGACGAGTTCCGCCATCATTATTTCGCCTTCACTGCTTGGTTTTGGAGGAACGATGGTCAGGAGTGCCCTGAAATTAGTGCTGCGCACGTTTTCTGCGGTTTCCAATAAGGCTTCCAGACCGAGAATATCCGGCGGAGTGGGTAGAATTAAAAGATCGCACCCCCCGCTCAACTCCTCGAGATCTTCCGAGTTCGGACGCGCCGGCGTATCAATAATCACAAAATCCTTTCCGGCAATATGCCTGGCGGATTCTTT
>MWWG01000057.1_pt1 | contig 16054 bp, 14 predicted proteins | sample 1047331 | NCBI WGS metagenome assembly MWWG01 (sample SAMN06349968, study PRJNA376086) | soil metagenome | isolation source: MG6-4 sample Antarctic (ecotone) soil | place: Antarctica | collected 2015-01-13 | reverse complement strand
GTGTATCGCGCTGCAATGTAAGCCGGGTGAGCTATTCGATCATTCGCTGAACGCGGCGAAGCCGACGAAGCGCGCGGCGAAGAAATAATGTTCGTTATGCTGTATTGAGGTTTATACAAATACGCAATTTGTCTCTTTAATGGTCACTGATTTGGATTATTGAATCGGTCATATATTTTCTTCGTGAGCCATTCTTTGACATCAGTTTTGAAATCTGGATTTTCCATTATCTTCTCAAAGATTTCTTGATTTGAATCCATCCGCTCTATCAGCTTGTTTATAAAAACATCCTCAAAAGCATACTTGAAATTTTCACGCGGATTATTCAGCGCACGCTTTCTCAAATCCTCATCAAGAAAAAGTTCTTCTTCGATCTGGTCAAAAAACAACTTGTCGGCTTCGTTAAAATCCGTGCCAAACTTATCGTTGAGAACGTTGATGATGTTGGAGAGTTTTTCTTTCTCGTCTTCGGTGCGACTGATCCCTGCTTCGGTTGTCGGCTTTAACGCATGTTCCCCTTGAATCTCTAAGACTAACTCGCCTTCGCCGATTTTCTGCAAGCGGTAATACTGCAAGTCAATTTCTTTATCCAGCTTCAACTGCTCTGAGCTATCTGTTTGAGGTAATCGTGTCAGCAGCAATCTACCGTAAGAATAAAGCTTTTCAAGTTCTACGTCTTGAAAGGGCATGATCTGAGAGAGGAACGAATAAAGATTGATGTAGGACGTGAGCGAGTTCTTAAATTTGTCCTGACCGTCCTCGTCAACCTGTTTGTAGCGTTCAATCGCCGGATCAAGGAATCCGTACAGCTTGCCTTGATCTCTGGCGTAAGAGCCGTTGCTGCTCGGCTTGTAAAAGACTTTCGCAAAAGCATTGACTTCTGGCTGATGATAAATCTCCGCCGCGTCCATCTTGGTCTTTAAGTCGTAAAGATGGTTCGGGTCGGCGGTTTCGCTCATCGTCGTTGATTCGTAGTAGGGCTGGAACGAATCAACGATAGTTTGCCGGTCGTTGGCAAAATCTAAAATGAATGTGTCTTCTTTCCCGGTATGCGTGCGGTTGAGGCGCGAAAGTGTTTGCACAGCTTTGACGCCTGAAAGCTTCTTGTCAACATACATGGTATGGAGCAACGGCTGATCAAAGCCCGTCTGGTATTTATCCGCGACGAGTAAAAGCTGATACTCGCCCGTGTCAAACTTGTCGGGCAACTCCTTCTCGCCGAAACCGTTGAGAGATGTTTCGGTAATCCCTGCGGGGTAGAAATCATCATAGACCGTGCCCGAAAAGGCGACGAGCGGCTTGATGTCTGAATACTTCTTGGCGGCAAGGTATCGCTTGAACTCTAAATAATACCGGAGCGCGTGTTTTATGGAAGAGGTAACGACCATCGCCTTTGCTTTACCGCCGATCTTCTTCATCGTGACTTGGCGGAAATGCTCGACCATCACTTCTGTCTTTTGCGTCAGGATGTGGGGGTGGAATGAGGCGAAACGTCCTATAGCTCGCGCGGCTTTGCGTCGGCTCAATTCGGGGTCTGCTTCAATAGCTTTCGAGAAGCGATAGTATTCCTTGTAAGAGAAATAGTTTTTCAGCACGTCAAGGATGAAGCCTTCTTCAATGGCTTGCCGCATTGAATAAAGATGAAACGGCTGCGGCTTGCCCTCTGTGTCTTTAATGCCAAAAACTTCCAGCGTCTTCGTCTTTGGCGTGGCGGTAAAGGCATAGTTGCTGATGTTCGGCTGTTTGCCTTGCTTGCGGATGGTTTCGCGGATCAGGTCGTCGCCGTCGCCTTCTTCGCTTTCGATTTCACCTTCAATCTTTTCCGCCTCTTCTAACGTCACGTTCTGCCCAGCGAGAGCCTCGTTCATCTTGCGGCTGGCGTCGCCGCCCTGTGAACTGTGCGCTTCGTCAATGATGACGGCATAGCTACGGTTCGGAAGGTCTGCGAGATGTTTGAGCGCGAAGGGAAACTTCTGCAAGGTCGTGATGATGATGTTTGTGCCGGTGGAAATGGCTCTGGCTAGTTGCTGCGAATCGTCATCAATCTTTTCGACTACGCCTTGCTTGTGGTCGAACTGATAGACGGTGTTTTGTAGTTGTGAATCGAGAACGGTTCTATCAGTGACGATGATCACGGAATCGAAAATCTTTTTGTCCGCCGCGTTATACAAACTGCTCAGGCGATAAGCGAGCCATGCGATTGAGTTACTCTTACCGCTGCCCGCCGAATGTTGGATGAGATAGTTTTTGCCGACGCCTTCGGCTTTCGTGTCCGCCGCGAGTTTTCGCACGGCGTCGAGTTGATGGTAGCGCGGGAAGATCATCGTTTCTTTGTGATAAATCTTGCCCTCGCTGCGGTACTCATCTTTTTGCAGATGGATGAAACGCCCGATGATTTCGAGCCAGCCGTCAGCCTGCAAGACTTCTTCCCAGAAGTAAGCGGTCTTGTAGCTGCCCCCTTCGTTCGGCGGATTGCCCGCGCCGCGCCGGTCGCCCTTGTTGAAAGGAAAGAAGCGCGTCTTGTCGTTGTCTAATTTCGTGGTGAAATGTACTTCGTCGGAATCAATGGCGAAATGGATGAGAGCGCGTTTCTTGAATTGAAAGAGCAGTTCGCGCGGGTCGCGGTCGTTGCGATATTGCTTAATGGCGTCGTTGAAGTTTTGCCCGGTGAAATGGTTTTTGAGTTCGGCGGTCGCTAAGGGCAGGCCGTTGAGCGAGAGCAGCAGATCAAGGCTCTTGTTATTCTTGGGCGAGAAGTTGACTTGCCGCGTCGCGTAGAGTTTGTTGAGTTGATAAAGCCGGATGGTTTCGGGATTGAGGTTGCTGTCGGGTTTGAAGTAGGCGAGTTTGAACTTGACGCCGCTATCGGTGATGCCGTGCCGGATACAATCGAGCATCCCGCGCAAGTCGAGTTCTTTGACAAGGCGAGAGATGAATTTCTCTTCGGCATCCGCCCGGTAAAACTCCGCGAGTTTCGCCCACTGTTTCGGCTGCGAAGTTTGGACAAACTCAAGGACGGCGCGTTTGTCTAAGGCTATATCGGCAGCGAAAGCGGCTTTGTCGCCCGCGTGCCAGCCGTGAGAGAGAAGATGTGCGGTGATGGCGTCTTCAAAAGTGGCTTCAACGTGAATGTTATGTCTGGTCATTGCCTTTTAATTTCTTAACTTCTCTGTCGAAGTCCGATTCAAAGGTTTGGTCTTGTACCACTCTAAACTTGTCGTACTGTTTCCCGGCAAGTTCGGTGGCGACTTTGTGCGAGACTTTCCCCGCATCCTGCAAGATGTCGTATTCGTTGAATTGAAGAAAGGCGTCGAGCCGTTGCACCCAATCCGCCATCGTCATCGGTCTTTGCTTTTCGGCTTGGTTCTCCGCGTAGTCGAGATACATCGAAACGATGCGTTCGAGTTCTTTGATTTCCTTTTCGATCAGGTAATTCTTGGCGATGGAAACATCCGTCTTTTGTATTTTGCCCTTCGGCGCGTTCTTCCAGGTTTGTAAGCCCATGTTCGGCTTACCGGCGTCGGCGCGGTTGGCGATGATCTCGGCTGCCGTCTGGTGCGTAATCGCCCAATGCAGCTTGTTTTGGACGGTCTGGTAAAACGTCTGGCTGATGTCGGCCTTGCTGTCGTAATCAATGCTGCATTGCGCGTAGATGTCTGTGATTTTCTGATAGAAGCGGCGTTCGCTGGCGCGGATTTCGCGGATGCGTTCGAGCAGTTCATCGAAATAGTCTCTGCCGAAGCGTTTGCCGTGCTTGAGCCGCTCATCGTCTAAGACGAAGCCTTTGATGATAAATTCGCGGAGTGTTCTGGTCGCCCAGATGCGAAACTGCGTTGCGCTTAGACTATTCACGCGATAGCCGACCGCGATAACCGCATCAAGATTGAAATACTCCACTTGATAGGTTTTGCCATCGGCGGCAGTTGTTGCATTTTTTGCAACAACTGAATCTCGAAGCAACTCGCCTTCGGTGAAAATATTTGTTAAATGCCTTGAAACTACGGACTTATCTCGCCCGAAAAGCTCGGCAATTTGATTGAGCGAGAGCCAGACGGTTTCGCCTTCAAAACGGACTTCAACTTTGGTCTGCCCGCTGTTCGTTTCGTAGAGGATTATCTCCGACTTGTTCTCTTCCGCCATTACGCCACCCTTATTTTTCCCGTGACCACTTCCGAGATGAGAGCGGTGCGGTATTCGCGCAGGTATTCGATTTCTTTTTCGATTGTGGCGACGGTCGCATCAATCTTGCCGGTTGCGGTTTCGATGAATTGAACAATCTGTTTTTGTTCCTCAGCAGGCGAGACGATGACGGGAATATCTTTGGTTTGTGCCTGATTCAATATAGCTAATGTTGCAGCGTTAGCTAAAGCAACGATGTTCGGCTGATTAACATAAAGAAAGTAAGAATAAAATTTCGCTTTTTCTAAGCTATCCATTGTGATCGCGTTAATTTGTTGGTTTGAACTTGCTGGGTCTTCAATATATCCAACTTTGCCAAGTGTTGCGCCAATACCAACTAGCAAAACTGAATTAGATGGAAATAATTTTGTCACTTCGTCTTTAATAGCAAGTTGTGAGATTTTCCTTTTCGAGTTGGACAAACGCATATTGTCCGAAAAGTCGGAGGGCGTGAACCAATCAACTTCAGATTCAAAATACTCTTCGCGGCTCGAAGGCGGCGTGCTGCCGGTTTGAACCTTATTTGCCACATACTTCAACTTCTTAACTTCCCAATGTTCGGGAATCTCACCGAGCCAATCAATACCCGACGGTTGGAGCGTGGCGTGCGGGTTGATGCCGCGCGTGACTGCGTTGTTGATAACGCCGGAGCGTTCTTCTTTGAGCAGCGCAATCAATCCACGCTTGCCCTCAATCAGTTTATCTAGCTGCGCGGTCTTCTCGTCTAAATACTTGGCGATGGCAGTTTGTTCAGTAAGCGATGGTATCCAGATAACAAAGTTTTTCAAGTCTGATGAATCTATTGCCGGATAGCTTACGCCTTTTGATGATGCACAAATTGCATCTACGAAGTTTTCTGAGCGGCAAACATAAAAAAGAAATTTGGGACAAAATAAATCTTCATTCGGTGTGATTACAGCGAAGCCTGTCGAGCAAATTAAATTGTCTGATGCCAACGGAATAAATGCGATTGCTTTCAAGTATGTTCTGACAGTCGAAACAATCGTGTCTCCATCTTTCACAATCCTTCGCGCTCTGGAAGGTGCTTCCGAGAACGGAACTTTACTAACGGTTAGAACATTCAGACGAGAAGGGGGAAGTTTTTTGTGCGGGCGACGGCTGCGCGTGTGTGGTTTGAATCAGAAGACTGCTGACGATAATGAAAAATGTAAACTGCCTGATGCGAAAAGCCATAGTGAATTTCGGCGTGACGTTTTTTGAAATAGAAAACGCGGAAGCATGGAGTGCTTGAAAATCTCGCATGTTCCCGCGCTGCTTCAAGTTGAAGGAAGATTAACCGAGCGCGTCGAGACATTCGTCGAGCGGCATCTGCCGGCAGGTGTACATCGGCGTGTCTCGCAGGGTGTAGCTGCTGGCCTTCGTCTCGCGCAATTCCTGCACAAGATCGAGAAAGTCGGACGGGTTTTCGGTCTCGAACGCGACGACGAACTCCTGATCGTCGAGACCGAAAGAGTAGGTCGTATGCAGCTTGACGGTCTTGTACTTCGAGCCGATGCGGATGTGGTCGTCCATCATTTCCTGCCTTTGCTCGACGGGCAGCATGTACCACGCGCGCGTCTTCACAAACGGATAGACAAAGAGGTATTTCGATTTGCCCGGCACGATGTGCAGGCGGTCTTCGACGTGTTCGGGGTTGTCCTTGTCAATGTACATCGAACGCTTCGTCATGGAGAGAAAGCTTTGCGTCACTTCCAGATAACGCCCCATGCGCGTGGCGTTGATGCGCGCCGACATTTCCTGCAAAGGGTCGAGCGTGTAAGCGATGCGCCAGATCATGATGTCCACGTTCGAGCGCAGGCCGATGATCGAGTAGCTGTTGATGAGCAAGTCGTTTTTGAAAGAATCGAACAAGGCCGCCAGTTCGCGTTTGGCTTCATGTTTGCCGCTCTCGTCGAGCGCGTGCCATTCGGGGCGCGCTTTGTAGAAGGTGAACGTGACGAACTGGCGCGGAAGCGTTGACTTCTCAGGCTGTTCCGACGCGATGCGCTGCCCCTTCTCGGCCAGACGCAGCGTGTGGCGTGTGGGATTGTTGTCGTCCTGATCTGTGCTCATAATTTTGATGCCTTAATTGTTCCCCGGTGTTCACGAGGTTGAAGCAAACCCCATTTGAGATAAGTTAGAATGAATACCCGAGGGGAAAGTTATTGTGAGGCGAAGCGCACGAGATTGCAAACGCACGTACACGCGGCCAGAATTTAACGACTATGAAACAAAATAACTCAATTGCCATCGCAAACGGCGACGAGCGGAGCACACTCACGCGACGCCGGATTTTGATGTTGTTGCCGGCGATCTTCGCGACTGCCCTGACGACGACGCTGGCCGCCGCCGCCTTTCGTTTTTTGCGACCCCTCGCGGCTCAAGCGCAACTTGGCGCAATCAACGATAGTGCTTGGACGAGCGTCGCGCCCGTCGCCGACTTGAACGGCTCGCGTCCATTGCTGCGGAAAATCTCCGTCGTACATCAAGCGGGTTGGAGCACGATGCACAGAGAGCACACCGTCTATGTGCAGCCTCAGCCAACTCTAAGGGTTGTTTTAGCCGTCTGCCCGCACGAAGGTTGCGAGGTTGACTGGAATGATGCGACGCGCGAATTTCTCTGTCCGTGCCACGATAGCCATTTCAACCTCGCAGGTACGCGTCTGAGCGGCCCCGCCCGAAACGACCTGACGGTATTGCCTGCAAGGATTAATAACAACCTGCTCGAAGTCAGGTATCAACCCGCGAAACTCGAATCGGAGCATCCAAACACAACGGAGCGCGGATGATTGAACAAATTGACGCACCTTCATCCGGTTCTAGTGTGGCTGCACGCGTGTCGCGTTGGACGACTCTCGATCAAGTGTCGCTTCAACTGCTCGACGTGCCCGCGCGTGGTTTTTCTGCGTGGGCAAGAACAACCGGCGGCGTGGTCGCTTTCCTGCTCGCCATCCAAATCCTGACGGGCTTGCTGCTCGCTTTCGTTTACGTCCCTTCAATCGAAAGCGCGCACGCCACCGTCGCCTACACTGAAAAAGTTCTCGACGGCGGCTCATGGATTCGCGCGATGCATTTCTACGGCTCGCAGTGGTTGCCGCTCGCACTGTTGCTGCATCTCACGCAGATGCTTTGGGGCGGCGCATACAGGCGCAAGCCCGTCGGGTGGCTTGCGAGTCTGTTGCTGCTGGCGCTCGGCATGGTGAACGGCGCGACCGGTTATTCGCTGCCGTGGGACGCGCGCGCATACTTCAGTACGAGCGTGGCCGCAGGCATCGCGGGCGGGCTACCCTTCTTCGGCACGACCGCGCGAAGTTGGCTCGCCGGCGGCGCGGAGATATCAACGCTGACGCTTTCGCGCTTTTACGCCCTCCACGTACTCGTCGTGCCCGCATTTATCCTGACAGTTTGCGTCATCCGCCTTTTTGTTTTGCGTGAGCCACAGGCGACGCCCGGCAGCGATGTACAAAATGCGTATGCAAAATCGCGCGGCTCAATTCCAGCGCAACTAACCCGCCACACGCTGGTCATCTCGCTCGTGTTCATCTGTCTCTCTTTTTATGCGCTGAAGTATCCCGCCCCGCTCGGGCCGCAGGCAGGGCTGGCGGCATCTGGATACATACCTCGACCCGGCGCGCAATTTCTGTGGCTTTTTCAAATGCTGAAATATTTTCCCACGGTGCTCGCTTCGCTCGTCGCATTCTTATTACCGGCGCTCATCATCGCCGCCCTCGCCCTCCTCCCCTTCCTACGCTCCGGCGCTGCGAACGTATCAGCACAGCGCAAACTACGCGTCTTCGGGCTGGCAGTCATTATTTCAACCTTTTTACTCGTCGTTAGTTTGACGGCAATTGCTCTGGCGGGAGACGCGCGCGACCCGCGCATCCAAGAGCAACTGGCGAGACAAACGCAGCAGGAGTCTGAATTTCGCAGCACGCCGTTTGTACCGCGTATGTCCGGCGACATTATTTCAAACGACGGCAGCAAGGCTCACGCGAATGAATCCGGCGCGGCCACACAAATTTCAACTGATATTTCAGTGCCGCCGCCTGCGTACATGCAAAGCTGTGCCCGGTGTCATGGTCAACAGGGAGAAGGCCGCTCAATCAACCCGCCGCTCAAAGGCGTCTCGACACGACCGGGACGCTCGCTCGCAGACCTCATCCAAATCATGAACGATCCGCGCCGCTACGGCCTTGAAGCGCGTATGCCGTCCTTCGCCACGAAACTCTCCGAAGAGGAAAAACATGCCATCGCCGAGTGGCTCGTGACCTTGCAATGACGCTCAAGCAATGCGTCATCACCCACTTCCAAACGCGCTGGCCGTTAAGCTATACTTTCTTCGTTCCACATTGATGATTGACGTAAAAATATTTGGGAGAATCTTTCGAATGAAAATGTTCAGCATCTTTTTTGCTTTCATAGGCATGACAATTCTGTGCGTGGCCTGCAATAACACGCCCTCGAATAATCTCCAGACATCTAATAACATCAATCTTCAAACAACGTCTGCAACGAAGCCGGCGGTGGCGCCCTTGTCGTCTGAAAGTCCCGATGATGTTGCCGTCGGTCGAGCCGACTACGCGCAGTTTTGCATCAGGTGTCATAAGCCGGATGGAGCGGGCGGTTTATTCGAGTTGGAAGACGGCAAGAAGTTGAAAATACCTTCGCTCCGCGAAGGCCCCGCGCTCAAGCTTTCGGATCAGGAATTATCGAAACAAATCAACAACGGCGGCGACGGGATGCCGGCCTATAAAAACAAGCTCGACCAAAAGCGGATTGATGAGTTGATACGCTTCATCCACAAAGAATTTCATAGCCAAAGCGCGCCCGGCAGCAACCCTCCGAACACGCCCGCTCATTGAACGCGAACTCTTCATGTGTGCTATGTTTTCAGCTTCGCGCCCGGCGCGCACCCGTAGCTCAGTTGGATAGAGCGTCTGACTTCGAATCAGAAGGTCGCAAGTTCGAGCCTTGCCGGGTGTATCTTTAGAATCAAATGGTTAAGGGCAGCCACGCGGCTGCCCTTTCTCGTTTGCGTGAGCGCATCAAAGTCAATCTCGTTAATGTTCTTTATTGCCGCCAGCTTGTGCAGCACAAAACGCACATCACGTTGCGCCGATTGCAAATGCTTATCAGGTGTCGCTGCATCTGTACCTTGCTGCTCCATCCATCGTTTCGTTAAACTCATTGTGTCAGTTCCTTTCTTCGCGGTTAGGGGTTGATAAACGGGGCTAGGAAGCGTTGACGCGCTTTCCTAGCCCTTCGCCTTAGCAGGTAAGAGCGGCGCGTTCGGCGGCAAGTTGGATGTGCGCGGAGGCCGCCGCTGCGATGTGGTAGCAGGCTTGCCCGCGCTCGCCCGCTTTGCAGGAACATGCGGCGAAGCGGCGACCTTCGCGCTTTGAACACTCGACGGTGTATGTCGCGCCGGTCTGCTTGTTGGTGACGGTATAAGAACCGAAAGTATTGACGCGAACGAGCGGCTTCATTGTGTGCGCCTTGTTGATTGCCTTCTCGATTTTCGTTGCTGTGGTGAGTTGAATCATTGTCTTTGCGCCTCTCAAATAAATTGCTAACGTGAGAACAATATTACACGAAACGTAGATGCTTGTCAGTATGTGTAGCAGATTATTTTGTGTAGTAATACGCTCTTTGTGATATAGTGCGAGGCATGATCGAAATACAGCTTGAACAACTTTTGAACGCTAGAGGCATGACTGCTTACGCGCTGGCCAAGCAAGCAGGCTTACATCAATCGGTCATCGCTAAGTTTAGGCATAACGTAGCGAAAGCGGTGCGACTTGACGTGCTTGAACGTATCTGTAACGTGCTTGAATGTGAGCCGGGCGAGTTGCTGGTGAGGAAGGCCGAAAAGAAAAACAAGAAATGAAGCTAAGACTCGAAGAACTCGAATATCAATGGCTTGCCATTGAATCGGCTGTCAAAGTATTTGAAGGCACGGCAAGGAATACTTTCGATAACTCGACGGCTGAAGGCATTCGTTCTAATCGGTGCAATCTCGATAAAGAACAGTTGAAGCAAAATATCAAAGCAGTTAGTGAAGCTAATAGCATTGCGGAAGACAAAGCGCACTTTGCCGAAACGAATAATTTATGCGTTGAGATGGAAACGGGAACGGGCAAAACGCTGGTTTATCTCAAAACGATTTACGAATTGCACAAGCAATACGGCTTCACAAAGTTCATTGTTTTAGTGCCTTCGGTTGCTATCCGGCAAGGTGTTCTTTCAACGCTTCAAACATTTGAAAAACAGCTTCAAGATATTTACGGTTTCAAGCCCGATTATTTTGAATACAGCAGTAAAAAACTTCATGAGGTCGGCAAGTTTGCCGAAGAACAGCACCCGCAGATAATGATTATGACAACGGGCGCAATCGTCGGCGACAGCAAAATCATCAACCGCGAACAGCGCGAAGACCTTTTTGACAATACGCCATATATTGACGTTATCGGCAAAACGAATCCAATTGTCATAATGGACGAACCGCAAGAAGGGATGGACGCGCCAGAAACCAAGAAAGCAGTTGATCGTCTCAATCCGCTTTTTCGGCTGCGTTACTCGGCAACACACAAAGAATTTTATAATTTGATTTACCGGCTAACGCCTTATGATAGCTATCAGCAAAGTTTGGTTAAGAAAATTGAAGTGTTAACCGTTGTCGAAAAGAATGATGAGGCGACTTTGAAAATAGAATTATCGAACGTCCGAAACGGCACGGGCGACCCGACCGTTAAACTTAAAGCGTGGGTTAGAGGCGCAAGCGATAAGATCGAATTTAAGGAAACGGCTTGGCTAAAAAAGGGCGACAATCTCGGCGAGAAAGCGAAAAACTCAAGTTACTTGAATTACGTTATTGATAATATACGCAAAGATATGTTCGATAAAGTTTGGCGCGTTCGCTTCACAAACGGCGTTGAGCTTATGGAGAAACAGCACGCCGGAAACATCGAACAAGTCTGGGCGATGCAAATGGAATTCCTCATCAAAAAGCATTTTGCTAAAGCTGCGGAGTTGAACCCAAAAGGCATTAAATGTTTGTCGCTTATCTTTATCAACCGCGTAGCAAACTTCATCGGTGAGAATCCGGTCATCAGAAATCTCTTTGGCGAAAAGTATAGAGAAATTTATGCCCAATACAATGGCGGCAAGATGTTGACCAATGAACAAGTCGGGCAAGTTCAAGGTTACTATTTCGCACAGAGTAGTAAAGGCGAGTTTTCTGATAATGAGGGTGGATTAGGCGAACAGAAAAGAATCTACGATTTGATTTTGCGCCAAAAGGAAGAATTGCTTTCGCTTGATAATCCTGTGCAATTCATCTTTTCACATTCGGCGTTGGGCGTTGGTTGGGACAATCCAAACGTCTTCAACATTGCGACAATGAGCGCGTCTTACTCGGAGATAAAGAAACGTCAGGAAATCGGGCGTGGTCTTCGCATTTGCGTTAATCAACAAGGTGAGCGCGTTTATGACCGTGAAGATGCCAAAGCTGACGAGCGCATCAACCAATTGACCGTGATTCCGAACGAGACTTACGAAACCTTTGTTCGGCAATATCAAGAAGAAATCAAAGAAGTTTATGGCACAGCAAGCGCGGGCGCGGGCATGACGCACTCGGACAAAGGCAAACCGAAGAACAAAGTTTCATTCCTGCGCAACCGCAGTCAAACGGTTGATGAAGCACTTAAACGGTTTTGGGATGCACTGGCGCGTAAAACAGATTATACGGTTGCATTTGATGAAAGTGAGATTATCCGTCAAGCCGTTGAGAAAGTGACGCAAATCAAGATTGCACAAACTATTATCGCTGCCGAACTGCAATCAATTGACCAGATGCGAGAAGACGGGTTCAAATCCTCTTATCAGGGCGATTCGTCAAAGATAGTTGCCGCGAGTTTTTCCGCACTTGATTTGATTGAAGAATTGAGCGAAGAAACAAAATTGAGTTACCGCGCTATCCTTGAAATCGTCGGCGAGGTAAAAGACAACGACGAAGCCATTAAAGAGTGGGTGAAGAATCCACCGTTGTTCGTCCAAAAGGCGGCTTCGATTATCCGCGATATTGAATCACGCGAGATGTTGCGCGGGCTGACGTATCAAGTTACGGATGAAACTGTTGAGTTTAAGTTTGACGATTATATTGATGATGTCGTTGACCTCAACAAAGATTTGGCTTTCACGCCGAATCACGGCGTTTATGACAAGCAAGCGATTGATAGCAACATCGAAAAGACGTTTGCCGAAACCGCCGACGCCGACAATCAAATCGTCTGCATTTTGAAACTGCCGAAAGCATATCGCGTCAAAACGCCGATTGGTTTTTATGAGCCGGATTTTGGCATCGTCTTGAAGCGCAAAGAAATCGGCGACGGCGAAGATGAGCAATATCATTTCGTCGTTGAAACTAAAGGCACGGCGAAACTCGGCGATATGAAAGCCCTGAAGGAAAGCGAAACCTACAAGATGAATTGCGCCTTGAAACACTTTGAAGCGCTGGGCGTGAAGTTGAATCTCAAAGGCGAGAATATCTATAAAGCTCCGGTCAAAGACTACAAAGATTTTAAGCGCGAAGCTGCTGCGACAATGATGAACAGCGAAGCGAAAGATTAACGAATTTTTAGGTTAGCGAGAGGAAATGCAAAATGAGCATTGCCGAAATTTTAATCGAAGTTGAAAAGCTAAACGCTGCCGAACGCGCCAAACTTATCAAGGTTTTGCATGAGACGGAGGCGCAAGACAATCAACAAACGGCGGAGGATGAAAAGCCGTTCAAAACAATTTTTGATGTTGCGCCGCATCTGGTCGGTGCGGTTGATTCGGGCATTACGGACTTAGGCTCGAACAAAAAGCATCTTGAGGGTTACGGAACGAAAGCTGCGGAAAGAGAGGGTTTGTCGAAAAGTGACCAAGACGGTAATCGCTGATACGGGTTCGTTGGTGGCGTTGATTGACAAGCGCGAGCAGCATCACGAATGGGCAAAGGCGCAGACTAGGAATCTGCAAATCCCTTTTCTGACTTGCGAAGCTGTTATTTCGGAAGCATGTTTTCTGCTGAAAAATGTTCATGATGGCAGGCAAACGGTTCTATCTTATTTATCAAACGGCGTTTTGGAAATTGATTTCGATTTAACAACAGAAGTAGAGCGCGTTGCGGCGTTGATGAAGCGATATGAGAGCGTGCCGATGTCGTTCGCGGATGCGTGTCTGGTGCGGATGAGCGAGCAACACGCGAACGCAATCGTGTTCACGCTGGACAGCGATTTTTGGATTTACCGGCGCAACGAAAAAGATAACATCGAACTTGCAATTCCGAATTAGTGGAAACTTGTATGAGCGAAACAATTAAAGACTTGATGCCGGAAACGCCGGATTTGAATGAGGAGAGGCTTGCCAAACTCAAGGAACTGTTTCCCGATTTATTCACCGACGAGGGCAATCTTAGCGAAACCGAATTAAAGAAGCTGGTTGATCCAAACAGCGTCAACGAAACGGAGCGTTACGAATTTCGCTGGTTCGGCAAGTCAAACGCCAAGCGCAAGGCTTTTACGCCGACGCAGGCGACGCTTAATTATGACGCGGCACGCAGTGTCAACCCGGACGCGAGCGAGAATCTGATTATCGAAGGCGAGAATCTTAAAGTTCTCAAACTTCTGCTCTGCTCATACCGCGAACAGATTAAATGTATCTACATTGATCCGCCGTATAACACGGGCAAAGATTTTGTTTATTCGGATAATTACAGCGAAGATCGCTTGCCGTATTGGAAACAAACGAATGTCATTGACGAGTACGGCGTGAAGATTGACACGAACGCCGACACCGACGGGCGTTATCACAGTAATTGGATGAATATGATGTTTTCCCGCTTGCTGGTGGCGCGTCAATTATTGAGCAAAGACGGCGTGATTTTTATTTCGATTGACGATAACGAAGTTCACAATTTGAGAAGATTGTGCAACGAAGTTTTCGGCGAAGATAATTTGGTTGGTGTATTTGCTTGGAAAAATAAATATGGTGCAGGTGCTAAAACTAAAGGTTTTATCGAAGTTCACGAATATATTTTATGTTACTCAAAAAATTCTATAACCGATATTGAAGCTGAACTTACAATTGAACAGATTAAAGAATATGAAAAAAGGAAAGACGAAAAATATAAAATTAGAGGTGGTTATGTTACTCAACCGCTAATGACAAAAAGTTTGGATGATCGGGCAAATTTGCAATACACAATTGAATATGAAGGTAAAACTATTAACCCAAGAAAACAATGGGTATGGGAAAAAAAGAAACTACTAAAAGCGATTGCTAATAATGAAGTTGTAATTAAAGAAAAGAAAAATGGAGATTTTAGTGTAAGAGCCAAAGCTTATTTAAGGGATGAAAATGGAATAATCAGAAAAGGTAAACCGATTACAGTATTGAACGGGCCTTTTAATCAAGAAGGAACAAGCGAAGTTGAAGAACTGATGGGCGAGAATATTTTTAGCTTTCCGAAACCGAAAAAGTTATTGGAATATCTTTTCTCATTCTTGATTAACAATCAAAATGAAAAAAATGGAATCTATTTAGATTTCTTCGGCGGTTCTGGCACGACAGGCCAAGCCGTAATGGAATTGAACGAAGCCGACGGCGGCAATCGCAAGTTTATTTTAGTCCAATTGCCCGAACGAACCGATGAAAAATCGGAAGCCTACAAAGCGGGCTACAAGCTAATCAGCGACATCACGATTGAACGCAACAAGCGCGTCGTCAACCGCATCATCGAAGAAAAACGCGCCGCGCATCCGAACCTCTTTGAAGACGGCGCGGAACAAGACGCACTCAAAGGATTAGGCTTCAAAGTCTTCCAACTCGAAAGCTCATATTTCCCGCGCACCGAATGGAGTCCTAACGCAGATTTGAGCGAGGCCGAAAACGTCGCATCACTCAAACAATACATCGCCGAAAAAGAGTCACAGCTTCACATTGATTTTGACCGCGACAAACTCTTAATCGAGATTTTGTTGAAGGAAGGCTTCAAGCTCAACTACACAGCGAAGCCTTATGAAGCGGTGACAACCAACGAAGTCTTGCACGTTTCCGACGCGGACAAAGAAGCCTTAATTTGTCTCGACGATTCAATTGCGCCGGAAACAGTCGAACATTTCAAACGAGCGAAAGACTTGAAATTCATCTGCCTTGAGCGTGCTTTGGACACAACAAGGAAATGGAATCTCGCAAATAATCTCGGCGAAAAGTTCAAGGCATTTTAGGGTGCTCGATAACTTAAGACGTTAAATTCACTTTTTGTACGCCATTCGCTGCAACATTCACTTATCCGCCATTGTTGACGATTACCGGCAGCGCGTATCGCCTAAAGGCTGAAAAATTTCAGCCTTTAGCTTTTCTCGCACCCTCAAGCCTCTCGTGCTCTTCTTTAATGCTTTTCCTCTCACCATCAACCACCGAGCGGCGAACAGCAGGGACGGATAAACGCTTGAGTTTCGCTTTCGAGAGCCTGTGATTATCCATTTGCCGATGCTTTGGGGCGGCGCATACAGGCGCAAGCCCGTCGGGTGGCTTGCGAGTCTGTTGCTGCTGGCGCTCGGCATGGCGAACGGCGCGACCGGTTATTCACTGCCGTGGGACGCGCGCGCATACTTCAGTACGAGCGTGGCCGCAGGCATCGCGGGCGGGCTACCCTTCTTCGGCGCGACCGCGCGAAGTTGGCTCGCCGGCGGCGCGGAGATTTCAACGCTGACGCTTTCGCGCTTTTACGCCCTCCACGTACTCGTCGTGCCCGCATTTATCCTGACAGTTTGCGTCATCCGCCTTTTTGTTTTGCGTGAGCCACAGGCGACGCCCGGCAGCGATGTAC
>MWWG01000056.1_pt1 | contig 16204 bp, 15 predicted proteins | sample 1047331 | NCBI WGS metagenome assembly MWWG01 (sample SAMN06349968, study PRJNA376086) | soil metagenome | isolation source: MG6-4 sample Antarctic (ecotone) soil | place: Antarctica | collected 2015-01-13 | reverse complement strand
GTGCCCCTTGCTTTGAGAGCCAGGCGGCGAGTTGCTGAAAACCATCCGTCGTGTTGGCAAAGACCTTGTGCTTGAGTTTGCCATTCGTGTTGAGCAAGCAAACGTTGAACTTGAGTTTGGCGATGTCGATGCCGAGCGCAGATAAGATCATGCTCTTGACTCCTTGTAGATAATCTCTTGCGGCGCGGGTCAAACTTGTCTATACAAGCTCTGCTCATGGTTGAGCGGCTTCAGATACTGTGCGACCTCTGGCGCTTGCAAGGCAGGGCACCGGGAGCTTATCTAACCCACTGACTCCTTTGGGTCATAATTCCAGCACGGCTTCTCCGGTGCCCTTTGTCGCCTGAAAGCTTGTAGCTTCAACCGACATCGGTCAACATACAAATTCCCGCGATAGGCCGCTTCAGTAAAACAAGCGCGAGGAAGGTGCATGACCCAGACGCTCTGCAAAGAATGATCAAGATGTCTCCCTGACGGATGCGGGGCGGTCTATCTAGCCATTGCAGCCGACTTCGCGCCAGCGCATCTTTCATGCTACGTTGCGGTGCGCTCGCGGCTGAATCGCGCGTTATGCTGCTATCAAAGTCCAACGAGGTCTCACATGGAAGCCAATGAAGATTCAGAACCTTACGTAACGTTAAAGCCTGAGCATGTATCGCCCGAGGACAGGGTAAAATTCATGATGGAAGAGCTTAGGATTCGCATTGAAACATATAGGTCTTACATTAAACCTGTTGCGTGATAAGGCTGGAGGGCTTTCTATAAAAGGGCTGTCAGACCCGCTCTATTGACGTTTACAGCCCCGCTGACGCATCTGTTTCACCTCGGACGATGCTGGGTACGGATTTTCCTTATCACGCAACAGGTTTATTAATTTAGTCTTGCAGATAAATGTATTTTTTTATGTGACTGCCGGGGCGGTGCTCGGATTTTATTTGAAGAACCCTAACGACCAACATGGTAATAATCATCCGGAATATTTCTTGTGGCTACCAATCCTGATAAGTGCTGTCTTGGGAGGCATTTTTTTTCACGGAGCCGAGTTACAAAAGAATGCTGCCGAGAGTATCGAGAGGATTAAACAGCAGTTGATTGAAAACCCCAAACTGGATATCAAAGAGATTCCAGATATTGATCTACTGCGCCCGTTGTTCCTGATCTTTGGAACCATATTTTTCATAGCCGGGGCCGCTCTCATCCTAGTGCCACGCATAAGCGCCGTTACCCGTCTGCCGGACTTAGTCTGCTTCCCCGACGATTTGATAATTTTTGTTGGGGTAGGATTCGCGGTTTTGGCTGGCGGAGGGCTATCGACATATCATTTTCTCCGCATCTTTACTAAGAGGGCTAAAGACGCGAGGACTAGGGCAATCATCACGGGGTGTGGAACAAGAGAATCAAGAGGTGAATGATAATTCAACCGCGGCATAACAACGGCATGCACCCGACCGCGAACAGCGTGGCTTTCATGCGCGAGACTTGCCGCTCATCAGGTTGTGTGCGCGGCGGCTGATGGCGGGCGTTAGCACTTCCAACTAAGCAAACCGAACATAATAAAGAATTATCGGACTCTTTTTATTTCGCCCCTGTGTCGGCGCTCGTTGCGGCTCTCATTTTCAACGACCAAAGCACAAGATGATGTACTTTCACTTTGCGCTGTAAAGTATGCGCCGTGAAAATTGAGGGGGGTTCTTCACGAAAGCATGTACCACAAAATCTTGTGGTCTCATCGTACCGTTTTAACTAGCTCAGACATAACAACTAAACTTCTACTTGTACGTCAATTTCTTCAGCTAAGAGTTTTTCCAGTTCACTCTTAAACTTGTGCTGCTGCAATCTACCATCGCGGAGGTACTCGAAAAAGTCAGGATAATTGGCAGGGCTAACGAAATGAAAAATGTATTTTTGGTTAATGCCGCTCGCCTGTAGTTGTTGATTAAGCTCCCGGAAATGATCTGAAGCGTAGCGGTACTTGGCTTTGTTTTCGTCGCTATCATCGCCATTTGCTTTTGTTTCAACGGCAATAATGTATTCAACACCTTCAAGCTCCGGCAGCTTGATAAAGAAATCGGGATTGAATGCGTGTTGAGTAGTATGCCGACCGGCGATAGTGCTCATAGCATAAGAGACTGTATAGAAATTTTGATTGGTTGACTTTACCCAAGCTGATAGGTGTTCAGCATTTTCTTGTTTGCAAAGATGCTCAACAAATTTTCTTTCGGGTTCGTGAGAAACGAAGACTAGATCAATAGGCGTTTTGAAGTTGTATAAATTATCAATCTTAAATAGAGAACGGCGGGGTAGCGTATCGTCTTTCAAAACTTCCTCGAAATCCGTCCGCGTGTCCTCAAGCACAATTTCAGATTCATATTCGGAAGTATAGAAAACAGTTGCGTTCGCTTGGCGTAAGGACAGTATTGATATGCTTTCATGCTCGCGCTCTTTAGTGTGTGCCTTAAAAATTGGATTTGCTTTCTTTGTATGAATAATGCTCTTGGACGCGCGGCGTAGCAATGTATTAAAAGTAGAGAAAATAGCTTGTCGGTTCGTCTTACCTAGATACTCGCCAGTAAGCCCTACATTGTTCATAGAGCGGCGTATTAAAGCTTCTATTTCCTCGCGCGGCGGCAGATCGTTTTTAGTATATTCGTGCTCTTGTAATCTAAGCGTTACCCCTTCCCATTCCCGCGTTTCAAACTCGTGAATGATTCTGTCAACTATTTCGCTGATCGGATATTTTTCCTTCTCTATCCTGTACGTTACCTGCGTCGGTGTACCATCAATACTGACTAGCTCGGTTTCACCACTTCTTTCAAATGTTTCAGAGGTCAAAGCAATAGTATCTTTATTAGGACTTACGCAAGCGTTGAAAAACCGAGTAATCTTTTGCTATGTTTGTGCCCAATAAAGCGCCTGTGACGCGCCTTGATTACTGTCAATACCTGCTCAGTAGTCAAATCAATTATACGTTGACTAACTTTGCCGACCACCATCAGCAGTTTAGTCACGACCAATTGAATCGCTTTTTGCGCGATGACAAACTGAAACCGCGCCTGGTTTGGGAGCAAGTCAAAGATTCGATTGTCACTTCGCCAACCGGCTATCTGCTCTTTGACGACACGGTGGCCGACAAAAACTACTCGTTTGCCATTGAACTTGTCCGGCGACAGTATTCGGGCAATGCCCATGCGGTGATCAAGGGCATCGGGATTGTCACCTGTGTTTATGTCAACCCCGAGACCAATCAATTCTGGCTCATCAACTATCGTTTGTTTGCTCCCGGCGTGGATGGCAAAACCAAACTCGACCACGTGCGAGAGATGTTCGACAACGCCATCGAACACAAAAAACTGCCCTTCCGCACCGTCTTGATGGACTCCTGGTACGCCACCAGAGAATTAATGCTGCACATCGAAAGAAGCAGCAAAATCTACTACTGCCCGCTCAAAGACAATCGCCAGGTGGATGAAAGCGATGGCGTTCCCAAACCCAACTATCGGCGCGTGGACAGCTTAGAGTGGAACGAGAGGGAAATCGCAACGGGCAAAAACGTCCACGTCAAAGACTTCCCCAAAGGTCATCGCTTGCAACTATTCCGACTGGTGGTCTCAACCGACCGCACGGATTACATCGTGACTAACGATGAAACTCAAAACTCAACGGACGAGACACAACAGGTGTGTGCCGTGCGGTGGAAGATTGAGCAGTTGCACCGCGAAGTCAAACAGGTCACTGGCCTAGAAAGCTGTCAATGCCGCAAAGCGAGAATCCAACGCAACCACATTGCGTGTGCGTTGCTGGTCTGGTGTCGGTTCAAAGAACTGATGTATGAAACAACGCGGACGGTCTATCAAATCAAGTTCGGGCAGTTGTCGGATTATCTCATTGAGCAACTGAAAAAACCGTCCGTCAAAATGCGTCTTGCGTAAGTCCTACTTCTATTGAATTGCCTCATCTGCATATGCGAGCGAGACAAACAGATCTTGTTAAATTTCAGAATCGTGAGAAGTCGAGCAATTCAGTTACGTCATCAAAGATGCGATGAACAAGGTGGTTTTTATCGGGTATCATCATGAATGGCGAGCGCATCAAGAGTGACTCCTCCCCACGCTGTCAAGCCCTGTCGTTCGGAAAAGTGTTCACGGAAGACCCACTTTACTCCGGCGTCTGTCTAGCCGAGGTCGTGATTCTGCTCTAGCCATTCGTCAAATGTCGGCTCTTGGAAATACTCCCGGAGCCGGTCGAGGTGGGTTTCCTCATGGTCAAAAATCGTGAGCTGATGCGCTTTGAATTTCGGCTTAAAAATCCGGTTCTTCTCTATTTCCGCCCGCTCCCCTGCCTCTGTCGCTAAAAAGGCTCTGTAAGCCTCTGGCTGCTCCGTTTGGTGCTTTCCTTCCCTACCCCTCAGATATTCGTAAAAGGCGGGTTGTAGGGCATCCCTGCGCCTCTGGCGTGCCTGTTCCGTCTCACGCTTGGCTAAGTGCCTTTTTACTTCCTGCTCCTTCTCTAGCGAGTGTTTCATCTCTTCGGGTAATTCGTAATTCTCGCGGATGGCTTTTATTAGCCAGGATGCAAGGGCTTTGATTTTTCCTGTGCTCCGATATGGCAAAGTTCGTAGCTGAAGCTCGACCGATTTTCGATAGTCCCTGACTAATTCTCTGGCCGTTGCTTCTGCTACATGAAAGCTCATTAATCTGTTCACAAGCTGCTCGCTGGCGTCATCGGACTCGTGGGTCGCGGTGGGTGATGGTCGCACCGCGTCTGTCGCCCTGTCGGACTGTCGCGCTTGTCGTGCTGGTTGTTGCGGCTTGGTTGTGGCCGACGGTAAGGGCGCAGGTGTGGTACTCGGTCGCGGAAGCGTGCGGGGCTTTCTGTTGGCTTCCCTAAACTCGGCCTTTGCCCTGTGGCCGGGAGTGTAGAGCATCACCCAGTCCAGTTCTCCGCTCTCGGCTTGCTGCTGCCGAAGTTCCGCTTTTGCTAAATATCCAGATTTAAGGTGTGGAGCATGAATCTTATACATCTGCTTTTTAACGTGCTCATAATCGAAGTAACGAGTTTGCGGCGCGCGGGTGCAAAAGTCGGAATAAAGCATTCTCGCGCGTGGGCGCTCGTGCTTGAGAACGGCATAAATCTGAAAGCCTATCAACTCGTAAAATCGTTGGGCTGTGGGCGGGAGATCGCGCAGATAATCGTAATCGAGTGGGCGGGTCTGTGCCTCCTTCAGTATCTTCATGTAAACATCATTTAGAATCAGATAGACTGCGTTTGCTCTCTTCCCATTTGGTAGCCTCTCTCCTGTGAATATGACGCTATAACGCGAGAATCCGGCCTCAAGGGTGCGCTCTGCTCCGTCCGTTGTTTTGTAGCTAATCTTTGCGGTAATGCTGGCAAATGCATTTTGCAGAAGGGCTTTTTTTAATTCGTTTGAGTTCCCGCCGCTTACTCTCATCCCTAGTTCTCGGCAAAGCTCGCTGAGACTTCCAAGCTGGATTATCTTGGGGATTGCTGGTCGTTCGTCGTCAATTCTTCGATTGACGATGAGGGTATCGATTTTGTAGGCGAGTTGGCCGGGCTGCCCTGCTTTCTTTGGATAATCAACTTCCCACTTCGTTTTAATCTCTCCGCTCGGCGTTGTTTCCTTAATTTCAATGCTGATGTTTCCTCGCCTTGTTAGTTTGTGAACTGGAAAGCGAGAAAGTGCGGTTTCAATCCTGATCGTATTCTGTGGAATTAACTCTAACTGCTCGTTCATTACTCACCTTCTGAAAGAAGAAATCAGCAACAACAATTCCCTGTTGTTGTTGTCTAATACAGTCTAATACAGTCTAGGGTCTGATAAAGCAAGTATTCTCATCGTTTAAGGGATAATTCGTCTCCCCAAACTGCATGGTTCGTCTCCCCAAACTGCATGGTTCGTCTCCCCAAACTGCATGGTTCGTCTCCCCAAACTGCATGGTTCGTCTCCCCAAACTGCATGGTTCGTCTCCCCAAACTGCATGGCATTTGCGAAATTTAAGCCGAGTATAGAATATTCGGGGGTTGTAGATTTTGTGGTTAGGAATGCCGTCCGTACTTGGCTTTGGGTGCGCGGCGTGGGTTTTCGGATGCGGCTTTTCTCGCTTCACAGAGTTTCGATATATGCCTCTAATTCGGTTCTCTTAATTCGATAGGCCCGGCCTAATAACCTCTCTTTGAGTTTCCCTGCTGCCACAGCCTCTTTCAAAAGTCCTCTACTTAGTCCTGTCAGCCTTTGCGCCTCATCTCTCGTCAGAAGCGGTTTAGCTGCAAGGTCGGCGATGGATTGACCGCGCGCCTTATCAATCACGGCGATGAAGGCAGCAAGATCGGCACGGCTGCCAGAGCGAAGCACCAACGCACTGTCTTTGTCGGTCTTGTTGCCCTTGTCGCCCTTGTCTCTCTTGTCGGTCTTGTCGGTCTTGATGGCTGAATGGACTACATCGGCGGCCTCGTCCATCTGCTTCTTTAGTTCGTCGAGTTGCGCCTGATCGTACACCGGCGCGGGGCCGGTTCGCCCTTTCTCGTAGCTCGGCGTGAGTTTGCCCTGCGCGGTGTAGCGTTCGATTGCCCGCGTGCTGACATTCAAGTATGCGCCAGCTTCTTTCTTATTCATGGCATGATTAGACCATAAGCGCGACAGTCCGACAAGTAAAATGGCCTGTCATGGTGTCGGACTGTCGCACTAATTAGGTGAGTCTCAAAAACTGCCCGCGCTGAATTTACTGCAAACTTCGCTAAAGCTAATAAATCGCCAACCTGACAAGAAAAGAGTTATTGCTTTAGCTGTCACAGGGTTGTAACCTCACCTCTCGTACCTCCGCGTCGGCTTCCTTGCGCTCTCGGCTTTCCGACGTAGAAATTTCAAGTTCGTTTAGACACACAAATGCTGAAACTGCCGATTGCCTTAACTCTCGGTAGCTTGGCCTAATTGAAATTGAGCGGGCTGCTTAGAACAGCGACAGCACGCTTTGCAAGATGTTCAGCGCGGCCTGCGTCACTGAATCGGTCGCGGCGGTAGTCTCCTCTGCTTGCCCCGTGACGGTGGTCTCAATCCCGCCCTGCGTCATGTGCGCGGGCGCAGTCGGCGGCGGTGCGATGCCGGTGTCTATCCCGCCCGCAAAAGTGGGAATGGTGAGCGTCAAAGCAAAAACTGCCGCAACGCAGGATCGGCGTATGTTTTTCATGGTGTTCTCCTGAAGGTGGTTCTAACCTGCTGTGATGGGCGGGCGGGAGTAAACTCCTGACCTGACCATCTGTGATGGGCGGGTGGAAGTAAATTCCTGACCTGACCATCTGTGATGAGTAACGCGGGCGAATCTTTACAACCTGCCGCGCACTAGATGCGGCCTTTACATTATTACCGACTCTCCAAGAAAGGTAGCCCTCACATGATTATTTCGAGGCGCTTGCTTCACGAAATAGCCGATCCGTCACTGACCCACGACGCGCGGGCGCGGCTGAGATGCCGTCTCGCCAAAGAATTAGAGGACATCGGGAACTATGACGCCGCGCGCGAGGCGATGGGCGAACTGTGGCCGCACTTCGACGAGCGTCCGGCATTGGACGAACTCGACGAGGCGACGGCGGCGGGAGTGGTGTTGCGCGTCGGCGTGCTCACCGGCTGGCTCGGCAGCGTCAAGCAGATCGAGGGGGCGCAAGAGACGGCCAAGAATCTGATTAGTGAAAGCATCACGAGATTCGAGACGTTACAAAATACAGAGAAGGTCGCCGAGGCGCAAACCGAAATCGGCTACTGCTATTGGCGCGAGGGCGCGTTAGACGAGGCGCGCGTCTGGCTGAAAGAAGCGTTGGACAAACTACCCGAAACGGCGGACGATGTTAGGGCTGTCACTCTGTTGCGTCTCTCGATAGTTGAGAGGTCATCAAAGAGATTCCATGATGCCTTGCGGATTCATATTGAAGCTGCACCGTTATTCGAGAAAAGCACCAGCCACGCGCACAAGGGGAAGTTTCATAATCAATTCGGCTTCGTGCTGAGAAATCTCGGCACGACAGAACATCGGCCAGATTACGTAGACCAAGCTCTGATAGAATACGCCGCCGCCAGTTTCCATTTCGAGCAGGCCGGACATAGACGCTATCAAGCCTGCGTCGAAAATAATCTCGGGGATTTATTCTGGACGCTGAAAAAGTTCGCCGACGCCCACGAGCATCTCGACCGCGCGCAAGCTCTCTTTACCAGCATGAAAGACGACGTACACACGGCACAGGTGGACGACACGCGCGCCAAAGTGTTGCTGGCCGAAGGCCGCATCACTGAAGCCGAAAAACTCATCCGCTCGGCTGTCCAGAGCCTTGAGCGCGGCGGGCAGCAATCGCTCTTAGCCGAAGCTCTGACGACGCACGGCCTCATACTCGCGCGCATGGGCAGTTATCAACTCTCGCGCCTGACCTTGCAACGCGCCGTCGAGGTCGCGGAGAACGCGGGCGACCCGGAAGCTGCGGGAGTGGCCGCGCTCACCATCATCGAAGAATTAAGCGAGCGCCTTCCGGCAGACGATCTGGCCGCAACCTTCGACCGCGCCGCCGAATTGCTCTCAATGTCCGGCAACCGGGAACATCGAGATCGGCTGCTGGCGGCCTCTCGTCGCGTGCTGTTCCTCGTCGGTGCTATGCCTGCGCCGTCGTCATGGGATGGCTTCAACTTCTTCGACGCGATTGTCCGTTATGAGGCCCGGATCATTGAGCGTGCAATCAAGGAGGCGGGCGGCGTCGTGTCGCGTGCGGCTGAACTGCTCGGCATCGGTCGCCAGAGTTTAGATTCGATGCTGAAGGACAAGGGGCGTCATACAGCACTGGCACACCTGCGGACGCCGGTCGAGCATCGCCGCAGCAGTTTGATGTTTCGCGGCGATGAAGATTGCCCCGACACTGGGGCTGTCTCTATCCTGCACGTCGAAGATCATCCGCTGGTGGCCGACACGATTAAAGAGACATTAGAGGGTGAAGGATGGGCGGTCGAGACGGGCGGCGACGGAGCCGCCGCGCTGGAGAAGCTGGAAAGCGGTGCGCGGTTCGATGTGCTGATTTTCGATCACAAATTACCGGACACAACCGGAGTGGAGTTGATAAAGCGGGTGCGTGCGATGGCGCACCGGCAGCACACGCCGATCATTATGCTCTCTGCTGATGAAATAGAAATGAACGCGGGGCGAGTTGGCGCTGATGCGTTCCTGCGAAAGCAGGGTGATGTAGGTTTGCTTGCCGAGACGGTCGCGCGCCTGCTGGCTCGCAAGTCACGGCAACATTAAGAAGGGAAGCGTACAGGCTTGTGGGATGGGCGTTCCTCTTCGTCGCTCATTGGGTTGGCACGTCCGCGACGTGGTGAGGCGGGCTGTGCTGCTGGCCGGCGCATTTAGGGTGCGCGACGGCCAATGATTTGTTGATAACAAGCTGCGGGGTGGGTGCTCGGTTCGTGGCGCGAATCTGTGCGCTTGCCTCGTCCGGCTCAGTCTGTCGGGGTGAGGACGGCAGGCCGGGCGGCATGGCCGCCGCGTCCTGTCGGGGATGCGGCGGCCTAACTTATAGCGGGGTGTCGAACATGGCTCATCCTTTCATTTGGAAGGGCGCGAAGATAACTAGCTTCGAGCAACTATTCTCCGCGCTCCGTACCTGTGAAGATCAAAACGAACTGGCGGACTTTATGAATCTCGCGGTGTTGTGGAGTGTAGATGATGGCCGGTCGCGTGATGATATTTTCAGACTCGGCGGCGAAAGCGCCGTCCACCTGAGCGAACTTTATCAGCGAGCAATTACCGAACAGTAAGATATGAAAGCCGCGAAGTGGGTTAGTGTCCAAATCTTCTTTAATAACGCTCTGCGGTGAGAATGAGCGCGCGGCGAACAGATGCTAATGCGTTTCTGAGAAAGCCGGGTGATGTAGTTTTGATTGCTGAAATAATCGCGCGCTTGCTGGCTCGCAAGTCACGGTCTCATTGAGAAGGGCTAAGGAAAGATCAAGATAGACTTCAGATAGAGAACGCCCGTTGATGTCCTGCGTGGTTCATGGCATTTGCGCCAAATTATGCTCTTAGCTTTCGCCACAACTCTCTGACGATGCGCTCCTGCATCGGTTCTTCTGACGTGTAGGCGGCGGCGCGGCGTTGAAATTCGGCGTTCGTTTCATCGGTATAGGCTTGATACTGATTGAGCGCATTGGAACAGTGCTCCGGTTGAAGAGGTACGCGCACGCTGCCGCTCACGCCAACCTGTGAGAGTCGCTTGACGAATGCACAGCGTAGCGGGTCGCCGAGTTCGAGGAGCGTGTTGCCGATCCGCACGCTGTCAGGTTGAAACATATTGCGGGGGATGATGTGAGCACGTCCTTCGGTGGGCAAGTCGAATGTTTCGGTGCGCGCACGCGGCGGGATGAAGTCGAGCGGCGTGCGGTAGTCGGGGTGCGTGTCGAGGCTGTCCCATATTTCGGCAGCGATTGATTGCGCGGTCGCGCGCCCTTGCCGTGCGTTCGCCGAACGGTGACGCTGCATCTCACGTTCGGCAACTCGAAGTTGACGATAGAGCTTTGTAACTTCCTCGTAGAGTTCGGCGCGTAAACTTTCGCGTTCTTTCTTGTCGGAGACGCCGAGCAGTTCGAGCACGGCATCATCAAGCTGCTGCCGGTCGGCGAGGGCTAGTTCGCCCGTCCAAGATGTTTCGGTTGAATCAACATCAACCATCGGCATCGCATGGCGCTCACGCATAGAATTGAGCGCAGATTCTAGCCTGCGACGCACGCTCGCCGTTGCGTAACGCGGATCGGGAACGAGCATCATTTTAGCATCAAATATTTCAGTAACTTGGTTCGCTTCCCTGCCCATCTGACTACCAAATAAGAATTTCATTATTACAATCACCGTGCTATTTAGCACAGCGCATAAGTGCTTTTCATCAACGCTATCGCTAACAAAAACGTCGTACAAATTGCAATTACAAATTAAGCTCTCTGGATTATAAGCAACGACGTGACGATATTGCTGTAGCTTTGACCAAATTATTTCTCCTCTACGTCGCCCTGTTAAGTCAAACCAGTCTCGATCATCGTTAATTCGACTTTGGCAAGTGCTACCTTCATCGCATCTTTCTTTTTCTCCCCACTTGATGTATTTGCGTGCGTACCCGTCTTTTTTGGGGAAGCCAGTGGGTATCATTACCACCGAACGATCTAGTTGCTCACGAGACAATCCAACAGAACTAACATCCATCAATCCGTGAATCTCCGGTTCAAGATATTTTGCCTCAATGAGATGTACAGAACCATCACCGGCGCGAATGATACGCAATCTGTTTGTCTCTCTACGCTTAATGCCGTAACGCTCTGTAAATTCACGCTCGGTAATCTCTTGTGATACAGCTTCAGAGGTAACATCAAACGGAAAGAAAAACTTGTCACATCCGCTTTTAAGTCCGAACTTGACGTTAGCAAGTTGTCCAAGCGGCACGAACCGTTTGCCGCCGCGTTCAAGCAGCGTGAAGAAGATTTGCGGCGCACGCAGAAAGATGCCCCACTTGTAGCCCGTGTATTCATCCGGCGCGGGTGTGGCTTGCCCTCGTTCAACGCCGGGAAGTTCTTGCGCCGTCCCTTCATCGTCCGGCGCGTCATCCTCCGCGTCATCTCCTTCTTCCGCTTCGCTAATCGCAATCGGCAAACATCCGGCTTTGTACAGTTCGCCTTGATTGACGACGCGCACGCGCCACGCATCCGTTTCTTCTTCGGCGGTCATGTTAGTAATTCGGTCGCGCAGATGCTCGAACAGCAAGCGGCGTTCGTGTTCATCTTGCGCGTAAGGCAGAAGCGTCGCCAACGGTTGCTTGAGCCACACGAACTTGACGTTGTTCTCATTGCGCTGCGCCGCGTCCGGCTGCTTCCTGAGAATCGTCGCGGCGGTCGTGACACGCGCGCCGGTGAACCACGGCTCGCAATTCGATTCGAGAATCGCAAGGATTTCGTAGTTGTCCAAGAGATACTTTTGCAGGCCGAAGCCGTAAGACGTATCAAGCCAGTTCGAGCTTGTCAGCAAGCCCATGTAGCCGCCCGCTTTGAGAAACGCGCCGCCGTGCGTGAAGAAGTAGCAGAGGACATCGGAGCGCCCGGAAAGTTGCGTGCCGGGCGCATCATGCGCGACGCCCTGCTGCAAAAACGTCTTGTAGTTCTTGCCGTAATACTCGTTGATCTTTTCTTGGCGCACATACGGCGGATTACCGACGACGGCATCAACCAGCGGCATCTCGACGAGGTTGGCCTTCCCATTTGTTTCATCTTCGCCGTCGAGCGTCGGCACGTTGAAAACCTTTTCGCCGTGATTGACTCGGAGAAAATCTTTGCGGGCAACGAGCGGATAATTGGCTTGCTCGATCAAGTCGCGGGTCGCAAGGTTGATCGTCGTCAAGTGAACCGGATACGCGGAGATGTCGAAGCCGTAGATGCCGCTGATGAGCGATTGATGCGGCAGCTTGTTCTTGGCTAAATCCTTTTTGCGTTGATACGCGCGCACCAGAAACGTGCCGCCGCCGCACGCCGGATCAAGCACGCTGGCGTTTGCGTCGCGCAGACAAAAAGCGTTGATGAGGTCAACGACTTCGCTGCGCGTGTAGTGCTGCCCGAACTTGTGGCGTTCTTCGGGACTGAACAGCCGCTCGAAGATTTGCCCGATGACTTCGTAGTTGATCTGCGTAAAATCGAAAGCGTCGGTCTGCTCGCTCAACTCGCGCCATCCATCAACCGCCGCGTCGTTCAGGAATGGCAGTGTATCGCCGAAGTCGCCCTTGAAAACGGTTTCGTAGTCGTTGCTCTCTTCCATCGCGTGTGTGAAGTAAGCGTCAAGCACACGCTTGAGCGCCGCGCCGGTCTTGACTGACTTTTTGATCGTCAGTTCATCCATCTCCGGGAAGCGCAGCCGCAACGCTTTCGAGAACACGATCTTGTTCGCCAGCACATAGCAACTGAATTTCGCCGCGCGCTCAAGGTTGTCGCGCAAGATGTCTTCTTCATCCGAAAGCGTCCAACCCTGCTCATCGCGCATCCACTTGTTGAGTTGGGTCTTAAAATGCTTGTCCGCCTCGTAGCGTTCATTGATGGCGTGCAGCGTATCCGTCGCTACCGGCAGCAATCCCGCTTCCCACACGCGAATGAATTTGTCGTCGAGCGGAAACAACTTGAGCGGTTCCGCGCCGGTGACGAGCGCAGCGCATCGTTCGAGCAGTCTGGTAATGAACTTGTTGAGTTGCTCTTTGACGCGCGGGTGTTCCAACTCTGCGGAGGTACGGATCGGGCTGGTGAAGGCGTCCAACTCTTCTTCGTAACGTTCCGTGATCGGTTTGCCCTTTTCAAACGTCCGCCACAGCACGCACTTGTTGATGTTCCAAGTGAAGAAGTGTTCGACGCCCGCTCGATTCGCCTTGTCGTGCGCGTCCATCACCAACCCTTCTTGGTACGGCGAGCGCCCGTCCGGGTTCTCCGGCCTCTTAACTTCGCCGGTAAGAATTACCTTATCGCTGCGGTCATAGATTTTAAGGTCATGCCGCTTACGGCTCCCCTTCACCGGCTCTTCAACTCTGGCGAGCGAAAACGGCAGGTCAAGACGGTTTTGCAGGATAAGGTTTATCTGTGAAGCGATGTCAGACGTAAACGTCCATTCGTTTGTTGTAGGCATGAGTGAAGAGCCAATTTATTAAGACATGCAAAATGTTACCGGCTACGCGAAGAACTCGTCGCCGCTGATAACATTCAATTTCTTGTGAAGACGTTTGATCGCCTGAAAGTCGCCGTCATTCGTCACCACCGCGACACCGACACGAGTAGCAGAGACGGCGATCAGCACGTCGGCGAATAACTCTTGCTTTGCCGACGATGTGCGGCTCGGAGACTTGCCGCCCGCGTTCTTCTTTCGCTCTTGCGCGAGCAGGTGCAGGATGCGTGTCGCGCCCATCCAATCATCTTCATCCGGCACAATCAACTTGCCATCTGCCGCCGCCCGCTGCCACGTTTCGACGTAAGCGCGATACTCCTTCGGGTCTGCTGCCGTCATCAATTCCGCATAAACAACACCCGAAAGATGCTGACCACCCGGTAGCGTGCGCGCGTCACCAAAGATTTTGCCGCCGATGATATTCGTATCGAGTAAGTATGTTCTGCGGCGCGTCACTTCTGCTTTTTCTTACTCCCGTGTAAGCGTTCGTAAGTCATCTTGTACGCGCGCAAAGATAGCTCTTCGAGCGTCATCTCGCTTGTCGGCTTTGTGCGCGTCGCACGCTGATGACCATTCGTTATCACCGCGCTTTTCTTCTGTGCTGAACGCGCGACCTTAGTTGTCGGCTTCGTCGCCTGCTTCGGCGCGGCGAGTGTTTGGCTTGCCATAGGTTTTACTTCCTCAAGATTTCGTTGGCGCTTTTCTTCGCACCTTGAGCGGCGCGGTCGGCGACGGCTTCGGCGGTCTGCCGGGCTTGCGGTCGGCGACAAGCCTCAAATCATCTTCGTTAATTACATACGTGCCGCCGAGCATCTGCGCCGGAAGCCGCCCGCCCCTAATCAACACTTGCACGCGGGTCTGGTGAATGCCGAGACGTTCCGCCGCGTCTGCCGTGGTAATCAGTTTCATAAGCCTATTTGTATATGCAGAGAAACTATCTGTCAATGCCTTCATTTGCTTTGACAAATCATTTATATTCGCATGTAATTTTCCTGTCAATAAAACACAATGATCATTATCTGACTGGTTTCAGAGGCGCGGTAGCTTCAGAAAATACTGCCGTGCTTTTTGCTCACGACTCGTTGAAACCAGCGCAGTATAGATAACCGTGTTCTGAATATTCGAGTGCCCTAGCCAATCCTGCAAAAAGCGAAGCTCTGCGCCCGCGTCCAGTAGATGAGTAGCAATTGAGTGCTTGAGAACGTGAAAGTGTCTCTTGTCTTTTGGGATCGCTGCTTCCTCTCCATAGCTTTTCATCAAGACATCGAGCATTTGGCGGCTGATGGGAAGACCGCGCCGGGAAGGGAAGAGAATCGGAGAATCCGTGTCTCTGCTCTTAAGCCACGCCTTCAACGCCCGTGCCTCGTCTGCCTGTAACGGATGCTCCCCGGAGAGTGAGCCTTTCAGCCGATGGAGCATGACCCGGAGCCGCTTTAAGTCTAAGTCATCAACCCGTAATAGACCGATCTCGCTGGCTCTGAGTCCGTGCCGGTAGGCGAGAAGAAAGATAGCTTTGTTTCGTTTGTCGGTGATACCCGCGAAGAGCCGCCGAGTCTCATCCAGCGTGAGAAACTTGATCGTTTCTGAACGACGTGCGCGGGTGTCTTTGCGCTCTGGGGTCGTGGTGACAATCGCTTTCCTCTTGGCTGCCTTCGTTGGTCTCTTCTTGGCTGTGGCGGCTGGCATGTAGCGAGATTAACATATTGGTCAATTCATATCTTCTGACTAATTTCAGAGATCATATATTGAATTCCTCAAAAAGGTTCTTTTGAGGAATTATATTTAAGCCTCAAAATAAGGATTGAGTTTTGTTGGGGATAGCGATAAAGGAGGGCACACAAAGAATTGAGCAACGCAATCTGAGTTTCCGCCTCATCTGAAGAGTTTGCGGCGCAGAGCCATCTGTTTCTCAAAGAGCGTAGAGATGCGCGAACTGGTCATTGAGCTTTATATCAATCACTCGAATATGGTGCCGCATCATTTTGAATCATGAACAAAAAGGACATTGTTTAGAGATAAATAATTGAAGTGTGAGTGTGCCTGTGATATACGATGCTCATGAAAAAACTAACACTCATAGTGCTCATCACGTTGTTCAGCTCCATTGGAGCACAGGCGCAAACCCGAAACGACACTTGTAACGAGAGCCTGAAGCAACGCATCTATGCCCCGTGGCGCTTTAACCCGAACGGTACTAACCCGGACGGCAGCGCGAAAGACAGAACGCTCCCAATGGTAAGCCGTTGCGTGGCAGTCACGGGCACAATAACAGATAAAAAAGATGCTGGCGCATACGATCTCGATCTTCACGTGACTATCGACCCTGACACTCCCGACCCTAATTACCTCCTAAGGGGCCAAGGCAGGCGTCTAATAATAGAGATAGTGTGTGCGACACCGCCTACAAGCGCAACCCGGACTGATGCAAAGAACGCATTTGCGGGCTACACTCTTCCCCCTAGGCTTTCGTGGCCGCACGT
>MWWG01000055.1_pt1 | contig 16329 bp, 12 predicted proteins | sample 1047331 | NCBI WGS metagenome assembly MWWG01 (sample SAMN06349968, study PRJNA376086) | soil metagenome | isolation source: MG6-4 sample Antarctic (ecotone) soil | place: Antarctica | collected 2015-01-13 | reverse complement strand
GTACTCCGTCATGGCATAAGTGATAGCGGATGCAAATTCAAACTGGCTTACTTCCAACCAGACAGCAGTCTAAATCCCGACACTATTGAATTACACAAGCAAAATATTTTCAAAGTAACACGGCAGGTTTATTTTTCAGAAAAGAATAAAAAAAGTATTGACCTTGTTTTGTTCCTGAATGGTTTGCCGGTTGCAACTATTGAACTGAAAAATCATTTCACAGGTCAAACCGTGAATGAGGCAATGGAGCAATACAGAACAAACCGTGACCAGAGAGAACTTTTATTTCAATTTAAGAAGAGAGCCTTGATGCATTTCACCGTTGACCCTGACGAAGTGTATTTTACAACAAAACTGGAAGGGAGCGGAACAAGATTTTTTCCTTTTAATAAAGGTTATAAAAACGCAGCAGGTAATCCGCCTGTAAAAAATTATTCAACATACAAGAGTGCCTACTTCTGGGAAGAAATGTTGGCGGTTGATAGTTGGTTAGAATTAATTGGAAGGTTTCTGCACATTCAGAAAGAAGAATTTACTGTTGACGGGAAAAAGTATTGGAATGAAAGTTTATTGTTTCCACGCTACCATCAAATTGATGTGGTGCGTAAATTAAATAAGGATGCAAAAGCAAAAGGAACAGGGCAAAATTATTTGATTCAACATTCGGCAGGCAGCGGAAAGAGTAACAGCATTGCATGGTTAGCTTATCGTTTGAGCAGCTTGTATAATGCACAGGACAAAAAAGTTTTTGATTCAGTTGTTGTTGTTACAGACCGTAATGTTTTAGACCAGCAATTACAAAACACTATTTACCAGTTTGAACACAAGCAGGGAGTTGTTCAAAGAATAGATGATGATGCAGAGCAATTAGCAAATGCAATCAAGACAGGAACAAATATTATCATTACCACTTTGCAAAAGTTTCCTTTTGCACTTAAACATCTTTCGGAAGTTAAAAGCAAAAATTATGCACTGATAATTGATGAAGCACACAGCAGCCAGGGAGGAGAAGCAAGCAGAAAAATGACAGAGGTATTGTCGGGCAAAAATGTTTCTCCGGAAGAACAAGAAAGGGTTGAAGGCGATATTGAAAGTGCAGAAAGGGATGAAGAGGATAATATTAGAGAAGCAATTTTAAAAAGAGGACCGCAAACAAACATTAGCATATTTGCTTTTACTGCAACACCAAAACCAAAGACCTTACAGGTTTTTGGAATTACCGACACGGAAGGAAAGCCAAAACCCTTTCACTTGTATTCAATGCGGCAAGCAATTGAAGAAGGTTTCATTTTAGACGTATTGAAAAATTACACTTCTTATAAAGAATTTTACAAGTTCACCAAGCAAATAGAAGATGACCCTGAATTAAACAAACGAAAGGCAGTGAAAGCAATTGGAAGATTTAAGTCATTACACCCTGTTAGCATTGCACAGAAAACAGAAGTGATGATTGAACACTTCCGGCAAATAACAATGAAAAAAATCGGGGGCAAAGCAAAAGCAATGGTTGTAACAGGTTCACGGAAACATGCGTTGCGATACTTCATTGAGTTTAAAGATTACATCAAAGAAAAAGGATACGACCAGGGACAAAATAAAATAAGAGCATTGGTTGCTTTTTCAGGTTCGTTGGTTGATGATTTTTATCCCGAAGGAATTACAGAATCAAAGTTGAATGGTTTCGGAGAAAAAGAATTGCCCGATAAATTTTCAACTCCTGAATATCAAATTTTGTTGGTGGCAGACAAGTATCAAACTGGTTTTGACCAACCCCTGTTACACACAATGTATGTGGACAAAAAACTATCGGGTGTGAAAGCAGTGCAGACACTTTCCCGATTGAACAGAACATACCCTGGTAAAGAAGATACGTTCATTTTAGATTTTATTAACGATAGAGAAACAATTATTGAATCGTTTCAGCCATATTATGAGTTGACAACGATGAATGAAACGACAGACCCAAATCACTTGTATGATTTGAAAGGAAAGACAGATGTTGCGAATGTTTATTACCAAAGTGAAGTGGATGGATTTGCAAAGGTGTTTTACAAACAAGGCAACGCTTCATTTAAAGACCAGGGAAAACTTTACGCTTTTATTGATCCTGCTGTTCACAGGTTTGAAGCGATTGATAAAGAAGAAACACAGGACGAGTTTAAAAAATCCTTGACCTCTTATGTTCGTTTATATTCTTTTCTTTCGCAGATATTGCCGTTTCAGGATGTAGAGTTGGAAAAACTTTATTCGTACGGAAGATTTTTGTTGAACAAGCTTCCAAAAACAGACTATATAGAAAGATTGAAGCTTGACAACGAAGTGGCGTTGGAATATTATCGCTTGCAAAAAATTGCAGAGGGTGATTTGGTATTGCAGGTGCAGGGTGAATATGGTCTTGACCCAACAACAGAAGCAGGAATAAGCAAACCAAAAGAGGAGAAAGATAAACTCTCAAACATTTTGAATATTCTCAATGACAAATACGGAACTGAATTTACCGATGCAGACAAATTATATTTTGAGCAACTGGAACAAGCATTGTTTGAAAATGACGAACTAAAATTAAGAGCACAGAGTAACCCGATTGAAAACTTTAAATACGCCTTTGAAGAAGTGTTTATTCAAACCCTCATTGACAGAATGAAAGACAACGAAGAAATCTTTGACAAGATTATGGTTGACAATGATTTTAAAACTGATGTAAAAGATTGGTTGACAAAGAAAATTTATAAGAGGTTTAATGAACCTTCAAAATAGAATTAGCAGCCATAAAATGCGATTTAAAAAATACTTAATAGAAATTGTTTACCGCCTATCTAATTAAAAAAGTTAACTAATACATCACCTCTTCAAGCTAAACCCCACAACTCCTATATTTGAGCCCGCTATGCAACTCATCATCCATTTAGAGGACATTAAAAAAAATCATTACCTCGGCAAACAGGTTATTGAAGTGCCGAAAGGCATAACCCTCGATATATTTAAAAACGAATATGTGGCACTGATGGGACCATCGGGTTTAGGTAAGAGTACACTTATGAATATTATAGGTTGCCTTGATACGCCAACTGCAGGCAGGTACGTGCTGAATGAAAAGGACGTAAGCAAAATGATTGACAATGACCTGGCCACTGTTCGAAATGAAGAAATTGGGTTTGTGTTTCAGCAGTTTAATTTATTGCCGCGTTTATCTGCTATGGAAAATGTGGCGCTGCCATTGGTGTATGCAGGCGTACCAAAAAAGAAGTTTTTAAGCGTGCCCCCAGATGAAATTTTGCATTTATGACGTAGATAAAGCTGCAAAAGAGAAACAAATGATAAGTACAACCAACATAGTCTTTAATTACCCATACGCGAATTCAACAAACCGGCTGGTACCTTCAACTCGCCGGTACCAGCATCAATCAGGCCGTTTCGTTCATCTTCAATATTAGTTGCCTGTGTGTAAACATCACCGGCTATTGGACGTTTACGTAATTCCTTTTTAAAATCCTTTATTAGTTTAGCTCTTTCATCTGCATCTTTGGGGCCGCCGTAATCTGGAAAGCCAAATCCACCCCACTCACTAACTAATAACGGCACCTGCCTGCGGAAAAAGAAAGGATCGCCAACAACCAAAGGGAAAGCTGCCACGCCTTTTAATTTGCCGGCCACAAGGTCGTCTAAAATTTCTTTCCAACGTTGCACGTCTGGTGTATATAAATGTGCAGTAAGCAAGTCTGACTTTAATCTTCCTTCGAAAGAAATGTGTTGCCAACCATCATTGTCAACCACTATAAACTGCGGATGCGTTATATGCATGAAATGATAGGTGTCTATGATGTATTGGCGGGTTTCTTCATTGGTGGCAATATCCTGTGCGCCCCAATCTTCATTATATAAACTCCAGATAACTACTGAAGGATGCGTTTCAATAAGTGTAAGCATTCGTAATAATTCTTCAAAATGGTTGGCCCTGCTTTTATAACTTGACCGATGAGGGCTGGGCACCTCTACCCAAAGCATCATCCCAATTTTATCTGCCAAATTATATATGCGTGGATCAATGCCTGCAATATGAATGCGCACCAGGTTACAACCGAGATCTTTCATGGAATGCATGTGTCGCTTAATCTCCTCGTAAGTAGCGGCGCCAGGTTGATATAAAATACCATCGAGATAAACAGATATATCGTTTAAATAAACACAACAACCACGGGCCTCTATTTTTCGCAGACCGAACTGTGTTTCTATCTCAGCTATAGAGCCATCTTTATCTATCAGTTGAGCAACCAGCCGGTAAAGGTTGGGAACTTCCGGCGTCCATAGCCTGGCATCGGGAATCTCCATCACGAGGCGCTGTTGTTTTTGTCCAGCCTCGAGATGAATAGGAAAATCTGAACTGGCAATGATCCCTTCTTCTTTACGGTTAAATACATGAAGGCGGATAATATAGTCACCAGCATCGTGAATACGGGTAGTGAAATTGAAACGCACCAAATTATCTTCCACAATACTAACTACTCCCACACGTGACCGCAGGCGGTTCCGTTCTACTGCTTCGAGCCAGATGCTGCGCACAGCACCTGTGTAAGTCTGGTACCAGATGCCGCCACGTTTATATACATGCGATTCCTGTTTGCCACGTGGAATATCTGCATCCATGGTATCGGCGATTCGCACTGTAAGGCGGTTAACCGGGCGAAGCGCCTCTTCCGGTAATTCGTAAGAGAAAGAAGTATATTCTCCTACATGAATCTCTTCGTCTTCAATAGTACGAAGTGGTAATCCATTCAACCATACCTGGGTTTCATAACCGCAGGCGCCGAAAGTAAGTTGTATCAGGTGATGAGGCCCACCATTGTTGTTTGGCCTTTGCGGTAAAGGAAATTCTCTTTCGTACCAGGCAACTACTTTGTCTTGCCAGGGAATTGCAGGTTGTTGACCTTTTGCTACTGTTATGTGTTCTTCAATGGAACCCGGCCAATTAGCAGTGTTTACGTATTCATGCCCCAGGTGCCAGCCTTTCTCAATGCCATTGTCTCCCGGATCAAGAGAAAAACGCCATTCGCCATCGAGAAGTACCTGGGAGCTATGCCTCAATACTGCGCGGGGTAATAAATTAGGAATACTTTCTGCAGCCGTTTCTTCTTTGCTTTTTGCAAAACCATAATTAGGGTGATTGATGTCCATGCTTATAAATTTAGCCAGGCTTTTGATTCGATGCGAATTTTACGCCACCTTTTGTTTAGAAAATATACTTTTTAGATTTACAAAATATAAATGTATAAAATGTAAACCGGTAAATTTGATCATGTCAATTTGGTTCAAGCCATTAATTTTAAAAGAAGTACAGCAGAAAGGAAAGGATACAATGGTGGAGTATCTTGGTATTGAAATTACTGAAACAGGTGATGATTTTTTACGTGGTACGATGCCTATTGATAAACGAACCATACAACCAATGGGCCTGCTACACGGTGGCGCTTCTGTAGCACTGGCGGAGACCCTGGGTAGTATTGCCGGCAACTTGGTTATTGACCCCGCAAAAAAATATGCTGTTGGATTGGATATTAATGCCAATCATATTCGCTCTGCAAAAACCGGAATAGTAACGGGTACTGCCACGCCTTTACATATTGGTTCTACTACACAGGTATGGAGTATTGAAATCAAAGATAGCCAGGATCGTATGATATGTATCAGCCGGTTAACGATGGCTGTTTTGGAAAGGAAATGAAGCAACATAGCTGCGAGGTACAAAGCAATTTACTTACAAACTTTATTGCGGTTCAGGATAAGACACCAATACCCTCTATCTTCTACCCCATTCCTTTCTCAAAATTCTTCTGTAGGTTTGTTACATGTCTATTCAGGTAAAAAATTTGTTGAAACACTATGGCGAACAAAAAGCAGTAAATGATATTTCATTCACCGTAAATAAAGGAGAGATCGTAGGTTTTTTAGGACCAAATGGCGCCGGCAAATCAACCACCATGAAAATGATTACAGGTTATCTTCAACCCGATGCCGGAGAAATAAGTGTTATAGGAATTGATGTGCGTAAAAACCCTTTAGAAGCAAAAAAAAAGATTGGTTATTTGTCGGAATCAAATGCGCTCTATTATGACATGTATATAAGGGAGTATCTGTCATTTATTGGTGAGTTACATAAAATAAGCAATCAGCAATCAGCAATAAGCAAGATCATTGAGCAGGTAGGATTGACACCAGAAAGCAAAAAAAAAATTGGCCAATTATCAAAAGGTTACAAACAACGTGTCGGGCTTGCTGCCGCTCTAATACACGATCCGGAAGTATTGATTCTTGATGAACCCACCAGTGGTTTAGATCCTAACCAGATTGTTGAAATAAGACAGGTTATAAAAGAGCAGGGGGAAAATAAACTGGTGCTTTTTTCATCGCATATATTGCAGGAAGTCGAAGCTATTTGTGATCGCGTTATTATAATCAATAAAGGAGAGCTGGTAGCAGATGATAAACTATCCAATTTGCAAAAGATCAATCGAAATATCCAAACAGTGATTGTTCAATTTGCAGAAAAAATTGATAGGACATTATTACAGAATTTAAAAGATGCCGAAAAAGTGGAAGAAATGCAGAACGCCGGTTTCCAAATTCAAACTTCTAACGCCGATGCAGTTCGGAAAAGCTTGTTGTCATTAGCTTTGGAACATAATTTAAATATTGTTTCGTTGCAAACGCAAAACCAAAGCCTTGAAAAAATTTTTCAGTCACTTACTGCAAACTAAATTTAATTTCTCCAAAAAAATAGGTTTTTGTCCTGTTGCTGCAAGGATGTTTCTTTGCACAACTGAAAAAGCAATTGACAATATTCAATCTTAAATATTAAATAAACCCATGAGTTACATAGCCGAAGTTTTCGCAAGACAAATTTTAGACAGTCGTGGTAATCCCACTGTAGAAGTAGATGTAATAACGGATGACGGTGCATTGGGACGTGCCGCCGTGCCAAGTGGCGCCAGCACAGGAGTTCACGAAGCAGTTGAATTACGCGATGATGATAAAAAGATATATGTGGGAAAGGGTGTTCTGAAAGCCGTTGATAATGTAAATAAGATAATTGCAGAAGAATTATTGGGTTACGATGTAGCCGATCAAACAGGCATTGATCAACTAATGATAGAATTGGATGGCACTAAAAATAAAAGTAAGCTTGGCGCTAATGCCATGCTTGCTGTGAGTATGGCTATTGCAAAAGCCGCGGCGGAAGAAGCAGCACTTCCCTTGTTCCGGTATATTGGTGGCACAAATGCAAAAGTGCTGCCCATACCTATGATGAATATTTTAAATGGCGGTGCACATGCAGATAATAAAATAGACTTCCAGGAATTTATGGTAATGCCGGTAGGCGCTACTACTTTCAGTGAGGGATTGCGCTGGGGTGTAGAAATTTTTCATGCATTGAAAACAGTGCTAAAGAAAAAAGGCTATAGTACAAATGTGGGCGATGAAGGTGGCTTTGCACCCAACATAGGAAGCAATGAAGAAGCCATAGAAACAGTTCTCTTAGCTATTGATGCGGCCGGTTATAATACAGGCTCTCAAATTATGATTGCGATGGATGCAGCCAATAGCGAATTGTGGAAAGCCGGCAAAAAAAAATATGTTTTTCATAAAAGTGACGGCAAGGAAATGACGAGTGATGAACTGGTAAAATTCTGGACGAATTGGGCTGATCAATACCCGATCATTTCCATTGAAGACGGCATGGCCGAAGATGATTGGGAAGGTTGGAAGGCCTTGACAGAATCAATTGGAAGCAAGGTGCAATTAGTGGGTGATGATCTTTTTGTAACCAATGTAGAACGTTTACAAAAAGGAATTGATCAAAAAATTGCTAATGCTTTATTGGTGAAAGTAAACCAGATAGGTACGGTAACAGAAACCATTAATGCAGTAACCCTGTCGCAGCATAATGGTTACAATACCATCATGAGCCACCGGAGTGGAGAAACTGAAGACACTACTATTGCTGATTTAGCGGTGGCTTTAAATTGCGGGCAGATAAAAACAGGCTCAGCCAGCCGGAGTGACCGGATGGCAAAATACAACCAGCTTTTACGCATTGAAGAATTGCTGGGAGCATCTGCGGTATATCCTACCGGCAAAATTAAGTTTGGTAAATAAACGTTAGCGGTTTCAATTTCTATAAACTTACATGTACAGAATTTACACCCTGTCCAAAAAAGATGTCGGCCTTTTTATTAAAGTCTTCACTTGAATCTGTTGTATAAAAAAGACGCTGTTTATTTTTTGAAATATCCGCATCTATCTGCGGATGGTTTTTTAAATATGACTTCAGGCTTTTGGCAACAATTTCTCCTTGTGAAATTAGTTTGACAGAAGAGGGTAAATATTTTTTAATTTTTTCTTTTACAAGGGGGTAGTGCGTACAGGCCAGTAATAATGTATCAACCTCAGGATTTGATTTCAATACATTTTTAATATGCTTTTCAATAAAATAATCCGCCCCCTCACCAGTATGTTCGCCACTTTCTATTAAGGGAACCCACATGGGGCAAGCCTCCTGGAAAACTCTAACATTCGGAAAAAATTTTTCAATTTCAATGAGATAAGATTCCGATTGCACTGTTCCACTTGTTGCTAAAACACCAATTTGATTGCTGGAAGTATAGTGCCCGATCACTTCTGTAGTTGGCCTGATAACCCCCAACACTCTTGCCTTTGCAGATATTTTTTCAAGGTCGTTTTGTTGTATGCTGCGCAAGGCTTTTGCAGATGCAGTGTTACAGGCTAAAATGATGAGCGGGCAATTTTGCTGCAGCATCCATTTTACACATTCTAAAGTATAACGGTAAACTGTTTCGAAAGATCGTGGGCCATAAGGGGCACGTGCATTATCACCTAAGTATAAATAATCGTAGGCAGGCAAACGATCCACAAATTCTCTAAGGATCGTTAAACCTCCGAAGCCAGAATCAAAAACACCTATTGGAGACATGGGAACATGAAGTTAGCAGACGAAGTTAGAGGTACGAAATACGAAAATAAGCAGGCGTGAATAGAAATGGGAAAATGCAAGCAAGAAGGCCGAAATATGATTGACATAACCATCAGTAATTTCTGAAATATTGTAAAAAAAATCCCGCCTGATTGGCGGGAGGATAATAGATTAATTCAATTATTTTTTGGGTATAACAGTTCCTGCGGTGGCAGCCGGAATTTTAATATTCAGCTTTTTAGCTACTAATGGTAATAGATCGTCTGCCGGGGGAGCAACTAATAAAGCATCTTTAGTATAAACATAGCTGTACCCACCTTCTTTAGCTACCTGGTTTAGTGCATTCATTGCTTTACGGTAAACAGGTTCCAGTAACTGGCTTTGTTTACCCTGCATTGCCCTTTCCACAATCTGCTGCCAGTTTTGAATCTGGTAAGCATAACCTTCTAATTCCTGCCTAATAAGATTTCGTGTAGCAGGCGCAGTTTTAGCAGAATCTTTTCCATTTGCCATACTGTCCTTGCGATTATATTCTGATACTAAATAGGTAAACTGTGTATTCAGGGAATCTACCTGGTACTTTTGAAGCAGTGTATCTATTCTGCCAACTTCAGGCATGAGGGATACTACATCTTCTAATCTTATATAACCAGTTTTTTGTGCCATGGCGCTACCAGCGCTTAAAAGAATGAATGCTGCAATAACAAATAATTTCATCTTGTTCATTTAAGTTTTATATGATGTTTTAATGATGCGGTTTTTACATGTATTGGTTGTAACAGAACTGAAGTTTTACAAATGTTTTACTTAACACCCAATTCACGCAATACATCTTCGCTTTTTTCCAGTTTAGGGTCGGCAAATATAACCGTAATTCCTTCGCTCTTATCTAAAATAAAGTCATAACCGCGTTGTACAGCTAATTTTTGCACAACGTTATAAACTTTGTCCTGTATGGGTTTTATAAGCTCTTGCCTTTTTTTAAACAGATCCCCTTCAAATCCAAAACGCTGGCGCTGCAGGTCACGCAATGTTTTCTCCTTTATAAATAATTGATCTTCTCTTTTCTTACGTAATTCTTCACTTAACATCACCTGCTCCGCTTCAAAATCTTTGTAACTCTTGTCTAAATCCTGCTGCATTTTATCAATCTCTTTTTGCCAGCCACTTGCTATGTCATCCATATTTTTTTGGGCAGATTTATAATCAGGCAGTTTATCTAAAATATATTTTGTATCAATGATGGCATAACGCTGTGCATGTGCGAAAGCAACAAAGCAAAGGATAGAGGTCAGTAGAAAAAAATATTTTTTCATTTTTTAAAGAATTAGAAATTAAAAATTTTTAAATCTTGAAATCTGAGATTTATTCCGGTTCAAAACCAAGCATGAATGTAAAGCGTGACGCATTTTTCAGCCCTTTGTCTGCCGGGTTCAAACGATCTAATCCTATACCATAATCAAAACCAAGCAAGCCAAACATAGGAAGGAAGAAACGCATACCCACACCTACACTGCGACGTAAGCGAAAAGGATTATATTCTTTAAACGAATGCCAGCCATTAGCAGCATCAAAAAAGGTAAGCCCATAAATAGTGCTGCCGGGGTTTGTCACCAAAGGATAGCGCAGTTCCAAAGAGTATTTATTAAAAATGGTAAAATACCTGCTGGCATTACTTAAGTCAGGATTTATAGATGGATCAGATTGATCATACACCGGGTAACCACGATGAGAAATGATATCATAACCTAATAATCCATAGCTATTGGTTAAGCCATCGCCACCCACCTGGAAGCGTTCAAATGGTGAAAAATCAAGCTTATTATTATACCTGCCCATGAAGCCATACTTAGCTGACATTTTTAAAACAAACTGTCGGTTCTTATCAGCTCCGGAAGGTTTGCCAATAGGTACAAACCATTCTGCATTAAAACGCCATTTGTGGTATTCAGGTTTTTTATAAGGATTAGCTGAATTAACTATATTGGGATTGAGTAAAGAATAGGGAGGGGTTAATTGCACGCTGGCTACAAAATTAGATCCGCTGCGGGGAAAAGTAGGGTCAAAAACAGAGGAGCGTTGTAAACCAAGTTTTAAACTTACATTGGTTGAGGTGCCACTTCTCACATCAGTTCCATCACTCAGGCGAAAAAATCCAGGGTAGTCTTTTAATTTGTATTGCGTAAAATTTAGGGAGTAAACAAGGCTAAAATAATCATCAGGCCATTTTAATTGTTTGCCTAACGAAACACCTAAGCTCATTGTGCGTAAAAAACTGGAATCTGCTCTTTCCTTCAACATCCTGCCCGTAAAAGGATCAAAGGCATTTGAAAATTTACTGTTTGAAAAACTTACTGTTAAAGAGTTTTTCTTTTTACCACCTAACCAGGGTTCGGTAAAAGAAAAATTGTAGGAACGATAAGCGCGGCCATTGGATTGTAATCGTAAACTTAATCTTTGTCCATCACCTGTAGGAAGTGGATCCCAGGATGATTTTTTTGTAATGTTTTTTATAGAAAAATTATTAAAGGTTACGCCCAATGTACCCGTTAAGCCAACGCCACCGCCCCATCCTGCAGAAAGCTCTAACTGGTCGGATGATTTTTCTTCCAGCTCCCAATTAATATCCACCGTTCCATCTTCCTGGTTTGGATTGATACCGGGATTAATTTTTTCCTGGTTAAAATACTGAAGAGCTGATAGTTCGCGTTGTGAGCGAATAAGATCTGACCGGCTGAATTTATCACCCGGAACGGTACGCAATTCCCTGCGAATTACATGATCTTTGGTTTTTTCATTACCAAAAATATTCACGTTGCGTATGGTGGCCTGTGACCCTTCAACCATTCGCAATTCATGGTCAATGGTATCGTTATAAACAGCCGTTTCTATAGGCTCAATTCTAAAATATAAATAACCATCATCCTGGTATAAACCGCCGACATCGCCACCCTCTGCCGATAATTGTTTACCAATTCTTTTATTTAAAACGTCAACATTGTAAACATCACCTTTGTTTATTCGCAACACTGCATTCAATATGGAATCACTATATTTTGTATTTCCCTTCCATACAATGTTCCCAAAATAATACTTACGGCCTTCATCCACTTTTACATCAATGTTCAAATTGCCATCAGGTGTATAATATTGCGTATCAGCAACTATTTGCGCATCGCGATAACCATGTGAATTATAATAGGCTAATAATTTTTCTTTATCTTCTTCGTATTTTTTCTGGTCAAACTTGGCGCCGGTAAAAAGTTTAAAACGGAAATACGGGTCTAAAAAATCCCTGGTTTTTGATACAGAAAGAAAACCAAAATCTTTAATATAATCGCTAAATTCTGTACGGGCATTTACGCCATAAGGGCTTTCCACTTTGTCGGGATGCAGGGTGAATTTTGTCATCTCTTTTGTGCCCTTCATTTCTTTTTTAAGCTTAAGGTCAGTTACGGTTTCATTACCATAAATATTTACCTGGTTAATACGAACCTTTTGGCCTTTATCAATATAAAAGACAAGTGTGTTGGCATTTATCAAAGAAGGCTCAGGTTTTTCTTCAATGCGCACCTGCACATTTTTAAAACCTTTATCAATATAATATTTCTGTATGCCTTCCACTGCATTGCGCCGCGTATTCTCTGTAATAATGGTTGATTTTATCAAACCAATTTTTCCCTGCAATTCTTCTGCTTCTGTTTTCTTTATGCCGATAAATTTAAAATCGCCAAGCTTCGGCCTTTCCTGCACATTGATCTCGATATCAATATTATCTTCCCTGAGTGCAGTAATAAAAACTTGTACGTTTGAAAAGAGCCGCTGACGCCATAGGTTGGTAATAGCTTTTGAAAATGCATCTCCGCCGGGCAATTGTATTTTATCCCCCGCCTGTAAACCAGAAATGGAAATAACAATAGCAGTATCTAAAAAATTAGCACCTGTTACTTTTACTGAACTGATTGTATATTCTTTTGGGATGCGGCTATTCTCTAATTCTATTAACGCCGGATCTACTGAACCTGGCCTTATGGTATCTTGTGCCAATACAGAAAATGTACTAAAGACTATATAAAAAAACAGTGTAGAAAATCTGGAAAAAAATTGTTGCATAAGTCAATGTTCAGTCAATCACCCGGATAGCAATAGTTACTAAAAAGCTTTCAGCGGCAAATTAAAGGGGATTTTTCAAACGGTTTTGTTAAAAAGACCTGCTGAGTCGTGAGTATTGAAACAAATATTTATTAAGAAAGAGAAGCAATAACTTAGTATCTCTTCAGATAAACTTATTAAATAATTTCAAAATTTTGATAAGAGCTATAACAACAATATTTATATCCATTTTACTACTAGGATGCAATGCTTATAAACCCATTATAGTTAGATTACAACCAACTGATGGTCCTGAGCAACAAATAGGTGTGGCTAATTATTTCCTGAAGGATATAGAACCAGACAGTGCCCAGACGGCGTTTGCAAAAAAATTAAATTTTGATCCTTTCGTGTTTTCTTTATTCGATTATAACCCAAAGCAGATAGATACTAAACCTGTTGATACCCACACCTCAAAAACGCTGTTCCTCACCGGCTTACGAAATGACAGTGTGTTTGTAGTAGCCGATGCCAATACGAATAACCGCCTTGATGATGATAAAATTATACCCATTAATAAAAAGATATTGGAATCGCAATCCACAAAGAATTTAAAAGAATTTCCAATAGTTCGCATTTACAATTTAAAAGCTGTTTATAATGGTCAGCCCTACACTTTTTCCAGGAAGTTTTTTCTGATGCCTAATACAATAACAACCGGAAATTTAACTTTAAAACTTATATCAAATGAGTATTTAAAAGGTCGGTTTCGATATAAAGGAAAAAGGAATTATGTATATGCAAGACAAATATCTTCTGGTCATTTTATAACAGAACCTGAATGGAGTAATATACGCATAGATGAAAATAAAAATATACCGAATGAAAAATACAGAGGATCTGAAATCTATCATCTTTATGATACGGTAAAGAAAGGAAAGAATATTTTTGTAATTCAGAATGTATCTCCTTTTTTAGATACAGTTGTTTTAAAGCCCATTTTATCTAATTCACTTATTTCAAGGAAAGCCGAGGTAAGCCAAACGACATATGAGGATATAAATCAAGCTACGGAAAAACTGTATCCACATTTAAAATATCTTTCGGACACACTACTGGTTGGCGGTGTTAAAAATAAAGTTTTATTCTTAAATTTTTGGTTTACTAATTGTCTTCCCTGCATAGCTGAATTTAATACCCTCAATAATTTATACAACCAATATAAAACTGACAGTTCCTTCAAATTAATTTCGTTGACGTTTGAATCTCCTGAAGAAATTCAGCGGATGAGGGAAAAATATTCCCTTCTCTTTGATATTATTCTGTTCCGGAAGAAGAAATAAATAAACTTAACCTGAATAATCTTTTTCCAACGAATATTCTTGTTGACAGAAAAGGGATGATTGACAAATTGTTTGTTGGTGGTCAAACAACCCAAGAAGCAGCGGATTTGTTTTTTAAGAACCAGATAGTTCCAAACATTTTGAATATCCTAAAGTAAATTTTTCCCTTGCCCACTCCCCTTTTTACAGGCGATGTGTCAGATGGCCTTTGTGTGGCTGGGCTGTGGCACTCGCCGTACTACGAAGACTAAATAATTAAACAATTGCAACTATTTTTTACACCAAGGGCCCTATCTGCTCACTCGTCTTTCCAAAACGTCTTTCCCTGGATTGATAATCTATGATAGCTTCGTAAAGATTATTTTTTCTAAACTCCGGCCAACGTACATTGGTAAAATAAAGTTCGGCATAGGCTAACTGGTAAAGTAAAAAATTAGAGATACGGTATTCACCACTGGTGCGGATCATTAATTCCGGATCGGGAAAGTCACTCGTACATAAAAATTGTTGCAATGTTTCCTGGTCAATTTCTTCTATGTTGAGCTTATTGTTTTTTACTTCCCATGCAATATTTTTTACGGCATTTAAAAGCTCCCATCTGCCGCTATAACTTAGGGCCATTATTAAATTTAAGCCCGTATTATTTTTAGTAATATCAAGAGCTTCGCCAAGTTCTTTCCTGGCATATCCAGGCAACATACTCAAATCGCCAATTACATGCAGCTTAATTTTGTTTTTGTGCAGGCTTTCAATTTCATTACGAATGGTGGTTACCAATAATTCCATTAATCCCACTACTTCGAACTGGGGCCGGTCCCAGTTTTCTGTAGAAAAAGCATATAGCGTAAGATATTCAATGCCCAATTCGGCGGAACCTTCCACTATGTTACGGACACTCTCCACTCCATGAAAATGCCCGAACAAACGATCTTTTCCATGTTCTTTTGCCCAACGCCCATTACCGTCCATGATGATGGCAATATGCCGTGGAAGCCTGTTTTTATCTATTTGATGTAAAATATCGCTGCTCATTTGCAAGATACAAATGTAATCATGGTTGGCTTGAATTTATAAAAGGATTGCAAGGGCACCCCCCATCCCCTGAGGGGAGTAGGGCAAGAGTTTTTATAAATCGAAATCGCCTTATATGAAAAAAACAAAACAGAATAACTTATGTAATAACCCCTTCAGGGGATGGGGGCTAATTAGCCGTTGGGCATTTATAGGATTGCAGGTTAAAGCTAATATAGAACAATGCTGTGGCAAATTGATCTTTATTAGTACTAACGCCTCTTTGAAATCCTTTTGCTCCAATCAACGGGCCTGTTTCATATGATCTGTCCTGTAATAAAAAAGCAGGGGATGGAGTGCCGTCCGGGTTGGGCGGAAAAATACCAGGATCTGCGTATGTTTTACTTACATCATCAAGATAATCAGTATTTGTGAAGCGGTGCACAATTTCAAAACCAATATTTATGCGCTCATTGATAGAATATTTTAATCCAACGCCGAAAGGTATGCTAACAGCCATTGAACTGTATGGCTTACGATCAGGATAGGAAGTATCTCCCTGCCCCTCGGTACCTAATGGGCGCAGAAAATATTTTTCATTGCCTAAATATGCGTATGGATCATAGTTAAAAAGGCCGGCGCCTAAGGTTACGTAAGGTGTAAAACGAAACGCCGGATCGCCTGGCAGAAAACGATAAAAATTGAAATCGCCTTGAACGGCAAGCTCCCAGGTATTTGTATTAAAGCTCAGGTTACGACGGCGCATAAATGCGTTTTCATCATTGTACACATCGGAGTAACCCAATTGCGCAAAACTGGCGCCTATGCGTAAAGCAATATAATTGCCAAAATTTTTGCGGAAAAAGACACTGGCAACAGGTTAGGGACGATTTAAAT
>MWWG01000054.1_pt1 | contig 16693 bp, 31 predicted proteins | sample 1047331 | NCBI WGS metagenome assembly MWWG01 (sample SAMN06349968, study PRJNA376086) | soil metagenome | isolation source: MG6-4 sample Antarctic (ecotone) soil | place: Antarctica | collected 2015-01-13 | reverse complement strand
TATAGTTCCCGGCCATGAATAAGGGATTGACTAGCACCGAAGCCGCAGATCGTCTTGGCATCTCTACCGCCCGCGTGCGGCGACTTGTCTTGGATGGACGGTTACGCGCTGAAAAGTTCGGGCGTGACTTGGTGATCTATGAAGCCGATCTTGAATCATTTGAACGGCTCAAAGGCGGACGCCCGCCCAAGTCCTTACCCACTACCCAAAAACGCGCCACAGGGCAAATACGCGCAAGCAATGGCGGTGCTACAGGCGCGGCAAAGGCGACGAAGAAAGGTAGTAAGAAATGAGCGAATTGGAAGCGGCGGCGGCGCGCAAGGAATTGACCGCGACGGAAGCGGCACAATTTGAAGCCTGCGAAACGACAATCAAGGCGGGGCTGCAAACCTTCTACGAAGTCGGCAACGCTCTACTGGCGATTCGTGACGCGCGGTTGTATCGCGGGGACTTCGCCACCTTTGAGGCTTACTGCCGCGAACGGTGGGGGATGGTTGCCAGTCGCGCCCGGCAACTTATTGGCGCGGCGGGGGTGGCGATGAATCTTCAAGGTGTTACAGATGTAACACTGTCTAACGAAGCCCAAGCCCGCGCACTAGCACCTTTGTCCTCTGACAAACTACAGCAAGTCGTGTGGACGTTCGCCGTCAATACTGCCCCGGTCGTTGACGGCAAGCCACAGATCACCGCACCCCATATAAAAAACGCGGCTTATACCGTAGAACTTCTCGAAAAGTATGGCTGGCAGGGTGATGCGGAGCCGGGGCGCGCGTTTCTAATTGATCCTGAATTTTATGATCAAATGCCGTCGCCCGATCCTTATCTGTTCGCTTCGATGGAAGCCAGTATGTTGAAGTTGGGAATCATCAACCCGCTTGATGTGTGGGGTAATACTATCCTTGACGGACACGTCCGCTACTTTATCGCCATGCGCCACAACTTACATTTTGAAGTCACACCGAGGGACTTCGACAGTAGAAGCCAAGCGATTCTCTTCATACTTGAGACGCATTTGCACAGAAAAAACTATACGCGTGATGAGATGGCGGCGATTCAAGTCGGCGTGGATAGTTATATGGCAGCCAACCCGAACGGTTGAACATAAGAAAGGCGGGAAGAAATGAATCACCCTTTTTCTGCTGTCGGCCTGACGGAAGTGCAGCGCGAATCACTTATTGAACAGGCGTCGAAGTTGGGCGCGGCTATGCGCGACGCCGCGCGCCATGCAAGCGGCTTCCTTGAATCTCTAACCTACTCTCTCCATCGTGCATACGCAGCGGCGAACTACCCACACGGCGACACGTCCAAAGGGTTCCGCCGGTGGCTGCGGGATGAAGAACGCGAATTGAGTAAGGCGACGAAGAAAGGCAAAACTAAATGACCGGCGAAGAGATGGAGCGCGCGATTGAATTCCTTTTGAAGAGTCAGGCTGACCACGACACGCGGCTGGATGAACTGACGGCGCAGGTGCAAGAGACGAGTCGGCAGCTACAAACCTATGCGGAGACGCAAAGCGAGTTCATCCAGATCACGTCGCGCAACATTGACGCTTTGACGACGGCGCAGGCGCAGACGGACGCGCGGCTGAATAAGTTGATCGGGCTGTTCGAGCAACACATCGTTTCGGCGCATTAGAGTGGGTGTGACAGGGTGTGACCATACCCTTGTCACACTTGGCACAGGTGGCACACTTGGCAGATCAAGAGACTTTCAATAAAGCAGATGCGGCCGGATATATCGGCGTAAGTGTCCGCACGTTGATGCGCCTGACGGGAGCGGCGGGCGGTGTCCCGCATCTGCCCAAGCGCAGGGAATCCGCGCCGACGATGTACGCGAAAGAGGAACTTGATCGCTACCTGGCGAGTGTGACAGGTATGCCAGTCGTCTCCGGCATTGTCACACCTGACACACCGGACGGAGACAAAGCGGCTGTCAATATGGGTGTGTCACGTATGCCAACTGTGCCAAGTGTGACAGATGATCAGCGGCTTTTGATGATGGCGGCAATGATGGCGGAACAGATGATGAAGCGGCTCCCGCCGATGTTACCCCCGGCTCCGAACGGCGACGCAGCCCCGGCGAGTGTGGCCGTACCCGTCGCCGACAAGTTGACGCTCTCACTTGTCGAAGCGGCGCAGTTGTCCGGCCTCTCGCGCGGGCATTTGCGGGAAGCTATCGAGGATAAGAAATTGAAGGCGCGCATTATCGGCAGAGGTTGGAAGGTGAAGCGTGACGATCTTGATCTGTACGTGAAAAAGTTATGAGTCCATTCAGAAAATGAGGTTTTAGATATGGCAAAGCACCGGAGCATATTGAGTTTGACTGATGAAGAAATCAAAGGCGGTGAGTGGGTAAATGATCCTGAACTCGTCGCTGAGTTTAAGCAATTAACAACAACAGTGTCCGCTGCCATCGCCAACGTCATAGCCGAGATGAGCGAGGAAGATCAAAAACGTCTTAAAGAGAGTCTGGAAGACGGCACTTACTCATACGGGAAGGATTTAATACGCGCTGAAGGTGAGATGTAGCGCGATAGTTCGGCTTGCCTCTACCTACACCGGCCAGTGTGGGGAAAGCGTCTCTACCCTGTGAGACCCGGCGAGCCGATTCAAAAACAGGGTAAAGGCTTGAACAGGGGAAGCCGTGACGGATGAAGCAAGAGAGACATTGATTGACGAGCTACTTGACGACGTTCTTATACAGTGGCTTGAAGACGGAGAGAAGTTAGATGATCCGCGCGAGGTCATAGACACGCCCGAACTCGGATTGTGCATCGTTCATAAAGGGAAAAGTAAGCACGGCTACGGTAGCTTCATTCACTACTTCAACCCACGCGAGGGCATAAGACGGATACTGGAAGAGTGCGAAAAGCGATTTGACGAGATGAGCGTCGAAGCTAACTTAGAAGCTGAAAATCGTACCGTCGTGCTTAAAGTCTGCGAGTCTCAATCTGAAGAGGACAGGGCGAGAATCATCAGGCAAATGGCGTGGTTCGGATCAATGATCTTCATCGGCGGCTCGCGGGTTGGCTTAGGTTTTAGTTTAGGAGAGGGATTTGATGCTGGCGTTGCGGCGGCAGAAATGGCACTGGCGGGCACGATTATAAAAAGGCTTGACGAACCTTTGATTGATTCCCGATCTGCCGTTGATGAACTTGTAAAGAAAACTGCGGAAACTAGGCGCAAGGCACTTACTCCTATTTTCGGCAACTTGCCCGGTCTTACCGCGCGGCTGCGCAAAACTAATAGGGAAGGCGTGACAGCGAAGAAAGTACGCGCCGCCATAGAAGAACTTGGATCGCAGGCCAGCCAGAAATCAGTTGCCGCCCTACTCGCTGTTTCTGAGGAAGCACTTCGCCAATGGCTAAAGGGATACCAATTCAAGAACTGGAAAGCCGTCATGAAGAGGTATGCCACCCCAAGCGATAATTAGCCCTTTTAACTTGGGGTTTTAGTTCAACACATAGCAAGCGAAGGAATCTATAATGCGTTTTGTGAATTGAAATGTTTTGAGTGAAAAAAGAAAGCCCGCGACCGAGGCTCAATTCAGACGCGGGACTTTACTTTGGTTTACCACTCCGCAGGCGTGAACCTGTGAAGGTATAGCGAACTTAGACGAGTCGAGATCGGCTGTCAAGTTTTCCATCCTTCCAGCATCCCGCCTGCACTTCAAAAAACACAATAAGTTGGATTGATCGGGGGTTTCTACCCCTACAAATGGAGGTCTAATTTTATGGCGACTAGCCCCGTTTTGAGCGTGCGTGATGTGGCGAGCGAATTAGACGTGAGTGTGTGGACGATCCGAATCTGGGTTAAAGAGGGCAAGTTGCCCGCCTATCGTTTCGGCAAACTCTACAAAATTTCCCGTGAAGCATTGAATGAATTTAAGCAGGGTGCGCGCGTGCGTGCGTCTGCTGCATGAATGTGCGAAGGCCGGGACGTTGAACGCGTCCCGGCCTTCGTTGTCCCTTAACTTTTAGAATCGAGAAAGGACGGCTTAGGGTGAAACAATCTTACCACAACGAAAATCAAAGCAAGAAACAAATTGACGAGCCGGGGGAGCGCGTCGCCATTTTGCGATCTGCGCACGGGCGCGCCGACGAAACATTTTGCACAGTCGCATCATTTATCGTCGGCGTTGATGGGGTGCGATTGCTGGCCGGTCGTCATATCACGAAGCGCGCGGCCTCGGCTCTCGTCAGGAACGCCGAAAACCACGCCGCACAGCCCGCCGTGTTGCCCTTCAAACCGCGCCGCCGCTTCCAGTCGGCAGACAGGAGGGCAGCGTGAGAGATCGTTTGTCTCGCGTCTCAAGACGCTCTCCCTGCGCCGTCTGTGGTCGCTCAGACAAGGCGTGTCTCTTCCGGCCTGATGGTTCCGGCGTGCTGTGTTCGCAACGCGCCAGTGACAGACCGGCGCGCGGCGGCTGCATACAGGCATGGTGGCATTACTTCGATGATCCGGCGCGGCCTTCACCAAAGGCCGCGCCCGCATCGCCGCCGAAGCCCGAACAGTTCCGCGCGCCCGTTGACCATGTAAACGCAATCTACACCACCCTCTTGCGTGCCAAGTTGGAACTGTCAGACACGCATCGCCAGAGCCTACTGGCGCGCGGGCTGTCTTCATCGGCGATTGACGATCAAGGCTACGTCTCGACTCCGACGGAAACGCACGGTGATTTAGTTGCGCGCGAGATGGGGAACCTTGATTTATCCGGCGTGCCGGGATTCTTTCGAGACGGCGCGCGGTGGCGCATGAAGCGGCTCCCGCGCGGCTTCTTTGTGCCGGTCAGAAACGAACGCTCTCAGATCGTCGGCCTGCAAATCAGGTGCGATGATCCGAAGGCCGGTAAGTACCTCTGGTTTTCGTCTGCCAACATGCGAGAGGGAACGGGATCGGGTGCGCCCGTCCATTTCGCGCGGCCTCATCTGCTGCCAACGGCAAACGAAGTATTGATAACTGAGGGCAGTTTGAAGGCCAACGTGATCGCACACTTCACCGGCTCGCCGGTCGTTGCTGCCGCCGGAGTCGGCAACTTCGGCCCGGACTTCGCCGCTCGTCTCTACGCTCTCGCGCCGCACGTCACTCCGATCATTGCCTTCGATGCCGACTGGATGATCAAACCTCAAGTCGCGGCGGCGTTGGAGAAAATCAAAAAGGAATTAAAGCGCGCGGGATTCAAGATCAAGGTGCGCTCATGGCCTTCCGCGTACAAAGGGCTGGATGATTTCCTGCTGGCTTGCCACGTCTCAGCTTCAAGATTGGAGGTGGCCGCGTAATGGTAGCCATTGAATCTCAGTTCACAGACCGCACAGATTACCAACAAGGGCGATATGACCGCGCCCGCACCAGTCGCCCGCGCGCCGCACTCAAACGCGCTGCCGGTGAATTTGCGACGGGTGAACTTGATCTTAACGCCGCACCAGATGAAGAGGTTGCGCAACTACTCGCCGACTTCGGGCATACGATGGCTTCGGCTAATGTCCTGATGGCAGAGTACGAAGATTTCACGGAAGCCTATCGCCTTTTCGTTGACGTGTTGATCGGGCTGGCCGGTGATCGCACCGGATGGTTTGAAGCCGGGGATAAACTCGTCGCCGCGCACGCCGGAAGAAACGAAAAGTGGGTACAGCGCACGCGCAAAGAGTTCATGGCGTGGCAAAAGAAGCGACTCACTTCTTACGTTGACATCGCCGATCATGTTTACGATCCGGCGAACGGCAACAAGCCGCATCAATACCGCGTTCAGGTCGCGCGCATCGCCGCCGAAGCCATGCTTGACGCTCGCGCCTCGCGCGAGTGGCGGCAGCATCCCGGCAAGGCTCTCGAAGCCTCCACCAATAATCTCCGTTCGATGCTTCCCGCGCCCACGCACACACGACGCAAACCGGAACGCTCCACCGATGCCGCCCGCCTCATCAATCGCAAGTTGAAACACATCGGCACGCTGATGTCTCGCGTCGAAGAGATACAGGAAGCGACGCGCGGACAGGTGGAAATTGACTTGAAAGTGATCGAGGATTTGGAAAACCGGCTCGCCGTTTTGAAGGCCGCTGCCATCGATCCTTTGTCCACTACCCTTAAGAAGAAGGTAGTGGACATAAACCGCGCCCGCCGCTCTGCCGCTCCTGTCCATCCTGACTTGCCGGGAAACGCACGCGCTCAAGACCTCGGTGCTTCTGCCGACTTCACCGACGAACAGCAAGACGAATTCGAGGCCGCATTCGATGAACTGCGCGGGCACAACATTTCAAAGGGCATGACGGCGCAAGACGCTCACCGTGAAACGCTCGCTGCGCTCGGCGGGATAGAGACGTTTTTCGAGAGCAAGGGGGGGGGTGGACATAAAATCCCCCCCCCCCAAATAACAATAGCGGAGTCAACAGTTAAGCCTGATTTCACGCTCACACCCGACGAAAAGCCGGAGCGTGCCACGGTGCGGGCTGACGAGTCGTTGACAGAGCGTTACGACCGGGAGTGCGACGAGTTTTATAACCGGCTTATTGCAAGCGGTCAGAGCGAATCCGAGGCAAAGAAGGCGACGATACAAGCAAAGGGAGACTTTGAAATGTGGCGGGCGACTCAAGAATGATCGCGCTCCGCGCGGAGACGCAGGCCGATTATGACCTTGCGATGTGGGACAGGCTGGCCGTGCGCCTTACGGCCAAGCCGTCAAACTTGGCGCGGCTGTCTCGATCAACGGTGATCCCGGCTCACGACTTCGAGTGTCCGCCGATTAGCGACGACGACCGGGAAGAGTATCAGGTTGAATTGATGGAAGCGGCTGGCCGTCTGATGGATGCCGACGAAAGGCTTTTTGAGAATCCCGGCGAAGCTGACCGCATCGCGGCTTCCGATCTTGGGTGTGTGGAATTCTGGCAGTATGCGCGCGAGGTCAATGCTTACTGTGACGCGAAGAGGAAAGACTTATGAGCAATTACTTTTCAGAGCAACTACGAATCCGCAAAGAGATTGCCCGCGAACGATGGGAACGCGCACGCGCTGTCGCTCCTCACCTTGATGAAGGTGAGGACGATATAGGGGAGTGGGTTGCGTCGCTTTCTTTTGCCGAGTTTTGGGAGTTTGAATTTGATCGTTGGATCAATAACGCCGCAACCGATTGTATGCGGTGGCTCGGCACTTACAGCCTGCCGATTCTCTGTGTGAACTGAGGGCTTATGTCTCAAACCTTGACAGACTTGACACCTAAAAAAAGAGCGGGCTTCGAGCCGATAGACCACTACGAACGCTTGATCAAGCTACGCGAGACTTCGCCCGATGAGTTCATGCTGCGAACGTCTAAGGCGACGCGGCGCGCGTTGCATTACTACGAAGTGGCGAGACGCAGGGCGAATAATCTACAAGAGGACATTGACTAATGGGAATTATTGGCGGTCGGACAGTCAAGACAGGCGTCGGCACGGTCGGCGGCTTCGCGGCGAAAAGGCGCAGCGCCAAGCAGACGGCGCAGACCGATCTTGATCGCTACATCTTGCATCTGCGCGCGTCAGTCGCCGCGCTCGAAGGCGAGCGGCAACTACATGAGGCGGTCATTTTAAAAGAACGTCTGAGTGCAGCAGAGCGCACCGCGAGAGGCATCAAGGAGTGGCGAACCTGAAAACCAAAGTTGAGCAATTAGAGCGGCGCGCGGGATTGAATATCTGCCCTTGCCAGACGCCGCGCCCCATCGAATTCATCGAGGTTGATGAGGCCGACATAGGCCGGATAGCGCCAGTAGGTAGCGGGTGTGCGCTCTGCAAGCGTCCGCTGCCGATCACGCAGATCGTTGCGGTCAGGCCGCAAGATGTGAGGCTTTGACACGCTTTGAGAGACGCACAGCCGAAATTACCGGGGAAGCAAGAGGCGGCGCTGGCGGCGCTCCTGGCACACCCGACAGTGCGCGAAGCGGCGCGAGCGGCGAACGTGGCCGAAGGCACGCTCTGGCGCTACCTCTCCGATCCGACGTTTAGCGAGCATTACAAAAAAGCCCGTCGCCAAGTTACCGAACACTTGATCGCGCGCCTCACGTCGGATTCAACGAAGGCGGCGCGGGTGCTGCTGGAAGTCGCAGAGGACACAAACGCACCGGCCGGCGCGCGAGTCTCGGCAGCCAGGACAATTATTGAGCAGGCATTGCGCGGGGCTGAACTACGCGATCTGATGGAGCGCATAGACGCCCTCGAAGCTGTCAGTAAGGGGAAGTGATGAACATAAAAACAAGAGTCGAACGGCTTGAAGAGGCGGCTAGTCACTTCGACTACGATCTCACTCTTTTGACGGACGCGGAATTGCTCACGCTGAATGATTGCTATACCGAGGGGGGCGAGCTTCTACCCGAACGGGTGACGCCCGAGTTAGTGGCGGCGCTGGAAAGGGTGAAGCTATGAGCCTTGAAAGCAGAGTGGAAAAGCTGGAACAGCAAACGGGCACACAGTCCGATTGTGAAATGTGCGCGCGAGTCGAAACGCGGGTGATTGTGCCGGAAGTAGACGGAGAAAAGTGGGAGAAAACCGACCACACGGCAAAGACGGTTAATTGTCCAAAGTGTAACGCCCCGCGCGAGATTGTCATGCGCGTGATCGAGGCGCGCCAACCGGATGATGTGATGGCAAGACCATAGAGAGGAAAATTAAAGATGAGTACACAGAGAATTGATCGCAACGAGAAGCGGGCACTACTCGCCCGCTTCAAAGCACCGACGGACTTACATCTGGAAGTGTCCGGCATCGTCGCCGAAGTGGTGCGCCCGCCGCTCGCGTGGTGGGTCAGTGTCGGCGAAGTGCCGGAAAGCCTTTTCAACGCGGCGGCGACGGCAGCACAGGCGGGACAGGCAGCGACCGCTGAAGCCCTGAACATGCCGGATGTCTTTAAACTTGCCTTGAAGATCGCGCGGGCGTCTTTCAAGTGGCCGAAGTTGACCGAGGAAGGAAAAGAGACGGCAGACGAAGACGAACTTGATCCGGGCACGCTGCCACTACCCGACCTCAGCACGATCCTGGTCTGGGGCATGGGCAGTTCGGGCACGGTAGAGACAACGGGCGGGGAGGTTGAAGCGTCCGCGCTTAATTCATTTCGTCAGTACGCCGACGTTTCAGGCGGTGGCGCAGGCGTGCGAGATGTTCAAGCGGCATCCGGCGGATGAGTTAGGGATAGTAGACGAAGGCGCACGCCTTGACGTGCTACTGGCCGCGTGGGGCGTCAATAGGCTGGAAGCCGACAAGCAGGAGCATCAACGGTTCACGCTGCGGCGACAGGTCAACAGAGAGCTTGCAATGATGACGGGCGCGGCGGTCAACTGCGGCGAGTTGCCGGAGATCACAGATGGTGAAGACGGGCCGGAGCGAGATGAGTACGATTCAGTTACCGGCGACTATGTTCTAGGGAGTTAAAATAGTGTCTGAAGTAAAGCTTAGTTTCAAGATCGATGCGGACGGTTCCCCTGCTCGCAGAGAACTCACCCTCGTCCGTTCGGCTGTCCAAAAGGAAGTCCAAACGATCACGCAGAGCTTTGCGGGCAGCGTGCCTGTCGTCGGTGGCCTCACGTCCGCGTTCGGTTCAACTGCCCTCGGCATCGCAGCCGTCGGTGCGGCCACAGTCGGCGCGGTGGCGGGTATCTTCGCGTTAGCCAAGAGTGCCAGTGAAGCCGGTAGCCGTCTTAATGATCTTTCCATTAAGACGGGGCTGTCGGTCGAGACTTTAAGCGGGCTTGATCTCCAACTCAAACAGTCCGGCGCATCTCTCGAAACGCTCGCCACTGGATTCTTTAATCTTCAGAAACAGCAGGCGGCGGCGCGCGACGGAAGTAAGGAAGCGGCGGCGGCGTTAGCGCGTCTCGGCGTTGACGCTAAAGCCACGGCGGAAGATGCCCTGCGCCAGTTCGTCAAGGGACTCGTCGCCATTAAGGATGAAGGCGCGCGGAACGCTGCCGGTGCTGCCGTGATGGGACGCGCCTATAAAGACCTCTCTGTCTTCATCGCAGACACGGGCGGCGATATTGAGGCGGTCGTTGCGGCAGCGAAGAAAGCCGGGCTTGTGATGAGTACTGAGGCGGCACGCGCCGCTGACCTTTTTGGGGACAAGCTAGACGAGGTTAGTCATTCACTCTCTGCCATGCTTCGACAGATGATCTCTCCCGCCCTCCCTGCGTTCGTCGGCGCGTTGAATGACATCACCGGGGCATCTGCCGGCACGGTCTCAGGTTTGAACTCTATCGGACAAGCCATCGCTTCGATCATTGACGGCGGGCGCATCGCTGCCGGGGTGCTGTCTGCCATCGCCGACAATGACATCCGCCGCATCCCCGGCATGATTGAACAGGTGCGAATAGAACAACGCGCCCGCGCGCTTGGCGCACCGTTAGAGGATGTGTACGGGCCGGGAGGCACGGCGCGCGGCGGCGCGCGTAAGCCGCCGGTTGATTACGGAGACTCAGGCGGCGGAAGTACCCGCAAGAAAGGTGGTGGCGGCGGCGGTGCGGCAAACAAAGCAGCCAACGAAGCGCAAGCTTTAGAACTTCGTGAACTCGCGCTCTTCAACAAAGAGGTGCAGGCGGTCACGCAGGCTAACCGGGAAATCTTAGAGCGTGAATATGCGCTCAACATCACGAGTCTCGAAGGATATTTCAAGCAAGCCAACGAAGAGAACGAGGGGCACTATGAAAATCAACAACGAGCTTTCAATCGAGAGGAAGAGATCGCCCGCAAGTACATCAAGAATGCGAAAGAGCTAGACATCAAACTCCGCGAGATTCAGCTTGACCGCGCGAACGCCGAAGATGAGCGGAATAAAGAGCAGCGACGATTAGAAGACGAGCGCAAGAGCGAACGCGCGGCGGCGGAACTCGCCTTAAACAAGCAGCTCGCCGACACGCAAGAGTCTATCCGCGCCGGGATACTCGCCAGAGAAGAGGCGCAGGCGGAAGCGGGAATCATCTCGCAGACTCAACTTGAGCGCAGACGCGCCGCGCTGCAAGAGGAAGCCTTTAACGATCAAAAGGTGTTGCTCGAATTAGAACTCACCCAGTTCGGCGTGACGGCGGGGCGGAAGATAGAGATCGGCAACGCTCTCATCAAACTTGATCAAGACCGCGCGAACGCGGCGGACGCGGCAAGCCGGAAAATCATTGGAGCGATTCAATCCGAGCAGAGCGTAGGGTTGCCCGATCCTTCAGGGCTGAAAGAGCTACGCGCGAAGATTAGCCGCGGCCCGGTGGTCGAAGATGATCCGAACAAACCGGATGCCGTGCCGGATTTCGCGCAACACATCTCCATCATCGGAGCGTTTAAGGACTTTGCGATGGACGCCTTCAGCGGCATCGCGCAAGGGTTCGGCGGGATGCTTCAGGCGTTTCTTCTGGGCGGCGATCTGTCCGGCAAAGCATTCCTTTCGATGGCGAAAGCGGTTGCCGCCGGACTCGCGGCGCAAGCCTTAGTCGAGGCCGCGATGCAGATCGCGCACGCGATCAAGGAAAAGGCGCTTGCGGCGGCTTCGCTGGCCGTGGGCAATGTCGCGGGCGCGGCCCTGCATACGGCTGCCGCCGCGGGGCATGTGGTCGCAGCCAAAGCTTTTGGAATCGTCGGCGGCGTGGCTGCCGCTGCCGCGCTCGCCATTCCCGGCGGCGGTGGTGGGGGCGGCGCGGGCGGCTTCGCATCGGAACGTAACGATCAACGAGAGCGGACTCAGTATGCTCCGTTCAACTACAACAGTGGCGCGCAGCCATCATCCGCCGTGGCTCAGGACGGCTCGCGCAACACAGGCAGCATTGGCGGGATGGTGCGCGACGCGCTCACGGCTATTGAGCAAAGAAGCGCAGAGCGAGATCGGACGTTGTATGCGACGGTAGACCGCTTGGCGGGCGTCCTCGATAAATATGAGATGGCATCGCCCGGCGATGTGGTGCAACGCGGCGCTGATACCCTCGGAGGCGGGTCTGCCATCGCTCAGGCGACTCTGAGACATTCAAACTCAAGCCATGAGTACAATCGAGACTTATTAAACAACCTGGGGTTTTCGAGATGAGTGATGATATTTCAAAAGAGGTTGCGCAACTTGCCGAAGCGCTTACTCAGGTCGCTGAATCTCAGGCCGAAACAACGCGCCTCATTGCCGATGAACTTGACCGCGCGCGGGCTTGGCATTTGATTCTCAACCTTCTCACGGCCCGGTATTACCTGACCAAAGACGACCCGCTCGGGTTGGCGGCGCATGATTGTGCCTTTCTCGCCGACCTTCAGCGAAGGCACGGCGACAGCGAAGACACCGCGGCGGCGGTCGAGGAGACTTACAAAGCCCTGACGACGCTGATTGAAGCCGGTCTCCGAGAGAGGGGCGACGCGCCCCCGGATGGGACAGAGCCGCCCCTGGAGAGTTTGGACTGGTCGGAGATTATCGGTTGATCTTCACTTCTGCCGCTACATCTTACGCCCGCTCATCCACTTTGAATGTATCAATCGCGCGGACGCTAACAACTGAAGTGTCGCGTCGCATTTTCAACAATCCAAATATGCGCCCCTTATGCACGAATCGGGCATAGCGGCCGTATGCAACAATCCAGCAAAACGGAAGTTTTCCGCCCGCCATTTTCATTATCAATTCCGAGAATGCGGATTATGTGAAATGCCCGCCGCGCCCCGATCTCACTCATGATCGGACGCGCGAAAGGTGACAAAAGTGACACCTAAAAAAGGGCGCGGCGGGTGTTCGTAAATGCAGTTTGTGTCCAAGCTATAAAAAGGGCGCGGCGCGTGTCAGAACAGGGAAATAGCAAGGAAAGAGATAGGAAAGAAATGTGAGAGGTGACGCGGGGCGCGATTCATACATATTCGTACATTTAGAACCTTGCATATAAGCCTCTGTAACGCGCCGGAGAGTTTGGACAAGCATCGCCCTGTCCGGTTCCCTGCGGCTTGTCAGGCGTGAGATATGAATAACTGGCGGGGTCTGTAGCGGGTGGGTTTCACTCTCACCATGCTCAAGATTTAGAGGTTTCGTCAGTCGTTGACGAAACCTCTCTTGCATTGTTTCACTCTCACCATGCAGCGATTATTACAAAATTGCCGTCAACGGCAATTTTGCAACAATTCATGTTTCACTCTCACCATGCTTGATCTCAAATTAGCTACACCTAGTTGTGGCCTAGATCGGACATAGTCGTTTCACTCTCACCAGGCGGCGATTATTACAAAATTCTCGCCGGCGAGAATAACGCAACAATTCATGTTTCACTCTCACCACTCTTGATCTCGAATCCGCTTTTGAGATATAACGCGCGGTTAATCGCGCCCGTCGTGTGAGGCGTCAGGGCGCGGCCTCACGATCCTCAAAAGATTGTGAGATGTGCGGCGGGAGAAGCAATCCTCCCGCCGCTTTACTTTGTGCGGTCGGAGCGGCATCCAGGGGTGTGGTTTCCACAGGGGATGTGGAAATGATAGGGGCGCAGATTCCGCATGGGTTCGTTTTTCGCAGGGGTGCGCGGCGCGGACGGGTTCGCCTACTGAACCGGTTCACTTCCCGAACCGGTTCAGGATTAGGGAGGGGTGTGGTTTCTACATGGGCTGTGGTTTCCACACCTGTGGAAATAGCAGGTGCAGAATCTACGCCACGTTCAGATTCTGCACCTGCTGCGGAATTTGCGGAGGCTATAAAAAGGGACTCGAAATCTTGCATATAAGCCCCTCAGACGCCCCGGCGGAATAGTCTGAGCATCGCCCTGTCGGGTGCGTTTCGGCTCGCTGTGCCTTAACTGGCGAAGCGTGGCGGGGTCTGTGGCCGGCGGCCGGGGCACTTGATTAATCAAAGGAAATCAAATGCCGGGGAAGTTTCCCAGAGATAGGAAAGAAATAGGAAATGTGCCGGAAATTCGGCACTAAAAAAAAGGGCAGCGTGGGTTTCAATTCAACCAGGCTGGAATTAGATTCCTGAATTAAGTGCGTCACGTGACGCATTTAATCAGAGTTTCACTCTCACCATGCTCAAGAAAATATGTTGCCCTGGAAAGTCGAGTTGAGATATAAGGCTTGGCTACATGGCGGGTTTCCTCAAGTACCCGTCGCCGCACAGGGCAGGAATTCTGTGCGACCTCATGATTGAAGGCATCGTGTGATGGGCGGCGGGAGGGTGAGGCTCCCGCCGCTTTACTTTGTGCCGACCAAAAAAAGAGAGGCAAGGTTGATTCCCTGCCCCTCTCCGTCGTCTCAGACTTCAAGTCGCCGCATGAATCTTTCAAGGGCGCGAGGGTTGCGGTGATGCTCGGCGAAGTATTTCAGCGCGGCGTTGTAGGCGCTCGCTCCGAAGTGGTGCGGGTCTTTGTCGGTCTGCTTCATGGCGCGCTGTCGCCGCTCGCGCTCGATGCGCTGCTTCTTCGTCTCGGTCGGTTTGCTGCTCATGCTTCCCCCTCATATGGCCGGAACGTGAAAGGCACATCAACGGGCTTGCCGCCACGATGCACGGCGACGGCGCGGCCTACGAATTTGATCTCATGCGCCTCACCGTGCGCGCCTTCGTCCGGGGTGTCCGGGTACTCGAAAAGCAATTCATACGGTGGCGAGAATTTCATCACGCCTAAGTCAACCGAGCCATCCGGCTTTTGATACCAGGCGGGGCGGTCAAAGCAGGCCAGATCGCCCTCTCGGATGTCGGGCGTTTGCACCACTACAACCTCGTCGCCGTCGTGGATGCCGAGACCGGCGAGCGCTTCGCCTTCCCAGTCAACCGTGAGCGTTGCGCCGCGCTCTTTGCGCGGGATGTTACGCGCGGCCTGCTGCTCGACTTGCCGGATCAGCCACTCACGCGGATCGGTGATACCCGTTCGTAGGAGTTCTTCCAGTTCACGCCGTGATTTTCTCAAGTTGACAGTGGCTACGGTGTGGGGGAAGAGTTCGCTGATGTGCGGTTCATACGGCCCGACGATTGATATTAAGATCGGGGCGATGGCACGCACCTTCGTTGCGGTGAAGGGGCCGAGGGACTGGTGGAATTTCTCCAGCAGCGACCACATCTCGCAGGTGGCGACGGACCCCCTTGCCCGTTCCAATAGCGTCAACGGCTCGCCGCCGTCCTCTGCTTGCCTCATGCGCTCGATGGCCTGTGCCATCTCTTCGGCCTGTTCGCTGATCGGGTCCGGCCTCGTTGTCCGGCGTTTCTTCGTCGCCATTACTTTGCGCCTCCCTTCTCCGTCCGCTCGCGCGTCTGTTCGATGAAGGCGTTAAGGGTCAAGATGATGTGCGACTCCGATTCACTCAGGCGCGAGAGGCTCGGCAGATCGTTCTCGAAGTCAATGAGCGCATCGGCGAGTCCATTGTAGAGTGACGCCGGGATCATCGGATGCGCGCGAGCGATGCGGATCGCTTCGGCGAAGTGGTGCGCGAAGTCTTGCAGGTCGGAGATAGCGGCCGTATCCCGGCGCACCGTTCCTTTCGTCTGATTCTTTCTGTTAGCCTGTGGCATGTTTCAATCCCTTCTTTGGTGGAGGTCGGTTGATTCAATGCGCGGCGTGTAGCTTTCCACGGAGACACGCCGCGCGCTTCTATTTGCGCTCTGTGAGTGGTCGAATCGTGATCGGCAGATCAATGAAATGGCCATCGCGCCAGACGGCCACAACGCGCCCCATAACTCTGGCCGTGCCGGGTTTGAAGGTGTAGGTATCCCCGTCACGCTCAAGGCGAACGTAGCCGCCCGGTGCGTGGCGCAAGAGGCCAACGAGATTGCCGCCCGCGTCGTCTTCGAGCCAGACGAGATCGCCGTTCTGCGCCTCGCCCGTGTGAAGGCAGATCGCCCGGTCGTCTGCGTAGATTCCGAGACGGTGAAGCGCATCGTTGCCGAGAATCATGGCCGTCAACTCATCGCCGGGGCGTTGGCCTGCCAGCCGCTTGATCGATGTGCGCGCCGCTTCGACTTTTGGAACGACTAGCGAAAGTCTTGATCGTGTTTTACGCTTTACTCTGCCCATGGTCTCGCGTCTCCAAAGTTGTGATCGTGAGTTAAGAGGGCTTAGGGAAGCTGCGAACTTTCCTAAGCCTCTCGCTTTAGTGGCCGGCTTGCTGCCGGTGGTAGTTGGCGACAATTCTCGCTGCCGCACGGTGCCAACATGGGCGGCGACCATTGACGAACGACTTGCACTGGCATGTGCCGTTGGCGCGATAGATTTCATTCGAGTCTGACAGGATGAGCAGAGCATCGCCGTCGAAGTGGAGAAACGGATTCGATTCAAGCTGCTGCTTCGCCTTCGCGATGGCTACCTGCCAACGCTGCGCCAGTTCCCCGCCCCGCGCGGTCGCGTCGTCGAAAGCGGCCTGTACGACTGTCTCAAGTCTGGTGCTGTTCAAGTTCATCGGTTCCCCTTCCCTTCCAAGTTAAGCTGCTAGTAATTCGTCTTCCGTCGAGACCGTGCCGTCCGTCAGTAATTCGAGTTCCGCGAGGTCGCTTTCCAGGTCACGGATGGCGCGGTTCAAAGCATCGAGGTCTTCGTAGTCTTCCGTGATGATGTTCGAGGCGATGCGGTTCATGGTGCGAAGCGTGCGCTTGATGGATTCGATTTTCTGTGCGGCGGCGGTCGTCATTGTCGTTTTGCCCTTTCGTCGTTGTCTGTCTGACAAGAAACATATTACTCTCGCGTAATAGGTAAGTCAAGCACAAAATGAACTCTTGCGTAATATATTTTCTCGCGCTATAGTTCCCGGCCATGAATAAGGGATTGA
>MWWG01000053.1_pt1 | contig 16717 bp, 22 predicted proteins | sample 1047331 | NCBI WGS metagenome assembly MWWG01 (sample SAMN06349968, study PRJNA376086) | soil metagenome | isolation source: MG6-4 sample Antarctic (ecotone) soil | place: Antarctica | collected 2015-01-13 | reverse complement strand
TCAAAATCGACCCTTTTGAGACTATTGACGATAAAATAAGGTAACCAAATGAAGATTAAACAATTACTTGCTTTGTTCTGTTTCTCATTATTTGCTTTGTCAGGTTTTGCCCAAACCAAAGAAGCAACAAGGGTGGAGTTTGAGTGGGAAAAAATTGTCCCGCTAGTAACAAAAAAAGCTGAGGTTGAAAACTACTTTGGTAAGCCATATAAGAACTGCATTCTTACTTGTAGGTATGATACTAACTTTGGAAAAATCTTTGTTTTTTATGGAGTCGAACCAAAACAGGTGCTTTACACATGTAATCCTTCATCCGACACAGTAGGTAATTTCGGCATTAATTTAACTGAGGCTATACCCATTGAAGGTCTCGGGTGGAACTTGGACAAGTTTGATAAATTTCCCAGAAATGCCGAAATCGATGTTTACAGGTATGCGGAAAAAGGAATTTATTTTACCACGCTTAACGGGCAAGATGGGAAGGAATTAGTGAATGGTATTAGCTATGAGCCATCCTATACTACTATTGAGAATAAATGTATTAAGAAACGAAGATGAACCAAAAGGTTTCATCTAGTCAGCAATGCCTTAAAAACGCTGGTTATTGACACAGCAGTTTATAATATAATTTGTGTCAAAATCGACCCTTTTTGAGACACTTTGCGGTATTTTATTTGTATTCGAGTTATTATACCGCAAACTTGCGGCATAATAACTAGTTAGTCCGAAGGAGTCGGTCACAAAATTTCATGGTAGCTGTTGACCTAATTTTATTGCAGGTATAAAATACCTTGCCTTAACCATTCTTCTGAAGGAGACCGACAATGAATCGAATCTTTTTAGCACTAGTTATATTGATTGTGGCAGCCCCCTTTTCACTAGCCCAGACAAAAGGCAAAAAGACTTCGGACGGCAACATTCGTATTACCATTGAAGCTGCTAGTAAGAAGTTCGTTGAAACATTTAGCAAAGGTGACGCGGCAAGAATTGCTGATATGTATGCTGAAGATGCGCGGGTGATGCCCCCGAACAGTCCAGTGGTTCAGGGGAGGCAGAGGATACAAGAACTCTGGCAGAGTTTAATTAATACAGGTGCTAAGTTTAAGCTAAATACGTCCGATGTAGAGGCACAGGGGAATGGGGTATATGAGGTGGGGACATATGAGTTAATTTTTCCTGACAATAAACGTGATGTAGGTAAGTATGTCGTAGTATGGAAGCGGCAGAAAAGTGATTGGAAACTCGCTGTCGACATTTGGAACAGTGACATGCCACTTTTAGGTCAGTAGCAGAAATATTGGGCAACCAGTCCAACATTCAACCAGACTTTGAGTAGCGCAGCTCTTTAATCCTGTTTAGCTTGTGTCAAAAACGCCCGTTTTTGACACTCTCAAAATCAGCACCACGGACAATCATTTTTATTGATGTTCAGAGTTTCAAAACTTGTCCCAAAATCAAAGTTTCAAAAGCTGTGTTGATTTAGCTTTCGATACATAGCAAAAAGCCGCAAGCATTAAAAACTTGTGGCTTCTTTTACGTTTTAGGCATACCAACACAAGGCTTCAGCAATAAAAACGGCTCTGTGCGCCCGTAAATCGGCATAGACGGCTAAACAGACGTTCAAAGTTAATATTTATCAAGTGGCGAGCCTACGTGGGTGTAGCTTCGTCGAAATCTCAAAACGCTAACGCGTTAGCGTTTTCAGGCGAGCCTACGTGGGGGTAGCTTCGTCGAGCACGGACTTGATCCGTGCTATTGACTAATTGGCGAGCCTACGTGGGTGTAGCTTCGTCTCATTTGTCGGTGACCACCGACAACCACAAACCGTCGAGCCTACGTGGGGGTAGCTTCGTCGGATATAATTATTTTCTTCCCGCAGGAAGAAAGTCGAGCCTACGTGGGGGTAGCTTCGTCGCTGGTTACAATCATTTTGTGTATATATACACAAGTCTGTCCTACGTGGGTGCGGAGTTAATGCGGGGTACAACCATATTTTGATCACGATCAAAGTCGAGCCTACGTGAGGGTGGAGTTAATGCAGGGGAGAATTATTTGTCAACTATAGTTGACAATCGAGCCTACGTGAGGGTGGAGTTAATATCATATGCATAACTTAAATTATGCAGGCGAGCCTATGTGCGGGTGGAGTTAATATTATTTGAACTTCGGGGTTTTTTAAGATACCCGTCTGTCCTCTGTGGACGTAGGGCTAACGATAAGGAGCCGCAAGTTTTAACGCTTGCGGCTTTATGTTTGCGGGAATGTGGTGGGTTGCAGCGGGTGATAGATTGACGGCGGGGTTAATCACGCGTTCTGTCTGTACTCCAAAACATTTTCGGTTTCGGACATTCTTTCTTTTGGTAATTCATCCATGCGGCTGAAACGCCGCTCACTAAACGCGGCTTTTTCGGCGGCTTGCACCTCTTTATTCAATTTAGAACTGAGAATTGATTCGCATGTGGTTATGGCTACGCCGAAAGCAAGTGGGGGGACGCTGTAAGTTGTAATAGTTGCCAAATTAAATGCTTTTTCATCGTTCAGAAGTGATTTTATCTCGCTTGTAGTTAAACCTGTCTCCCCGGCGATTGCAGCAAATTGAGACTGTTTTCTACGCCAATCTGAATTTTTATCCACCAGCTTTTGCGCGGCTTCGGCAAAAACCGCGTCGGTTGCCGTTCGAAGCGCGAGGTAAGAAGTAAAAACAAGTTCGGCTTCAACAACGAGTTTTTTCAATTGCTGAATTGCCGTTTGTCTCGATTCGGATAAACTCGCCTTTTGAAAAGCGGTATGCAATTCGTCTTGTTTCGCCTCTAAAGCCAAAATTGAACTGTTTAAGGTTGACAGCTTGCCTTGTTCGGCTTGCAAATTGTCGAGCGATGCTCTGCCGCCGATAAAGCCTTGCTGCAAACCTTGCAGATTAGTTGTGATGCCGTCTCGCATCTTGGTTAATTCGTCAAGCCTTTTGGTTGTCTGATTGAGTTCGTTTTCAATTTCAGTTGTTTTTTGTGTTTTCATTTTATTTATTTCCTTTTTTGTCATTTTTCTAAATTTTGAGGTTGCCCTTTTTGTTCGTTTTAATCGCTTGGACTACCTAAACGGTACGCCTTTATTTCCGATACCCCCCTTCGAGGTGTGGGGGGGGGTATGCCTGCTCTAGTCGTAGTCAGTTTCGACGTCTAGGTAGTCATTTACCACTTCTGCGTCAACACAGTCATTTGTGCCGGTTATCTGTTTAGTTTCGCCGCTTGTGAGCCGTTCAAGTATCAGATTATTAGGATTTAAGTTGAGCGTGAACTCGAAAGGTTTTGTCTGTGTGTGTTCGTGCATTTGGCGGCTGTTTGTGCTCAGACGTTCGAGTTCGGATGGCTCGGCAAACAATTTATAACTAGCGATTAAGGCAATCGGATTGTCAGATTCGAGCAGTTTCTGCCTTACTTTTAGCTTCAAATCAATACGATTTGCCTCTAACGCTTCTTTTATAGTGTTGGATTGGTTGATTTTGTGAGCGTAAAAGGTAGTTTTGTCGCAGGGCAAGAAACAAATAAGCTCTGAGATATAAACCAGTTTACGTTTTGTGATTTCTGTTAATGCTTGTGCTTCTAATTCGTGAGTTTTGTATGCCATAGTCTTTATCCTAAAATCGTTTTATTACCTACGTACCACCGCAAGATATTGCGGTGGGTGTTTATTTTTAGACTTGCGGAGTTATGTTTTTACACGAAACGCCCGCTGGTGTTGAATGTTGGACAAAACATAATAGTAATTATCAGACTCCGTCGCTAGTTTTGTGTGAGTTTTCATATTCTTTAATTTTGCGTGCTGTGTGCGCGTCTTTTATTTGTTGAGGCTTGTCGTACTACCTATTTTCAAACACTCAAAGCCACGCTTCGGACATTGTCCGGGTGTGTGCATAATGTTTCGGCTTCGAGTTCAGATAATCCGTTATAAACGGCAACGGCTTTTTGTTCGTTGAGAATCGTTTCAAAATCAGTCAGTAATGATTCATCATTCAAAACGGCTTCTAGTTTTACGTTATAGCTATCAACAAATGAATTATATTGATTGATTTCGGTTTGTTGGCTTAGTAAGTAGTCTGCTAAGTCAAAGCCGTTTGCTTTCTGTTCGGCTGTGGCTTGATTTTCAATTAAAGAAGACACTTTGACGTTCACGCCTTGCCTTTGAGCGTCCGTTGCGACGGCTTGCCAAGCCTCGAAGCCGTCCGCATCAGGGTAAAGAATAATTTGCCGATTTCCGAGCCGTTTAATTTTTTCAACCTTCAAACTTTGTTTCGAGCCGATAGCAAGCCAAACGAATTCGGGAAAACAAAGACTTCCGAGGATTGCCGATTTTTCGGATTCGACAATGGCAACTGGTTTATTTGGGTGTTTCGGCAAAAGATGAGCGCCGAAAAAGATTTGCATCAAATTAAAATCTTTTTTGATTTTGCCGTGCATCCAATCAATTTTGAGTTGCCGGGTTTCACCGTCTTCCGTCCAAGTTCTAACTACTTGCCGTTTTCCGGTTAGCGCGTCATAACGCATTATTTTGCCAGTGCGAATCTTGCCGCACTTGTCAATTTGCCAAAAGACTGTCAAGCCGTCTTTCCAAGTGCCGACAAAATACATTTTCAATACATCTTGAATTTCTTCGCCGCAATCTGGGAAAAGATGAAGAAGAAATTTAACAAAATTATTTTTCTCATAATTGCCAAGTGTCGCTTTGAACTGATTAAACGGAATGAAGTCCGGCGCGATTGTTACGGGCGGTTTATCAGTAAAGCCATGATTTGGAACGATGCTTTTTTTAGTTTTTGTAAATTTTCTATTTTGCGCCGTTGGATTTTCGGCAAAGAATTCTTTCGGCTTTTTGTCCCATCGGCATTTATTTTCTCTGTCACATTTGCCAACATCCCAGGCGAGCGGCTGCCCTGTTTGCGTATCAACATACGGAACAAAAGTTTTTTGCTTGCACCCGGCGCAGCTCTCTTTTTTCGAGCCTTTTCGTAATTCGTGTTTGAAATTAGTCATAATCTTTTTTCCTGACTACATTTTGACTACATCGCGTAAAGTCTTTACTATCAGCCTTTTATGGCTTTATTTTGTGCGTCCAATGTAGTCAAATGTAGTCAAAATGTAGTCAGAATGTAGTCAAACTACGTTGACTACATCGCGTAAACCCTTTACTATCAGTCTTTTATGGTTTTGTTTATGTAGTCAATGTAGTCAGTGTATGAAAAAGCAGTAAAGTCCCCTAGAGCGTTTTTCCAAAAAACTTTACCTTTTTTGACTACATTGACTACATAAATTAAATAAATCATTTGATATCAATTAGTTACAAAACGCTTGACTACATTCTGACTACATTCTGACTACACCCTGACTACATTTTTGACTACATAATCACTTCAACCTCATTCCAAACCAATAAATTCCCTCGCCTTGTCGCCTGGAAACAAATCCTTTTTCCTCAAGCGATGCCTTAAAGCTCCGGTTCCCGAGCGAGTAGTAACCATTCTCGGTTGCCCAGTCCCGGTAGTCGCTGTAAGCCATTGACGATTTAATTGTTAATTCTTTGCCCGGCTCCGTTCGCAGGTCCAGCCATTGTCCGATTGTGTCCGAGTCTTTTTTGTATTTGTCGGTCGCTTCCGTGACTGCTTTGGGTAAGGGTTTAAGTCCTTCCTCTTGCCACAACTTTAAGCCTTCCATAGCCCAGTTTAAGATTCCCGATAGCTCTGACTTCAACGTTTCTTCCAGTCCCTCTTCTTCGCGTCCTTCGAAGTTTTTTGTAAAGGGAATCAGCACAATTCGCCGCCAGATGCCAAAGTCGGTCTGAGTAATAACAGGCTTGTGATTTGTTGCTAGGAAGAGTTTGAATTGCGGGAAATATTCGAAAAATTCTTTGTGCAGAAAACGGCTTGTCACTTTATCGCCGCCCGTGACTTGTTTAATGAGCGGTTCGTTTAGTTTCTTGTCGGCTGCCGATTCAATCATCGAAACAAATCGCTTGCCTTTGAGCATTGCCAAGTCGTTCGTTTGTTCGCTTTGTTTGTCAGCGTCAAACGTCTTAAAGCTGGCGCTTCCGGCATAATCGCCCATCAAAGCTTGAATCGTGTTGATGAAAACGGTTTTCCCGTTCTTGCCGAAGCCATAAAAAATGAACATTTTCTGTTCGCGGGTCGCTCCGGTTAGCGCGTAGCCGACAAGTTTTTGGATAAACCGAATCAAAGCGGCATCGTCAAAAACTTCGATTAAGAATTTTTCCCAGCGCGGACACGTTGCAGTTTCGTCAAAGTTCGCGCCAAATTGTCTGGTGATATAGTCGCTGCGTTTCGCATCTCGAAAGTTGCAGTTTTTCAAATCCAAAGTGCCGTTTAGGGTCGAGGCGAGATTGTTGTCGCTATCGTACTGGTCGATGGTTGTGGCAAATGTCGGAAGCCACGCGGCGGCTTGTTTGATGTCTTTTCGCGCCCGAACATTTTCGCATTTAATTAGATAATTGACGTTTTTTGCTTTTTCACTTGGTTGACTGTTTTCGGCGTTAATAGCAACAATTTGCCGGTGGCGAATGGTGGAAAGGATGTCGGTCTCTACCTTCCCCTTTTTATCAAGCTCCCAAATTGTGCCGTTCCAATGCAAAAATTCATTATTGGTTGCGTTATACCGATACTCGGCTCCGGATTCAATAGCGAAGCACTCTGCATTCCCAGTGTCAGTAAGTGGGGCCTTCGCCAAAAAGTCTTCAATCTCTTCATCAGCTAAGTTCACCGGGTCCGAATCGTCATTTATCAAACTCATCGCTTCATTTAGAATCGCGTCAGCATCAATTTTTACGGTTTGGGGTTGCAGCGTCATCATTTTGCACCCCCCAAATTTGACTTGAAATAATTAGCGCGGTGCCGGCGTAGGCTATTCACGAGCCTTTCGGCGAGGATGAGATGAAGCGGACACGCGCCGAGTCCGGCAAAACGAGTTGAGCCGTTCGGCAGTTCACGCCAGCAGAAAGAACATTTATATTGAAATTTATTTGATGGTGTGCTACGATTGTTCATAAGTTGATTCCCCCGAGAATTGATTTTTTGTAGTTATCGTTCGTGTAAAATTTAGGTTTTCCTCTGAGACTGTTTTCGGCAGTCTCTTTTTTTTTGCTATTCATACATTTTTCCCCCCGGTTGTCGGTTCGGCGGCTAACTTCGCCGCTAAAAACTCCAGCCTTTTTTCGATGATTTGCCTACGGAAATCCCCGCATTTATAGACGTGGAAATAAAAGGTGGAAGGTGTTACACCGGCAATGCGGCAAACGTCGGCGATGGTTTTCTTTTCCGATTTATTGAAAGCTTCCAGCAGCTCGGATTTCGTGGTATTTTTTTTCATAATTTTAATTTTCCAAAAACAAAAAAACTCGCAAAACGTCCAAGAAATTATCTTGAAAACTTTGCGAGTTCTTCAACCCTTGTGGTTGTTCTACTCGATTTTTTTTCGATTTAATTTTTTAGCACCGTAGTTCGGCACTTGCAAAAAAAACTTACACTAAGTTTGTAGCATAAATATATTGCAGTTGCAATTGTTTTTGCAGCTGCGTTTTGATAGACTGTCTTCAGATAATGTTATTAGTTTTTTCAAAGAACTAGATAGGGACGGTTTGAGAGTGGACGCTCAAGCCGTTTTTCTTTTTGTATAATTTGGCGCATCACTCCGCGCAAAAGCCGCGCCAAGATTTTTCTTGACACTGCTAGTTGTTTTTAATTTTGGAAGTTGATTTGTCAATTTTGCCTTTTGGGGTTAGGCAATATTCTTGACAAGATAGGTGAAAACCCTTAAATTCAAGACTAGAACCGAACCGCCGATACCGGTTTGCTGTTTTAGAAACGTCGTGAAGGTTCCAACTTCGCGGCGTTTCGTTCTTTTGAATATCAAAAAATCTGAATCCAACTTAAATCTTTCTTAACACGTAGTCAAGAAAAAGTTAACGATTATTTATGAATTCCTGTAAATCTGCTTCACTGATAAGATTGTGATTTCCTTTTGTTTTCACAGCCTTTAATTTATTGCTGCCAATGTAATCATTAACGCTTTTTCGGCTTACTCCGAGCCGTGCAGCAGCTTCTACGGTTGAAAGCATACCTTCGGCAGCCTTTGAAATTGTCCGAGCCGTTACAGGCTTTTCTGTTGCAGCATTATTTGATTGTGTATTATCTGACTGTGTGTTGCTACTCGATTGTGGATTATCTGATTGTGTATTGCTACTCAACCCGGTATTACTCAATTGTGATGTTTGATTCTCAAATAAAGCATTTGGCTGGCAGTCAAATAAATCGCAAAGGCTGCCAATAGTCTCGATTCCTATCTGCTTAAATCTTCCATTCCAGAGACGACTTGCCTTTGTTGGCGAACAATTCAAAGCCTTTTGCAGCGTGTATGCTGTCGTTAATCCTCGCGTCCGCGCCGTTTCCTGTAATTTAATTTTTATCATCGTTGTTAGGCTTTCCTTACTTACACAAAACAATAACACACATTAAGGTAATACTCAATAAGGTAATACTCAACCAAGTAAAAATAATTAAACTTTCTTACTCGTTGGTGTAATTCCAGCTTACTCTTTATTTATATTTTGCCGCCATCGCCAAATTATGCCGCACACTTGCCACTAGCAAAGCCAACTTGCGCGCTGACTGTTCGTCCTGCTCACTTAGGCGCGGTATTACAGTTTCAATTCGCGCCGCCAACCGCAAACGGTCATTTTCTGGGAAGCGTTCAAGTTTTTCATCGCAGATGTCCCAGAATTTCATAACGCGAACCGTATTGCGCCGCCAATAGCCGAAACATTCCGATGGGAGCGAACTTAAAAAAAGTAACGTCCGATGTTTTACTTTTCCGTTCTCACGGAAGCTCTCGATAACCGAGAATTGTAATATATCACAACCACGTAACATGCTAAACCGTTTGTTTACTTTGATATACATAGCTTTAATCTTTGTAGGGATGCTAAAAATCGTATGTGAAAATTCTGCGTTTTGATTGTGCTTTATTCATTAGCATCGCTAACCTCAAGTAAATCGTTCGGCGTGCAATTAAAAGTTTTACAGAGTTTTTCCAGCACATCAAACGACATAGCTGATACATCGCTGTCACGGATTTTTAGTAATGCGTTGTAAGAAATATTGGTTTCTTTTTGGAGCCAATACAGGGATTTGTTTTCGTTTTTTAGTAATTCTTTTACTTTGATTTTTACCATTCTACTTAACATACCACAACACTAACATTTTGTAGTTGTCTTGTCAAAGCATAACACAGTTAAAAATGTGCTATCTCTGCTTGACATATCTTACTTGGGCGTGAGATACTAATTTCAAGTTAAGCAATTAACTAAATTTACAAAAAGGAAGGACAAAAAAATGAACACAAAAAAAGCTAAAATCAACAAAAGCCAAAGACGAAGTTTAGAACAAATCAGCCATCAAATTGAAATAGCGATGGCGAGCGATGAAACGCCGCAAGGCGTGAAAGATTGCCTTTATTCAATCATCTTTGAAGCCTCGAATGAAGCCGGTTTGCCATTGGGAGATATGTCCTTAGTTCGCGCGGCGTTTCCGAACATCATCGAAAATCTGAATTACGATTACGGGCGCGGCGTTTATCACTCAATCCACACGATTCTTATTCATAACACAACCGCTTTTCAAAAGTTTTTTGATGACAAGCTGGACCAGGATGTTGAACATTTAGCAGATCTTTTATCAAGTGTTATGAAGCATCCGAAAATACCGCCATATCTTTACAATGTGCTAAGTAATGAATTAATTGAAGTGTCCGCCGATACCGATTCGCCGGACTGGATTTTAGCTAATCTTAAAAAATGGAGTGTGGAAAATGAAAACTAAACAAACACCTGAACGCGATCAATTTATCAATGAAATACAAACATTCTTTCGTGAGTTTCACCAGGAACTGATAAAACAACCGATGGAAAAAAGGAAAGCAAAAACGAATCAGTTCTTTAATGAAATGAACGCACATTTTAAGGACAATGCGCGAATTAGAGAACCGCTTGCACATCTGAGGACTGTGTTTACAAAAGCTGTCACTAAAGGCTGAAGAAAAAAAGCCGTGAGCGTAACAACTTGCGGCTTCTGGTAAAATAAAAACCACAGGAGAAATAAAAATATGAAAATTAACAACCATGACAACGAGCTTTTTGTACGTCGAGACTTACTCGAAACAGTTGACGACGCTGTAGCTTCTTTAATTCCTAAAATATGTGTCGTAGGCGAAGTAAAACCTTTCAAAGAAATTGTAGATGCGATTCTTGATGCCCCGGAACTTGTTAATGCACTCGCAGGTTACCCTGAGCTACAAAAGAAATTTATAACAGGGGACAGCAAAACTGTTGATAATACGGGTAACTTAGTAAGAGATAGAGTTTTGCACAATATTGGCAATATGAAAGACGATTCAGGTTTGGTTACATACCGTCCGATTATTTGTTGACGAGAAAAGCAGCAAATAAACAAAAGAAAGCCGTGAGCGTTAAAACTTGCGGCTTTCTTTGTAGTTACGGAAAACTTTTCCGTAACTATGCTATACTATCAATATGACTAGACCAAGAAAGCTAACACCTGAACAAGAACGGATTTACTGGCAAGGCGGTGAAGAGTTTGTGCATCGCCGCACAATGAGAAATAACTTTTTTATGAGCCGCGCTCTCGAAGTATTAGCCGCCGACGGGCTGGAGAAATACGGTTTCTTAATTGGAATTGCAGACGGTAAAAAGCGAATGAAAAAGACACTTCTTAGTGAGCTTGGGAGATTTGCCGACGAAGCAATTTTACTCCGCAATGCGGAGTACCTTTGCCGTGAAATGCCCGACATTGTTGGCGGTTTGGCATACTTGCGCATTAGTCGCGGAGTTCACGGGCATTATGACGGAGATTAAAAACCCATAAAATAAAAGCCGTAAGCGATAAAACTTACGGCTTTCTTTTACGTTTGTAGATAAATCCCAGTGTCCCAAAAACGCTGGTTATTGACACAGCAGTTTATAATATAATTTGTGTCAAAATCGACCCTTTTGAGACTATTGACGATAAAATAAGGTAACCAAATGAAGATTAAACAATTACTTGCTTTGTTCTGTTTCTCATTATTTGCTTTGTCAGGTTTTGCCCAAACCAAAGAAGCAAAAAGGGCGGAGTTTGAGTGGGAAAAAATTGTCCCGCTAGTAACAAAAAAAGCTGAGGTTGAAAACTACTTTGGTAAGCCATATAAGAACTGCATTCTTACTTGTAGTTATGATACTAACTCTGGAAGAATCTTTGTTTTTTATCGTGGATTAACAGAGTCAAAAGATTTGCCTTACACATGTAATGCTTCATCCGACACAGTAAGTAATTTCCAAATTACTTTAACTAAGGCTATACCCATTGAAGGTCTCGGGTGGAACTTGGACAAGTTTAATAAAGCTCCCAGAGATGCCGAAATCTACGTTTACAGTTATGTGGAAAAAGGAATTTATTTTACCACGTTTAACGGGCAAGATGGGAAGGAATTAGTGAATACTATTACCTATATGCCATCCTATACTAATATTAAGAATAAATGTATTAAGAAATGAAGATGAACCAAAAGGTTTCATCTAGTCAGCAATGCCTCAAAAACGGGCATTTTTGAGACAGCCCAAATAAGAAGCAAAATATGAGAAATGAAGATTTAGTCAAAATAATATCAATTACTCTCGCTTTAGTTTCGCTCGTTACCTGCTTATTTATTTGGGGTCAGATTAGTGGTTTTGAAAAGGGTTATTTATACGGAGTCATTCAGAGTCCTCCACGAATAGAAGGTATCTCAGGTCAGGAAGTTAACTTTTTTCAGATTATCAATAGCATATATTTAATTATATCCCTTGGCTTCTGTGCTTATATTATCGGTAAGTTTTTGAAACCGTTGGTTATTTCTAGCATTATTTGTATGGTGTCACTGAGCGTTGTTATTATACCGTTATACGATATTCTTCGATATAAGAATGACTTTCTTCCTGTTACCCGTCCTGGCAGGGACGTTTTTTGGCTGAATAATTCAATTTATTTTGATTGGTTTTTCTTATTTGCCACTGTAATTCTAATGTTTATTCAAATCACTTTAATTAATACTAGAAAATTGGATACTGAGACATTGAAAATAAACTAAACTATCTCACAAACGCCCGTTTTTGACTCAAAATAATCCATCCGGCAATTCAGAGAGATAACTTAGTCAAGCGCATTTCAAAACTCGTCTCACAATCAAAATCTCAAAACTAAACTCGTTTCTTGAGTTTTGACACAATTAGAAATAAATCGTTTTTACAAAACAAAGAGTGTCTTAAAAACCGGGGTTTTTGGGATTGTCCTTAATCTTTTATAATATAGAGATTAAATACGACTAAGCAAAGATTGGTTAAAAACTTGATTTTTAACAAACTTTAGAGGAAACTGCGTAATTATGAAAAACTTTGGTTTGTATTTAATTGTGGGGCTAATGACTTTTAGCATCGGAATTATTCCTAGTAGGTTTTTAATAAGTTCACAGGTTAAAGAGAATTGTGGAAACTATACGATGACCATTATGAACGGAAAGAATAGTGAGTCGTCGGATGTGATAATTAAAAGCTCAAACTTTACGATTACCATTATGGACGTAAAGGATAGTGAGCTTCCGAAAATGATACTTAAAACCTCTGACGGTAAATCGTTACCCCCCTGTCAAATAATTGATGAATCTTCGTTATAGTTTTAATTGCATAATCTCAAAAAGGGTCGATTTTGAGACTGAAATGTTATGTTTTGTTATATCGGAAATCCCAACAACCCGCAGCAACTCACACTATCACAAATCTTAGGTTTTCTTAGGTTTTGTTTTTTAGCGCAAACTTCCGCTTACTTGAAAAATTTTTGATTATTCAAGATTGAAAAAAGATTGACTAATCAATTTTACCTCTGCCTTGTCTCTGCCTTTTCTTTTTTTAATCCCAATCCAACGCACTCAAAGGAGAATCATAATTACCATTCACCGCTTGAACTTTCGGTAGACAAAAGGGCAACAGTTTAATCACAACGTCGAGCCGTTCTTTCGGAGGCAATCCCTCAAGCGTAGCCGGCAGTGCGTCCAGCTCGTCGGCAATCATATCCCTTAAAATCGTCCGTAATTCTTTCGTCAATCGGTTCGGCGTTCCGGCAACGCGCCCGCCTGTTTTCTTTCCCTGCATCTATTTCACTCTACTTTTGATTCTCGTTTTTCTTTTTTTTAGGTGTCCGATTTGTCCGAAAACCTTAGCGAATCTTAACACCGAAACTTGATTTATTTTTCAAAATATCAAGTTTTCTCAAGTCCAATGTTTCGCTGCCTTTTCACTGCGTTTCAAATTTCCGTCTTATCGAAATGTTAGCTTTTGTTAGCTTTTCTTTTTTAATCCGAACTTATGCGAACTTATGCGAACTTATGCGAACTTTATCCGGCGGCTGATAGTCAGCGAGCAGATGCACCGCGTTTCGTTGTTCTTTCTTTGTTTTGCCTCTGGTTTCTCTCTCATTATCCGCGCTCAAAACCGACATTTTTCCGACATTCTTTCGTTGCCTTCGCCTTAATTCTCTCTCGTCTCTCTCTCGTTATCCGCGCCCGAAATCTCAAGTTTTCTCAAGTTTGCCGTTTCCTGTTCCGTTTCCTGTTTCTTTCCTATCAATCGGCAATCGGACAAGCAAACCGCCGACGCGCCGAACGTCTGCAACTTCCCTTTCACCCGGACCGACGAACCTTTCCGAATCTTACTATTTGTTACTGTTCCCGCGTCCGGCAGACAATCGGCAAAAACGACGAAGCCGGGAACATCGCCCGACTCAATCACCAATTTGCATTGTCCATCGCGCTTCACTCGCTTTTGAACCATTCCCGAAACTTCCACAGCCGCGCCGACAAGTTCTGACAACCCATCACGCGCCGTCGCTACGTCCGAACCTTCCAGAGCGTCGGCAATCGCCTTTAACCCAAACTTCTCAATCTTCCCTCTGCCCATTTACCTTTTCCCCAATTCAAAACAATTAAAACCGTTTATAAGGTGAAGTTTCCATTATCGGACGTTGAATGTTTCCTCTCGAAAGTTACACATTTCGTAATCTTCGGAAGAGAAAACCTCTCCGTCGAGCGTCATAAATTCGGCGTTTGGGTAAAGCAGCGTCAGATGTCGCCGCCGAAACGCCCGCCTTTTCTCAAATGTTCGCTTTACCAATGCCGCCGCCGCGCCCGCGTTCCCTCTCTCGATCAGCGTCAGACACTCTTTTTTAAGGCGGGCGCAACTCTCAATAGTTTGCTTGTTAAGAACGAAAGTGTCCGTTTCGTCGGTTTGTTCGCTGATTGACATTGACTCTTGCGTGAGGCTGTCCGAATCAGTCTCCACAATCGTCTTCCTTGGCTTGGCTTTGCCCTTGCGCTCGTTTGCTTCGCCTAATGGCTCAATCATTCGTTTGCCTTTCAAATAGTTGGTAATTTCCATTATTTGCTCAATCGGCAAATGTTCCATTGATGTCGGCTTGGTGATGTATTTAGCGGTTTCGGCAATGGCATCGGTCAAAGATATTTCGCCTGAATTTGTCGCCTTGTCCTTAATCAATCGCACGTCCACAATCGGCAATCCGTCATCGGTGTTAAATTCCAAAACTACGCGGTGTTTGTTTGCCGATTTGACCAACGCCCTTTTCCAATTCTCCGCACATTCACGGTGATATTTTTCGCCTGTCGTTTCGTTGACTTTGCGATTCTCCAACCACTTCGACGCGACGATCAAATGCGCGTGAATATGAAAACCGTCTTCGTCGAGCGTCCACGGTCTGACCTCTTCTTTCCATTCGTTCCCAAGCGTAAATTCCTTGCTTTTCGTTCCGGCTCTGATTTTCTTTTTCCAATACGCAGAATCACGCAGTATTTTGAAAGCGTCATCGTAAACTTTCATCACCAAGGCGAACCGATGACCTTTCAGCTTCGGCATCGTCAGCGTCAGGAAACGCCACTTTTCGCCGGTTTGTAATTTGACCTTCGATAAATAGCGGGCGATGTCTTTGCGTCCCAATCGCGCCTGTTTCTGCAAATAGAAACGATCAAGACGCGACGACGTGCCGACGAGATTTCCGCGCCCCGTGAAAACTTCGCCGTCTTTGTTCGTCATTCCGAACCCGACGAATAAGTTTTCGTCGGCAACACATTCGGCTAACTGCAAACCGTAAAAAATAGCTTCGGGATCGTCAGACGTTTTGAGTTTGTCCGCGAGCGTGTGCGTGTCGCTCTGGATTGCTTGAAGATATTTAACCTCGTCAATTTGTTTCGGCTGCGCGGCTGTCATCATTCGCCACCTCGCAGACTTCGCACAAATTGACGAACACGAGCCGACACGAGCGCGTGAACCACGCAGAACCACCGGCGGCGATGAATGATTAACGCTTGTTGGCTACAGGCTTTGAAGTAGCATTCCAATTCAATTCCAGGTGTTTTCATAATCAAAATAAAAAAGGCAATTCCCCACCTGAAAGGAACTGCCGTTTTTCCGGGCGAAAGCAAAAGATTTTACTCTCGCCCGGCGAAACATCTTGAATTGCTCAAGCGTTCGTGCTAAAAATAGTCAAAGGCACTTTCTTTCAGGTGGGTGCTTTTTTTGACTCAATCCAGTGTCAAATAATCTAAAAGGTTCGGTCTGATACACCGAGCCTTTTTCTATTGCCTCAATTTTAACAAACTATTACCCAATCGCCAACAAAAAAAGGCTCGTAACTTCAATAATTACGAGCTTTCGTTTCCTACAATACAAACTTAATATTCCAAACATCAATAGCAAAAAACTAGCGCGTAATATCGCTTACAAATCGCAAACCTGAGTTTTCAAGATTAGTTAGGTTATTTGTTGGCTGGAATGGTTTCCCTAACTGACGACAAATTTACCGCAGACAAAGTGGAAAGTCAATTTTTTTCCGATGCGCCAAAAACTGATAAATCAATCAGCTTTTCAGTTTGAAAAAGATTGAATAATCAAAAATGCATTTTGTGAAGCTCGAAAAATTGATTTATAAATCAAAGAATCAAAATGAACAAAAAAGAAGCTGCCGAATTTCTCGGCGTATCAACTCGCCTGGTCGAAAAATATGCTTCCGAGGGTCGGCTCGGTGAGATAACTTACGTCCGGGGAAAAACCGGCAAACAGGCAGAATACAATCAAGAGGCGGTTGAGAAACTGAAAACTGCGCTTGAATCACCCGACACATCACTAGCCACGACGACCCCCGATGCGCGTCTGTTCGTGGCTCAATTAGTCGAGGCAATAGCAAGCCGCGAACAGGCTCACGTCGAAGCTATTCGGGGTTTACTTTCGGGAAACATCGAAGAGCCTCGAAGCGCGTCTGTTCGGGTCTCTGAAAAACTACTCTTGAATTTGAGTGACTGTCGACTGCTTACTGGATTGTCCGAAGGAAGTTTGAGAGATGCGATCAAAAGCAGTAAGTTGAAAGCTAAGATTATCGGTCGAGGCTGGAAAGTGAAGCGGCAAGACCTAGACGATTTTATAAAGAAACTTTAACCTTGTCTCATCTATGAAGACGGAGCAGATGTCAAGTGAAAATCTCACGCACCTCTGCTCGACACTTGTTTTCAAAGCGTAACTCGAATGGTTAGATTTTTTCGTTAATTGCTTCTTCTGCTTGTTCCAGCGC
>MWWG01000052.1_pt1 | contig 16721 bp, 13 predicted proteins | sample 1047331 | NCBI WGS metagenome assembly MWWG01 (sample SAMN06349968, study PRJNA376086) | soil metagenome | isolation source: MG6-4 sample Antarctic (ecotone) soil | place: Antarctica | collected 2015-01-13 | reverse complement strand
GCATCTCTTGCTCAGCCTTTCCTTGTTAGCTCGACGCTTTATGAGTGCCGATTAGAAGCGTTCTCACAAATTGTAGGGAGGATAATCAATGTTACGTTGCTTTAGAACCCTCTGTCTTCTGCTCTTCGTCACGTCGGCAGCCCTCTCCGTGAGCGCCGACACAGTCACCTACACCTTCGCGGCTCCTCAATTCACGATTGGCCAAACGACGCCTCTCTTGAATAGAGCGCCGAACATTGGGTCGCCCACGTTCCTCACAAGCTTTACTTCTAGCCCTAGCGCTGGTGGGTTCCAGATCTCCCCTTTCCTACCTAACCCCCTGTTTACGGGTAACTCGCTTGTCGAGCCCTTCGGGCCCCCCTTCGATACGCTCACGATCAGCTTTAACATGCCTGTGGAAAGCGTGCGGTTCGTTTTCGCGATCAATCAACCCCCGGCGGGCGCCCCCGGTCGGGTAACACTGACGAGTCCGGTCGGGAGCCAAAACCAAAATGCTGGCAACGTGGGGGGAGCTTTCCAGGGTGGGACCTTCTCGTTTAGCGGTCCAACGCCGTTCACCACGCTGCAGTTAGCGGCCTTTACTAGCACGGGTGCTCGCGTCGAGTTTGCCATAGACAACCTGACTGTTACCTTCACCCCGCAGCAGACGCCCATCCCCGAACCGGCGACGATGCTGCTACTCGGCACCGGCTTAGCGGGTGTGGTGGCGAAGGTGCGCAAGCGACGCAAAGCAGACAAGAATGAAGAAGTATAGAATTTTCCCATGTCAGTTACTGCGCCACCCGTGAGCCACTGACACTTGCGGGTGGTTTCATTTCATAGACGATAAAATACATAACAGGGCTTATCGGACAGGCATCAGAAGCGAGGTAACTTTAGAAAATACTCGCGAACCTGACGTAGTTAGACCGCAGGGTGCGGCTTTTCACTCTCTATTGCGAAGTTAGGCCGCACCTTGCGGCACAATATGCGTTAGGCAACGTCAGCTCGAGAGGTTCGCCCGGAGCCTTTACAGATGGCTAAACTTCGGCTAAAAGTCCATCGTTACACCTACCTGGAAAAGGAGATTCCCTATGAGACACATTGTTTTGGCCGCTCTGCTAATATGCGCGTCAACTTCCCCCGCTCTGAGCCAAAAGGTCAGCAAGAATAGCGACGCCGAGTTCAAAACGCTCATCGACCGTTATTCCTCGGCGTGGAGTTCACTCAACCCCGATAACGCCGCGCCGCTCTACGCGAAGGAGACCGACCTTGTTTTCTATGATATCTCTCCTTTGAAGTTCACAGGTTGGGGCGAATACGATAAAGGCGCGCGGGGCTTGCTCGGCGGGTTCGAGAGCATGAAGCTGACGCCGAAAGATGACCTGAAGCTGACGCGCCGCGGTAACGTCGCTTGGACGAGCGTCACGTTCCACCTCTCCGCCAAGCAAAAGAGCGGTGGCCAGTTGGAAATGGATTGTCGGCACACCGCCATTTGGGAGAGGCGTGGGAGCAAATGGCTGATCGTCCACGAACATTTCTCCGCGCCTTTGCCGGGTTGATGAGGTCGTCCCTGCTGTAAGGGAATTTTCCACCGGAAGATGTTGCCTAACAAAGCCTTGCAGCTGACGGCGCGATAGCATGCTTCTCAAGTAACCTTGTTCCTTCAGCTTGAATGCTAATCGCGCGCCGCAGCTGAAGGCCAGCGTTAACCTCTCCAAAAATCCATAAGTGCCGTTATCGGATTCTCTTTATTTCGGCTCTGTGTCGGCGCTCGTTGCTGCACTCATTTTCAAGAGCCAAAGCACAAGATATTGTGATCGCCATTGCGCCCTCAGAGCCGCGTCGTGACAATTGAGGGGCATTCTTCACGAAACCGTAAACCACAAAATCTTGTGGCTTTGCTTGCATTGCTCATTGACTAAAGATTCGCCTCTTACGGCATGTCTCTCCTTAGTCGGCGTAGCCGTCTGTGGGTGAATGAATAGGATTCTTCCAGCGCGCGGCGTGTGACGGTTGCCGCATCGCTCGTGATGTCCGTTCGCAGGTCGCCGCGCTCGCCCAGACCAATACGCCGCCGGTAGTAATCCGTGATGTAGTCCTTCATCTCGAACTGCGTCCAGCGCATTCCGTAGCGGTTTGCCTCCTCTTTTGCCTGACCGCTTGTCCATTTATCATGCGAGATTCGGTAAGCGGCGATGATCGTTCCGGTGCGATCTGCGCCGCGCTTACAGTGCACAAAGACGGGCTGATTCTCCGGCGCGTTGATGATGGAGAGCGCGCGCTCGACCTGCTCATCCGTTGGCTTGGCATGTCCCGCCATTGGCACGTTGAAATACCGCAAGCCTGCTGCGCGTGCTTCCCGCTCTTCGGCGCTGGCGCGCTCGTCGTCATCACGCAAATTAATGATGGTTTTAACGCCGAACTGCGTGAGCCTCTGAATGCCGCCGCGTCGAGGCTGCGCGCCGCGATAAAGCTGCGCGTTCACCTGATGAAAGTTCGGCAATTCTTCGTGGCGCGGTTCACTCTGAGCCGCTGCCGACGCAAACAATATCAGCACAATGGCAGCGGCTTTCAACCTGATAATTCGATTTCTCATACGCTCATTCTCGACGATCTAAGAGCATAACTCTTGCTTACAAAGCATCACCCTTTACGACATCATTGCCGCGCGGTGGGGAGTCATTCAGGAGGCGATATCAGTGTCGCTACCCCACTCCATAGAGGCGCTCTGCGGAATACAAAGTATCCGCGCCCGCCCGCACCTTTCGAGTGACGACACTACCCTGATTTTGCGCGTTGTCGGTCGCGCAAAACCTGCGCGATTTCCGCGACGCTTTGGTCGGCATTGTTGCGCCGCGTCTCCCATTCCTCGGGCGTCAGAGTGCCATCCGCCAACATGCCGAATCCGTACCCGACGAGGTAACGCACGCGCGCCAGTTCTTCGTAAATCAGCCGCTCGTTTTTGGTCAATGAATCGTCTGCCGTTAAGCGTTCAAGTGACACGTTTCGACACCACTCGTTGACGTTTTCCGCGCCCCTCGCCGCTGCCAATTCGGCGAACTTTTGCCATTGACTTTCGGGCACGCGGAACGATACGACGCGCGTTTCTTCTGCTCTTTTCATCACCTGAAATGATAAACAATTGGTTGTCTACAATGCAAACAGAGTGTTTACATTGTAGACAGGGAAGTCTATAAGCCCAGTGGTTGCGGTGGTTACGTTTGTAAACAAAATGTCTACAACATATACATCCTGGCGGGGGTGACGTGTCTCACATTTTCAGGTGCGAAGCGCCTTCAGCTGTCCTCCTCACGTCGCCAGTGCTTTCATCGTGCGCAGGTTGTTGACCCTTTTCGCCGCGCTCGCCGCTTCCGTACGCGACTCTATCAACCGCGTCGCCGCTGTCAATGCCCGCACCTTTGTCAATGTTTCAACGGCGCGCGTGTATCGCTTTTGCGCCGCAGTCAAACGCTTCTCCCAATAGATGCCAATCGTCAAAGAATGCTCGCCGCTCGTGTTTGATGTATAGCCATTCTCCACAAGATTCAAACGCAACCAGCATAGCGCGACGTGCGAGATTAATAACCGCTCCGCTTCCGGGGCATCGTTGAAACCTAAGTCTAGGCGTACCTGATTTAATCGTTCGCGCCAACACTCCCGCAGCGCGGGGGTCAGGAAAGGCGCGCGGGATAGCATCGTCAATTCCGCAGCCTGTGCGATGCCGCTAATTGACCGCCACAGCTCTAAAGCGCGATGCTCGGAAAGCATCTTGCGGAGTTCTTCGACGTCCGCCGGGCGCGGATTGTCCTTGTTTGTTTTGCGGACAAGTTCGATAAAACGCTCCCTAATTTGATCTTCGCTCAAAGGGCCGCTTGTCGTCATTGCGTCCGTTTTCTTAGCCATCTCGTTTTAGTCTCCACTGTCGCTTATGCGTGTGGTATCCGGCGGCCAACAGCACGCCCGTTGTTACCGCATCCACCATGTCAGCCAGCGCATCGAGTTCCGCCTCTTGCGCTCGCCACCTTTCGCTCTCCGTGCGGGCAAGGATGCGCTTCCCTTCCCGTTCGTCGCTGTGCATCGTGTCGAGCTGTGCGATGAGCCGGGCCGTCTCGCCGCTCCCGACATACACGCTTCGCACCCTCCCGCCGTCGCGCTCCTTGCGGTAGTAGTAACTGTAGCCGCCTCTCGTCTCCCATCCCATTGTGCTACACCTGTTTGCTTGCCCCGCTCACTTTAAGCCTTTGAGCGCCGGCACGACGTGTGTTCGCCAGTACTTAGCCGCCGCTTTCAATTCTTTGATCTGCCCCTTTTCATACTTCACAGCTTGCTCCCATGCCTTGTCATTACGACAGTAAAGCACCGCGCCGCGAATCAAATCAGCGATCACCGTCGGGTTGAGCGCGTCCAACTCCCACGACTCGTAGCCGAAGCGGGCGATGTAGCCTGTGGCGCGCGAGTCCGAGAGCTTGGCCGGGTTCGGCGGCGGGTTGTATTGCTCAACCTGGTCGCTGTTCAACGCAATACGTTTGAATTCCAAACTGCGCTTGGTGAAGATTTCAAGCCGGTCGGTAATGTCCCGGCTCATGTCGATGCCTGACGGGTCATGATCGCCGAGATGGATGATGAAGGGCGTCTGCCCCCCCTTTCTGTAATTCAGAAGGCGCTGGCTCGCCGCCCACATCTCGGAGAGCGAAGTGTATCCGCGACACGAAAAATAGCTGACATCCAACTCTTCGCAAACCCGCCCCACGACGCCGACGAGCGCGTCCTTCTCGACCCACACCTCCGGGCGAAAGTCCTGCCCGTATTCCCTGCTCCACTTATCAACGGCGAAACTCTCCGCGGCGGAGAGCATGATGTCGGTGGGCGCGCCCCAATGGCCGTTGCCGCGCAGGTTACGTGTGCGATCAACGATGGCCTTCCAATCCACGAGGCCGGCCATGCGCGCGTCGCCGACGATGCGGCCCAGCTTATCGTAGCTCTTTTCGTTGTTCGGGATGATGTCGCGGCTAACGCACTGGTAATAAACCTGGCGGAGCGTCAGGTCGTAGCCTTGCTCGCTGTATTCTTCGACGATTTGATTAACAATCCCGATTAACGCCAGCGTGCCGGAGCGGAAGGTTTTATCTTCGTACTTGATTCGAGGCATCGGCGCGTCCTCACAATCACGTTGTTTCCGAAAGTGGGTCTTGCCTGACTTTTGTTTTGTGTTTGGTGCGGCGCGATGAGTGGGCGATTTTCTGCTTAATTAGCGAAAACGGAAGTTTTCGGCGCGCCCGATGCACCAGCACACACTTATCCTTAAATCTTTCTATCAACTGTCGGGTGAATGCGTGCGGTGGAAGGCGAATACGTCAACAAATCCGGCTGATGATTGGGAGACCGGAGGAAGCGAGCAGACGGAGACCTACCCCTTAGGTACTCCGTAAAATGGCGGCGTGACTGGTATGACCGTCGGTCGCTTCGCTTTTACGAGCCGGTTCTCTCACGCGGAGTAGTCAGACGTTGCTGATCTGACCGGGCCGAAGTTTATCGTGCTGTCCGTGAGACACGGGGCTGATTAGCTCTAGACCATTAGCCGTTCTATCAACTCGCCGCATCATCATGCGACATGGTTGCGAGTCTCGGCAGACATATATTGGCTTCACTAGAGCGAGTAATCAGCTTCGTATGCGGCAAGTGCTACCCGCGCACGGATTGTTCGGATCAAAATCCACATTCAAGCAGCAACAACAATCAGTGGTAGTGTACGCCTAACGTTCGTCTATTACAGGTGCTTTTACTTTGGTAGTGGTAGCTTTGGATGTTTGCATTTTACGACGCCGCTAGTTGTGCCATTTGGATAGTAGAAACCTAAACCATGACAGTTCGGGCACTGGCTCGCGTCCAACGTGTTCAAGACTTTCGGAGGATCAAAGAACGCTGCGATCAAAGCATAATCTTCGCCAGTGCGGAAGATAGTTGCGAAGCCATCCGGATTAGTTATGCCAGGTCAACTCTGATCCGACAGCGGCTAATTCCCTACCCCTACCCCTAATAATTATCTTGAAGTTTCAAGCCTTCAGGTATTTAATAGCCGCCTATTATGATGACTAACTTAGCGTCCAGAGCACACGCCGCGCCCTTCTCTCTAACTCCCGATCCTTCTTTGCTTTACCAGACAGCCGCGCTCAAGACCGTGCTTTTCAAAGCACGGTACGTTGTCGAGCAACGGCAAGGGCTGACGTGCATTCTAGGCGATGTCGGCTTGGGCAAATCCACTGTCTTACGCCATTTGCACGGCCAGATTGCCGCCTCAGACGAGTTTTCAACGGCCTTCATACCTTCGCCGAACTACCCGTCAGATTTCGCGCTCCTGAAGGCGATATGTGGTGATTTCGGCTTGCCGCCGCGCCGCTCGATGCTGGCGCAAGAGAATGAATTGCGTTTGCATCTCGTCTCGCTTCACGAACAAGGCAAAACTGCCGTTGTCTTTCTTGACGAAGCACAACGGCTGCCCGGCAAGCAAATAGAATTAATCCGTGTCTTGATGAACTTTGAGACGAACAAGGCAAAGCTGATTCAGATCGTCATGGCAGCGCAACTCGAGCTTGAAAACAAATTACGCGACCCTTCAAAACGGGCAATTAAATCGCGCATCTTTCTGCCGTCCATACTTTCGCCGCTAAGTCTGCCAGAGGCGCGCGATATGTTGGCCTTTCGTTGCTCGCAAAGCTTTGTGCCTAATCCGTTCGACGATGCTGCGGTCAAAGCAATTTATGACGCTTCTGAAGGCGTGCCGCGCGACATCTTGAAGATCGCCAGTGCCGCCTATGTCTTGATGAAGGGAAGCGGCCTAACCCAAGTGCCGGCTGACAGTATTCCGGGCATTGTGCAAGAGGCTAAGTTGCGTGACTAATAAACCGACAGAAGTGCCTATTTTGTCCTTCTCGAAGATGCTTCAAGAGCAAGATGCAAAGGATCGTGAGAAGGCTACCGTTGCACAACAAACAACTGTTGCGCCTGATGCGACCGTTGCACAAGACAACGCTGAACCATTGCACGATGCAACGGTTGCACAGCAACCAACAGTTGCTCAGACTGCAACCGTTGCACGATATGCAATAGTTAAATCTGAATATACAACTGTGCCAAATGATATCTGGGATGAGGTCATGCCGACGCTTAATGTTTACGATCAAGCTGTGTTGTGGCGACTCTACAGACTGACGCGCGGGCATCATGCGGACACATGTCGTGTGGGGCTAGAAAGGCTGGCTAAGGCTTGTAATATCGGCAAGCGGCAAATCTCGACAAGCCTTGACCGGCTAGTGAAGATAGGTCTTGTTGAGCGCGTCGGCGCTGACTTTGGCAACCCTAACAAAAAGGATCGCGGCGGCATCTACAAGGTCAATCTGCCAGCCGCGCTAATCACTAAAAAGTCGTCAGAGACGACAAATAAGTATCTAAAGCCAACCGTTGCACGACAAGCAACCGTTGTACATGATGCAAACAATAAAATAAAAGCTTTAAAAGGAAAAGATATAAAAGAGATTGAGCCTAAAAACGCGCGGCTTTCGCCTGAAGACATCGCGGCTTTTACGGCGACAGTGGTTGATCTATTAAAAGAAGGTCAGGACATAGAACAGATCGCCGACAGATTCGCGCCGAGTATGAACGCCGTCGACTGGACCAACATTCAAAGCAAGGCAATGACTTCGGTTAATACGAAAGGATGGCGGGAATCGTCGGAGTGAAACGAAGTACGCCCGCCGCAGCAAGGTATAATCAGCGACCATGAACGACGTTGAAATCGATGCTCGCGTTCAATGCGAGCATTGAAATGGTATTGTCAACTTAAACAAATTTTGCCATTTTTGGATACACTATGTTGAGGTCAGGAACATTGCGAGTCCCTGTAATTGCGACCATTTTCGTTAAAGAGTGTTTAAGTTGACAATACCTGTTGGAGATAATGATTACCCGATATCTACATACTGGGGTCACTTTCGCCGATTTTGGGTTAACTTGACAATACCGGCGGGCGGGTTTCAGAAATTGAGCTTCAGTGCGAATTGAATCAGCCGCGGGTTATTGCTCGTAGAGTTGATACGCCCGAAGTCGCCGAGACCGCCGGGGTTAATAATTTGTCCGGTGTTTGGATCGACGAAGGCGGCGTTGAGGTTGCTGACGGGGGTGTCGAGGTTGACGTGGTTGAACAGGTTGAAGAACTCGGCGCGGAACTCGATTGATTTCGCTTCGCCTACGGGGAAGCGTCTGATGACGGAGAATTCCACGTTCGTCTGCCGCGGCCCGCGCAGGACGTTGCGGCCCACGTTGCCGATGTCCGTGCCGGGCGCGCCCGCACGGGCCGCACCGTTCGAGCTTGGTATCAGATGACCGGTCTGCAGGACGGGCCGGACGAAGGCGAAAGGGTTGAAGAAGTACCCGGGCGGGACGTTGCTCATCGCCGTGTCGCGCGTCGCGCCGGGCGCCCAGCTCGGCCGGGAGAGTCCGCTGTTTGCCCCGAAATAGAAGGAGCCGGAGGCGGAATCCGCGACGTCGAACGGCTGGCCGGACATCGCGGTGATGATGCCCGCCGCCTGCCAGCCGGAGAGCAGCCGCCGCCCGGCGGCCGACCCCCGGGCGAAGGCCGGGCGCGGCAAGTCCCACAGGTAGCTCAGGACGAACCGGTGCGTGAGGTCGAAGTCGGAGACGCCGCGGTTGGCCCTGGGGTCGAGCTGGTCGCCGAGGATGGTCGTCGTGTCGAATCCTCCCTGGCCCGAGGCGTTGTCGAGCGACTTCGCGTAGGTGTACGAGGCGAGCAGCTGCAGCCCCTTCGAGAGCCGCCGGGTCAGGCTCAGCTGGAGCGAGTCGTAGGCCGACTCGGCGGTGTATTGGAACTGCTGGAAGCCGGCGATGTCGGCGCCCTGAAAGGGCGCCCGGAGCACCGCGTTGGCGGGCGTGTTGGTGGTGATCGCCTGCCCGGTCACGGCGTTGACGACCGGCCGCCCGGCGCTGGCGAGCCGCGCCTGGTTGATGCGGACGTTGCGGAACAGGTTGTGCCCGCCTGTGCCGACGTAAGCCGCTTCGAGCAGCAGGTCCTGCGGGAGCGCATACTGGAGGCTGGCGTTGTACTGGTGGAAGTAGGGCGTGCGCAGGCGGCGCTCGAACGTACTGCTGCTCAGGAGGACGCCGGGGACGAACGCGGGGAATTGATCCTGCGACGGCAGGGGGGCGAAAGGGTCTTCCAGACGGACCAGGGCGCCCGCCGGACTCCGGCTAATGGCGTAGGTCGGCGGGGCGTTGGTCGTGTTGTTGATGTGAGTTGTGGAGGGGCGCGAATAGTAGACGCCGTAGCCGCCGCGCAGCGTCAGGCGCCCCGAATCAAGAGGCGAGTAGGCGAAGCCGACGCGCGGGCCAAAGTTGTTCGGGTCGACGCCCGTGAAGACGCGCTGGCCCACGTTCGACACGTCGGCCAGGTCGTATCGCGGGATCACGTTCCCCGCCTGCACGAACCCGCCGACGGGAGGGCCGACGGGGTTGCCGCTCGCGTCCACCTCCATCCTCGGCCGGTAAAGCGCAGGGTCGAAAGTCGAGATCGCGCCGCGCGTCTCGTAAGGCGGGAGGTTCAGCTCGTAGCGCAGGCCGAGGTTGAGGGTCAGCTTCTGCGACAGCCTCCAATCGTCCTGTAGGAAGAGGCTGTAGTCGGCCGCGCGCATGAAGCGCGTGTTGATGCCCTCGCCGTTCACCGAGCTGGTGGCCAGGCCGAGCAGGAAATTGTTGAAGCCTTGGAAAGCTATCTGGCCGCGCCGGTTGTTATTCGACGTCACGTCGGTCCGGTATAAGATGATTCCGCCGCCCGTGCGGACGCTGTGGCGCCCCCGTGTGATAGAGAGCATGTCAACCAGCGTGATCGCGGAGTTGTCGAACTCAAGGTCTACGTTAGTGCCGGCATTGCCGATGGTCAGCGCGTTAGTGTCGGCATTGCCGATGCCCAGCGCCCCGGCCGGGCCGATGCGAATCAGCCCCAGCCCCGGATAGGCGCCGGCGTTCGCCCGCCTGATGCCTACATCCGAGTCCTTCACAGGGTGTCGCCCGAAGCTGTCCGAGTAGATGAGGCTGTAGCCGACGCGCGCTTCGTTGACTGTCCTCGCGCCGAAGGTGTGGATGTTCTGCACCGAGAACAGCCGGTTGTCATTCTTTTGGTCTGCCCCGAAGCCTGGGACGTTGGCCGCGTTATTTGGGAGCGCGGCGAACTGCGGCGCCTTCGAGAAGAAGAACTTCACCGCCAGCCAGTCTTTTTCGCCGGCACGATAGTCAACGTTCGCGTTGAATTGATCCTCGCGGTAAGTGGAGATGGCCGAGCCTGAGTAGCGCCCGTCGGCCTGCGGCGTGGGGATCAGGAACTGACCGCCGGGCAGTTTTATATTCAGGAGGGCCAACGCCGCCGGGTGGATGGAGGTCGCGGGCAGCCCGTTCTGCAACCTCGGCCTGAAGGTTGCGAGCAGCGTCTGTTGTGAACGGTCGTCGGTTAAACCACGGGCTATGAGAACACTGGGCGTGAGGCTGTTGGGCGACGCGCCGTTGCGCTCTCTGGTGCCCTGGTAGGAGGCGAAGAAGAACGCTCGATCAGTATTGACGGGGCCGCCGAGCAGCCCGCCGAAGACGCTGCGCTTGAGTACGGGCCGCTCGACGCCGGCCGCCTTCAGGAACGGGTTGTTGGCGTTAAAGGCGTCGTCGCGGAAGTATTCGTAAAGAGCGCCGTGAAACTCGTTCGTGCCGCTGCGCGTGACCGCCTGCACGCTGCCTCCGGCGCCGCGCCCGAACGTCGCGTCGTAGAGCGAGGTCTGGACCTTGAACTCCTGAATCGTCTCCGGCGCGGGCACGGCTACCGCCCCCGCGGTGTTATTGTCCAGCCGGTTGGCGTCGACGCCGTTGATCTCGAAATTGTTCTGCGTTCGGCGAGCGCCGTTGACCGAGACGCTTTGCGAGTTGCGGCCCAGGGCCGTGTTGTTGGGGAGAGATACGGAGGTGCCCGGCGAGAGCGCGAGAATCTGCAGGAAGTTGCGCGTCGCCAGTGGCAGCTCCGCGACCGCGCGCGAGTCGACGACTCGGCCCAGCTGCGGGCCGCCCGCCTGGATGAGCGGCGTGGCACGCACGGTGACCTGCTCGACGTTTATTCCCGCGACCGTGAGTTCCGCATTGACCGTCGTGGTCTCGGTGATGACAACACGGGCGGAATCGAAGAGAGCCGGGTTGAATCCGTCGGACGTGACTTTTACGCGGTACGCGCCGGGCGAAAGGAGCGGGACGGCGTAGCTGCCTTCCGCGTCGGTCGTGTCCTTTCGCTCCTCGGCGGTGGCGAGGCTGGTGACGATCACTTCCGCCCCGACGATACGAGCGCCGTTCGGGTCTTTGACGGTCCCGGCGATGCGGCCAGTGGTCTGACTTTGCGCGAGCGCGGAAACAGTGACGAGTGACGAGTGACAAGTGACGAGCACGAAAACGGTGACGAGTGAGACGACCCGGCTGCGGCGGGTTCTCCGAGGGAAGAGCCAAGAGGGGTTGTTAAGACTGACCTTCTCTTTTTTCTTGTCACTCGTCACTCGTCACTTCCTTGCTCACGGCTCAAGGCCCATACGCCGGACAAGGTCCGCGTAACGCGGGTCCGAGCGATGATCGTCCCAAAAGGGATCGCAATTGAGCCACATTAAAAGGTACTGATCATTCTGCTCATAGGCCTTCTCGAGCCAGGCGAAGGCTTGATCCTTATCTCCCAGCCGCGCATAATTCTCTGCCAAACCGTACAGATCGCCATTCATTTGCTTTGCCCGCGACTTCTTCAAATCAAGTGCCTTCCGCCAAAACCCCTTCCAACCTGACGAGGCATATGCCTCTCTCAACGCAGCTCCTGCTTCCGGACCATGAACGGTAAATTGCCCAGTCTTTAGCCATGCCTCAACGGCCTGATCATAAAGCCCTTTCTGCTCATAAGACTTTGCCAGCCACCGATTAGCCGAGGGCATGCCCGGTTCCAATTCGAGTGTCTTTCGACATTGCTTAATCGCCTCGTCGTACTGGCGTGCGAAGTAGAGGGCCAGGGCCACATTTCTGTTGTAGAGGACCGAGAGAGGGTCAATATCTAAGACTCGTTTGCTCTCGGCGACCGCCTCCTCAAAGCGCTTCATAAGCCTTAAATAATGTGCGTAGTCGAAGTGAAACCGCTGGTAATTTGGGCTGAGCTCTCTGGCACGTATGAATGCCCTCTCCGCCCCGGACCAATCCCCTTCGATTAATCTAATATTCCCCAGCGCGGCGTGCGCCTCAGCCAGCGTGTTATCTATCTCCAGCGCCTTGGCCACCGCCTGCTTCGCTGCATCGAAAGAAGTCGAGAGATAGCAGTTAGCTAAGGTGGCGTAAGCGAGGCCATAGTTGGGGTCGAGCCTTATAGCCTCCTCTAAATACTGGATACTTTTCTCCGTCGCCGGGCCGGTTCGCTTTTCCAAGAAGAAGCGCCCCTTGAGATAAGCGTGGTAGGCATCAGTGCTCTCCGTGTATTGCTTGGCAAGCCGCTCCTTTTGCTCGCCAGTCAACTTCAGCCGCAACCCTCCTGCAATCTCCTGCGCAATCTCGCCCTGGAGTCTAACAACATCGACCAGCTTGCGGTTATACTGGTCGCCCCACAGTCGTTTATTGTCTTTTACATCAACAAGCTCAGCGCTGATCAAAAGAACATCTCCACGCAGAGTGAGTTTGCCCATCAACACGGCTCGAACGTTCAGCTCGCGCCCGACCGTCTGCGGGTCTACCTGCTGCCCCTTGTAACGCTGGGCCGAGGTGAGCGAGATCACCCTCTTGAGACTAGGCAACTGCGAAAGGCTGTTGATAAGGCTGTCGCTAATCCCGTCCGAAAGATATTCCGTGTTTTCGTCAGTGCCGACGTTAGCGAACGGCAGGACGGCAATCGAGTCTACCGCCTCGCCGCTGTGCGTCGGATAGAAGAGATAGGCGACGGCGGCGATAGCGACAACGACGGCTGCCGCCTGGATAAGCAGCGCCTGAGCCAGAGCCGTCTTGCTCTTGAATCGGCGCGCAACCTCGCCGACAGGTTGCGCGATGGCCGCCGCTGTCGCCGGCTGCACCATAACCGCCTCCGCCACCCGCGCTCCGCCGCCCGCCGTCGAGGACTCCTCATCCGTCTCTTCTTCCACGACGAGGCTCGAACGCGTTCGCGTCTCAATCACCAATTCTGAGACTTCGTTGCCGTCCACCGCCCGCACGTCGGCGATGAAGCGATACCCGCGCCGCGCGACGGTCTCAATGAACTGCGGGCGGTGCGCGTCCTCGCCGAGCGCCTTGCGGAGCAGCGAAACGTTGAAAGAGAGGTTGCCTTCCTCGACGAAGCTGTCGGGCCAGACCGCCCGCAGCAACTCTTCCTTCCCGACGATGTGGCCCCGATGTCGGACGAGGACGAACAGCGTGTCGAAAGCTTTGCCCGTCAGCGGCACGGGCTGGCCGTCGCGCCATAGGACGCGCTCTGCGGCGTCGAGGCGGAAGGTGCCGAACTCAAAGAAATGTCCGTTTTGCGCGTTCATCGTCCGTCTCAGAACTTTCTAAGAACTCTCTCAGCGATTTAAAAGGACTTGCGAGACGAGTGCGGCGTAGTCTCCGCCGCGACAGTGAGTCAAGGGTTGGTGATCTTCGGTTAGCCGAACCGGTGCGGGCGGATTTTACCGCAGGGTTATCGGGCGAAGCAATGGACAGATGTCGCCGGAAAGGTTGGTGAGGGCCACGCCCTCCCTCAGACAGCGCCGCCATGTTCAAACGCAAGACGCAAATCACGACCGAGACCGAGCGGCGGCTGATCTACAGGCGGCGCGTCGAGCGACCGCTGCCGGTCTGGTGCGAAGCGTGCGCGCGCCCAGTCCAGATGGTCACGCCGGAAGAGGCGGCGGCCATCGCCGGCCTCAGCGCACGCCACATTTACCGCCAAGCGGAAGCCGGGCGGCTTCACTTCACGGAGACGCCCAGAGGGGCGTTGCTCATCTGCCTCAACTCAGTCAGAGGAAACGCAGGTTAAAGGCCGAGGGAGTGCTTCGCCCCTAACTGTTCTTCACGATAAGGAGATCAAAAATGAAAATGAACCTTCTGAGAATCAGGCTGGCGTTGGCAGTCGGCCTCGGCGTCGCCATCTTGGGGGTCTCCGCCCCCCCGGCACCCAGCGAAGCGATGGCCGCTAGTCCTATGGCCCACGCTGAGAATCCCAACCAGGTGCTGGAGTGGAACCAGATCTTCATCGACACGCTCATTGCGACGAATACGCCGAACTCCTCCAGCCAGCGGCTCGGGGCGATTGTGCACACGGCGATCTTCGACGCCTACAACGGCATCGAGCGGCGCTATACACCAATCTTCGTTCACGATGATGCCCCCCGCGGCGCGTCGCGCCGAGCGGCGGTCATCGCCGCAGCGTACACTGCGCTGGTCGGCCTGTTCCCGTCCCGAAAGCCGGAGTTGGATGCCAGCTATGCGGACTCGCTCGCGGCGCTGAGTGACGATGACGGGGATGGCGGCCAATCGCGCGCGCGCGGCATCGCCTGGGGAACCGAGGTCGCGCAGGCCGTTCTCGCCTGGCGCGCGACCGATGGGTTCGGCGCGAGCTACCCGCCGTTCACCGGGGGGACCGCCGTCGGCCAGTGGCGGCCGACACCGCCGGCGTTCGGACCAATGAGCGCCCAGGGGTTGGCATTCACCGCGATGTTCGTCTTGGACAGCAACACGCAGTTCCGGCCTGACCCCCCGCGAGGTCTGACCAGCACCACATACACGGACGATTTCAACGCGGTCAAGGCGCTCGGCCGCCGGACCGGGTCGGCGCGGACCGAGGACCAGACGGCGCTCGCCCCCTTCTGGGAGGGCAACGCCAGCGTCCACTGGAATCAGGCGGCGAACCAGATGGCGCTCGCCAACCGCCTGTCCATCTCCGACAGCAATAGGCTGCTCGCGGTCCTGAACATCGCGATGGCCGACACGGCGATCACCATCTGGAGCGCCAAGCGATTCTATGGCGCTGATCCGAACGAAGTGACTTGGCGGCCGGTGACCTCGATCCAGCTGGCGGATACGGACGGCAACCCGGATACGGCCCCCGATCCGGACTGGCTGCCGCTGATCAACACGCCGTCGCACCCGGAATATCTGGCCGGGCATCCCGGCCTGAACGGCGCGGCCGCGACCGTCCTGCTTAGCCACTTCGACGACGCACAGACGTTTACGATGACGACCGGACAGTCGAGCCGCACTTACATTAGCATCGCGCAGGCGCGCTCGGACGGTAACAACGCGCGGGTCTGGGGCGGTATGCACTACCCCAGCACGGTCGACATCAGCGACGCCGTCGGTCAGTCGGTCGCCGACTACGTCAATGGGAACTCCATGCAGCCGAATGTCCGTGCTTGCTGTTGGGAAGCAACGTTGTTCCGCCATGTGACGGAATCCCCGTCTCTGTGATGTCTGGTCGTACGGCGTCCGCCCCGATGTCAGCGTGCCGACGAGTTTCGTTAGCCGCGTGTGAGGCGGCGGCCGGCGCGGGGCGGCGCCTCACACGCGCGAGGACAGGCCACGCACGCCAATGCTCACGACAGAAAGAGGAGTCTACGATGAAAAGAATTATATGCGAATCAGGGGTTGAAAACTAACAGAAACAGCGCAACGGTTAGTTTGCCGAAACAATGAATCATCAAACCTTCAGTTGAACGAACTGCTCCTGCTCTTTGAATGTCAGTTTTGTCAATCAACCAATTGAAGAAACTCTCAATCGGTTGGCGGAGCCGACTCACCAGCCGATTGTAGTATTTCTCGGTGGCGCTCAACTCTTGGCCTTTCGGCTTCTTTCGTGGAGCATATAGAGTTGTGTGCTGCTCTTTGAGCATCGCTTGAAAGAGCGGGTCAGGAAACGCTTTGTCGCCAATCAGCGAACTGTTCGACAAAGAGACGTGCTGCTGCCTGACACTCTGCAAATCGTGACACGCCCCGGGCTTCGCGATTTTGGTCGAGTGGAGCAGCGCCGCCTGGTACGAGTCTGCATTTGCCCAGCATCTCTTGCTCAGCCTTTCCTTGTTAGCTCGACGCTTTATGAGTGCCGATTAGAAGCGTTCTCACAAATTGTAGGGAGGATAATCAATGTTACGTTGCTTTAGAACCCTCTGTCTTCTGCTCTTCGTCACGTCGGCAGCCCTCTCCGTGAGCGCCGACACAGTCACCTACACCTTCGCGGCTCCTCAATTCACGATTGGCCAAACGACGCCTCTCTTGAATAGAGCGCCGAACATTGGGTCGCCCACGTTCCTCACAAGCTTTACTTCTAGCCCTAGCGCTGGTGGGTTCCAGATCTCCCCTTTCCTACCTAACCCCCTGTTTACGGGTAACTCGCTTGTCGAGCCCTTCGGGCCCCCCTTCGATACGCTCACGATCAGCTTTAACATGCCTGTGGAAAGCGTGCGGTTCGTTTTCGCGATCAATCAACCCCCGGCGGGCGCCCCCGGTCGGGTAACACTGACGAGTCCGGTCGGGAGCCAAAACCAAAATGCTGGCAACGTGGGGGGAGCTTTCCAGGGTGGGACCTTCTCGTTTAGCGGTCCAACGCCGTTCACCACGCTGCAGTTAGCGGCCTTTACTAGCACGGGTGCTCGCGTCGAGTTTGCCATAGACAACCTGACTGTTACCTTCACCCCGCAGCAGACGCCCATCCCCGAACC
>MWWG01000051.1_pt1 | contig 16805 bp, 13 predicted proteins | sample 1047331 | NCBI WGS metagenome assembly MWWG01 (sample SAMN06349968, study PRJNA376086) | soil metagenome | isolation source: MG6-4 sample Antarctic (ecotone) soil | place: Antarctica | collected 2015-01-13 | reverse complement strand
GTAAAGCCGATTGTCGAATCATAAACGTTTTTCCAGTTTTCCGAACGCTTGGAAAATTCGTCGTAAATGTCCGTTCGGTTCAGCTTTTTCGCCATCTGCGCGATTGCCCAATCGTCGTAGGCGTATTCGAGCGTTTTCGAGACGGACGACGAATTTTTATCTTCCGGCACGTAGCCGAGCTTCATATAAAACTCTAAACCGTCATAATATTTCGTTCGCGCCGTCTGCACCGAAGCGTCGAGCGCGCGTTTGGCGTCAATCCCTTCGACGTTGCCTTTGACAACCGCGTCTGCGATGACCGAAACCGAATGATAGCCAATCATACACCAGTTTTCGTTGGCGTAATGCGACCAAACCGGCAGCATTTTGTGAACGCTCTGGTCGTAATGCGCCGTCATCGAACGAATCATTTCGCGGTTGCGTTTCGGTTGAATAATATTAAAAAACGGGTGCAGCGCGCGGTAAGTATCCCACAGCGAAAAGGTCGTGTAATTGGTGAAACCTTTGGCGTTGTGTATGTTCTGGTCAAGCCCTTTATAATTGCTGTCCGCGTCCATATAAACGGTCGGCGACAAAAAAGTGTGATACATCGCCGTGTAAAAATTGGTTAAATCGTCTTTGTTTTCTGCTGTAACGGCGATTTTTCCGAGTTCTCTGTTCCACGAATTCTGACCGGCGTTTTTAACCGCGTCAAAATCCCAGCCGGGCGTTTCCATCTTCAAATTATTCATCGCGCCCTCGGTCGAAACGGGCGAGAGCGCGAATTTTATTTTGATTTTTTCGTCTTTCGCGGTTTTGAAATCGAAATGCGCGCGGATTTGCTCGCCCGCCATTTCGGGAAAGTTTTTCGTCTGGTCGAATTTGCGCCAGAAGCCTTTATACGCCGACGGCTTGAAATCTTTGAAGCCGTAACTCGTAAAAGGCTTTGAGAATTCCATCGCAAAATAAACCGTGCGTGTTCGCGCCCAGCCGTTTGTCTGGCGATAACCGACAATTGTATGGTCGTTTTCGACTCTGAGAAAAGTCCAGACGTTTTTATCGTCGTAATTATAAATTCCGTGCATTAAATCGAGAACGATGTGAGAGTTATCGGATTCGGGAAAAGTGTATTGATGAAAACCGACGCGCGTGGTCGTCGTCATTTCGGCTGTAATGTCGTCGTCTAATTTAACTTTGTAATAATTCGGCTCGGCAACTTCCGTCTGGTGAGAAAACGCCGAACGAAAACCGCTTTTCGGATTATTCTTGTCGCCCGGCACAAGCTGCAAATCTCCGACCGTCGGCATAATCAGAAAATCGCCCAAATCCGAATGTCCCGTGCCGGAAAAATGCGTGTGCGAAAAGCCGACAATCTCCCGGTCGTCATAATTGTAACCGGCACAGTATTTATAAGTCTCTCTGTTGTATTTCCCGCCGATTAAATACGGCTGCTGGTCGGTGTCGGGCGACAATTGCACCGCGCCGAACGGAACGGTCGCGCCAGGAAAAGTGTGTCCCATTTTCTGCGTTCCAATCAGCGGATTGACGTATCGAACGTAATTTTTCGACGTTTGCGCCGTCAGATTCGTCTGCGAAAACAATAAAACGAAGCCGAGCAGGAGTTTTTTCATTTTTGATTTCCGAACAGGTTTTACCTGATTTGTAATTTACGAATAAAATCTTAGACCGCTTGCGAAATTGAAAAAAGATTTTGCAAAATAAGTCTTTCTATTAAAGCAAATGATTCAGGGATTCGACCGGCGCGCGGTTTGCCGGTTTTTCGTTTATTTTTTACTTTTTTTATCGTATGAAATTCGCCAGACTTTATTCGAGCCGTCATCGGTCACGAGAAGCGCGCCGTCTCCGGCGACGGTGACGCCGACCGGTCTGCCCCAGACATTGCCTTCGGGCGTGACGAAGCCGGTCATAAAATCTTCATATTCACCGCCCGGAACGCCGTTTTTGAGCGGCACGCGAATTCTTCGACTTTGAAGCCCGCGGGAACCTGCGGCATCGCGCCGTCGGGACGCGCCGCCATTCGCGGACCGTTGTCGACCGATTTTGTGTCATACGGCTGCGGCAAATCGGCTGCCTTGATAAGCCGCCTGACGCCCGGCGCGTCGGTTGACCAATCGCCCGAAATCGCTTCCTGTCCGGTTAAAATTTTATCCCGGCGCGGCGGCGTTCGGTCTTTAACATCGCTATTCGCCGTCATCGACTGACCTTCGACGCGCGTCGACCGTTCAAACGACGCGGCGCAAAAAGCTGATAATACAAACAATCCGGCTGTTAATTTATGCTTCATTTTCATACTTCTATTCGGTTATTTTTTAAAATTGTCTTGTAAAACGAGATTTTCAATGATTTCAATTTTAACTCAAATAAAAGATTTCAACGTAATTTCTTGAGCATTTCCGCCGCCGTCTCCGGCGTGATGTCGCGCTGCGGCGAGCCGAGCAGTTCGTAGCCGACCATGAATTTGCGAATCGTCGCCGAGCGCAGCAGCGGCGGATAAAAATGCGCGTGTAGATGAAATTCGGGGTAATCGCGTCCGTCGGTCGGTCGCTGGTGAAAACCCATCGTGTAGGGAAACGGCGTGTCGAAAAGCAAATCGTAAGTCGCCGTCGTCTGGCGCAGAATGTCGGCTAAACCGTCGCGCTCGTCGTCGCGTAAATCGCTGATTGCGCCGACTTGCCGACGCGCGACAATCAAGGTTTCAAACGGATAAACCGCCCAGAACGGCACGAGCGCGACGAAATGTTCGTTGCGGTGGACGACGCGCCGGTCTTTTTCGAGTTCCGACTTTAAATAATCCGCCAGCAAGCCGCGCCCGTTTTTTTGAAAATACGCCGCGAACGATTTTAATTCCTTCACCGTTTCGTTCGGCACGGTTTCGTTCGACCAAATCTGACAGTGCGGATGCGGATTGCTCGCGCCCATCATCGCGCCGCGATTCTCGAAAATCTGCACCGAATTGATGTAATCGAGCGCGCCAAGTTCTTCATACTGCGCCGCCCAGACATCGACGACGCGGCGAATTTCCGCCGTTTGCATCTTCGCCAAAGTCAAATCGTGGCGCGGCGAAAAACAGACCACGCGGCAGATTCCGCGTTCGCTGCTCGCAACGAATAAATCCTCTTCATTCTGTTCGCGTTCCGGCGTGTCGGGCAGCAGCGCGGCGAAATCATTTGTGAAAACGAAAGTGTCCCGATAGTCGGGATTGACCGCGCCGCCCGCGCGTCCGTTGCCCGGACACAAATAACAAGCCGCGTCGTATTCCGGCTGTTCTTCGGCTGTTTTGTCTTCGGTTTGACCTTGCCACGGTCGCTGCGTGCGGTGCGGCGACACCAGAATCCACTCGCCGGTTAAAGGATTGAGACGGCGATGCGGTCGCTCCGTTAACTTTTCCGTTTCCGCCGCGTTATTTATTGATTTTTCTTCCATTACTCGTTAAATGCTTGAAATTAAGTGAACGGACAAAACAAAGTCATAATTCAAACCACAGACTTCCACGGATAAACACGGATAAGAATTGATTTGGTAAAGCTGGATTTATTTTCATCAAAAAAATCATCTGTGTCTATCCGTGTAAATCTGTGGTTTAAAATTCTTATAAAACAATGCGCGTTCGATTACTTATTTATTAAAAATCCGCGCGAATTCTTCCGGCGAGACCTTTTGAGAAATGTTTTGATTAAAATTAACCTTTTCATTTATTGAGAATAGCTTACGATAAGGCGAGTTACCGAATGCTATTTAACCCAATTACAAAAGAAATAAATTGCATCTCCGGTCGGCGCGCATTCTTCCTTTCTGAGAAGCTGTTTGGAAATTAAAAGATAGGACACGGATGAAACGGAAAAAACGGATTAGCGCGGATTTTTATTTAACTTAGATATTAAACGTTCGAATCGCCGCGGCGAATTCGCTGACATCCTTGACCGTTCCGTTTTCGAGAAGTTTGACGGAGCGCACTTCCGCCAAAACTCTTCGCGGCGCGCGGATTTGTCCCTGCGCTGCAATCGAACACAGCAGCATAAAAGAGATGAAAAATTTGCTTCTCATTTTTGTATTTCCTTGATTTTTAAAGTGTTTATCAGAAACTCGCTCTTAAAAGATGAAGCCGGACAAAAATTAGGTTGCACCGCGCCGAAAAATATAAATTTATTGAGAACCGAAAAATAAAATTGCCTGCTGCCGACGACTCAAAACAGCCGTCGCCGTCGGCAGGAATAAAGCCGCGAACCGCCGACATCTCAATAATTATAATTTTGCGAACGGTCGCGGGTCTTTTGAAGAACGCTTAATACGCGAAGATAATCCGCCGGCGTGTTGACATTGATAAAGAAATTTTCCGCACCGCGCAAATCCGTCAATTCTCGAAACTCGACAAGGCGCGTTTCGTTTGTTTCAAGCAACCGGCGCGCCGGCGGTATTTTATCGCCGTTCAGCAATTGTTCCGCCGCGCTCAGACAAGGTTTGACGCGGTAAATCGCGCAGAGCGGCTGCACGCGCCCGTCAGATTGGACGGGCGCGATTGCCGCGATTTTTTCGTCAGCCGAATCGGCGATTTCCGCTAATCGGACAAATAAATCCGCTGTGACAAACGGATAATCACATGCCGCGATTGCCGCCCATTCAGCTTTCGCGTCGACCAGAGCCGTGTAAATTCCGCCGAGCGCGGCTTTGCGCGGAAAAACGTCGTTAATTCGCCGAACGTCGAGCGGCAAAAGTTTGTCCGCTTCGTCCGCCTGTTTTGTTCCGACGACAAAGGAGACGCGCCGCGCCGCGATTTTTTGTAAAGCGGCGACGGCGCGTTCGGCAAAAGTCGCGTCGCCGAAACGAAGCGCGGCTTTGTCGGTTTTCATTCGGCTTGATTTGCCGCCCGTTAAAACGTAACCGTCGAACATCGGAGCTTGAAGGATTGTCGAAACCGTGAATTCTCGATCTGAAATTCTACACGCTCGACCGCCGCGTGTTTCCCGGTTTAACCGATTAACTTTGTTTGCCGTGTCGAGAGCTAAAAAGGATTTTCGCCGTCGACCCAATGACAGCCGCCCAAATCGCCGCGCCGACCACCGTTTCGAGATTTATTTTGCTCAAAAATCCTGATTTCGCGCGATGACTCAAACTTCTGCCGTCGGGCGTCGGCGCGTAACCGGCGACGTAATCGTAATCGAATTTGCCGACAATTTCGGCTTCGCCCGTTTTCGATTCGCGCGGCGCGATTGTGATGCGGACGAATTTGGAAACCGGCGTGTTGCTGCGGTCAGCCGTCGAATCAATCGGCACCAGCACGTTGGCTTCGGGAAAATAGGTCGCCGCGCAGCCGGGCGGAATGTCATACGGCACGACGATAAAATGATTCGCCTGCCGCTCGCCGTCGTCGAAATGGCTGGTCAAATCGACGACTTGTCCGGTTTTCAAATCGCGCTCGCGCATATCTTCCGGGTTTATTAAGATGACGCGCCGCTCGTTGTGTATGCCGCGATAACGGTCTTCGAGTCCGTAAATCGTCGTGTTGAACTGGTCGTGCGACCGAATCGTCATCATAATCAATTCGCCGGGCGCGAACGTATGAATCGGCAGCGCGTGAACCGTGAAATTGGCTTTATTCGTCGCCGTCGGAAACACGCCTTCGCGCGGCGCGTTCGGCAGATAAAAACCGCCGCCGCGACGGACGCGCTCGTTGTAATTGTCGAAACCGGGAATCGTGCGCTCGATTTTTTCACGGATATTATCGTAATCGGAAACCATCCGACTCCAATCAACCGTCGATTTTTCGCCCAAAACGCTTTTCGCCATTTGCGTGACAATCCACGGCTCGCTTCGCAGATGTTTCGATGTCGGCGCTAAAACGCCTTTCGACATCTGCACGACGCCCATCGAATTTTCGCACGAAACGAACTGTTCGCCGCCAGCCTGCAAATCTTTTTCCGAGCGTCCGAGACACGGTAAAATTAAAGATTCTTCGCCCGTAATCAAAGCCGTCCGATTGAGTTTTGTGATAACCTGCGCGGTTAATTTGCAGCGGCGCAAAGCCTTCGCCGTGTATTCGGTATCGGGCGTCGCGCTCAAAAAATTGCCGCCGAGCGCGAAGAAAACTTTGCCGCGCCCGACATACATCGCCTTTATCGCTTCGACCGTATCGTAGCCGTGTCGGCGCGGCGCGGTAAAATTAAATTCCTTGTCGAGCGCCTTCAAAAATTCTTCGCGCGGTCGCTCCCAGATGCCGACGGTGCGGTCGCCCTGCACGTTGGAATGCCCGCGAACCGGACACAATCCCGCGCCTTCTCTGCCGATTTGTCCGCGCAAAAAATGCAGATTGGCGATTTCCTGAATCGTGCCGACAGCGTTTTTATGCTGCGTGAGTCCCATCGCCCAGCAAGTAATCACGCGATTCGATTTCATATAAAGCCGCGCGGCGGCTTCAATCAATTCACGACTGACTCCGCTTTGTTCGACAATATCGTCCCAATTCGCGCTGTCGAGATTCTGGCGAAATTCATCAAAACCGGCGGTGTCTTTTTCAATGAAATTTTTGTCCAAAACCGTTCCCGGACTCGCCGCTTCAGCCGCGAACATAAACTTCATCATTCCCTTCAAAACCGCCATATCGCCGTTGATGCGAACGGGCAGATGCAAATCCGAAAGCGGCGTTGCTTTATTTCCCAAAACGGCAAGCGGAAATTTTAAGGGATTTTTATATTCGCCCGGATTCGGGTTGACGACGCTTAAAAGTCCGGCTTCGGGCAGCGGATTCATCGTCAGAATTTTCGCGCCGCTGTGTTTCGCCTGTTCGAGCGATGTGAGCATTCGCGGGTGATTCGTTCCCGGATTTTGTCCGAGAATAATAATCAAATCGCACTTATTAAAATCTTCGAGCGTAACCGTTCCCTTGCCGATTCCGATGCTTTCGGTCAATGCCGTGCCGCTCGATTCGTGGCACATATTTGAACAATCAGGAAGATTATTTGTTCCAAATTGGCGGATGAAAAGCTGGTAAAGATACGCGGCTTCGTTCGACGCTCTGCCGGAAGTATAGAAAATTGCTTCGTCGGGCGTATCGAGCGCGTTTAATTGTTTGGAAATAATTGAAAAAGCGTTTTCCCAGGAAATCGGTTCGTAATGCGTCGCGCCTTTTCGCAGATACATCGGGTGCGTGACGCGCCCTTGTTTGCCGAGCCAAAAGTCTGATTTGTGTGAAAGTTCCGCGACGCTGTGTTGCTCGAAAAAATCGGGCGTAACCTGTTTGGTCGTCGCTTCATCGGCGACGGCTTTCGCGCCGTTTTCGCAAAACTCGAAAAAATGACGCTCGCCGTCCGGGTCAGCCCACGCGCACGATTGACAATCGAAACCGTCTTTTTGATTCATCGCCTTGAGCGTTCTCAAAGTCCGCATCACGCCCATTTCGCCGAGCGTGTGTTTCATCGTCGAGAAAATCGCCGGCAATCCGGCGGCAAAATGTTCCGGTTCGGTAACGCGCAAGCCGGTAAATTCTTCGGGCGTTCCGGCGCTGATTGAATCGCCGTTTTTGCCGCCTTCTTCGACAAATTGATTGCCGACTCCGGTCAAACTTTCGTGTGAATTACGCCGTTCCGCCGCTTCCGCCCGCGCCATTTGCTCGCCCGCGCTGTTTGCGCCGCCCGAGGATTCGACGGCTTCTCGAATAATTTCATTTTCCGAACGAATATCTTCTTTGCCCGCCGTCCAGTGGCTCGGCTGCGTGTCGTCGTTTTGATTTGCCGCTTCGGTCGCGCCTTCGATTTGCGTTCCTTCGCGCGGGTCGACTTGTCGGTTAAACTCTCCGTTTGCCATTTCTCAATTTCCCTCGCTCATTAACTGTAACTCTTTTAACCGCATTTTCCGGTCGGATGCGGAAAAGCGTCCGGGTTGTCCGCATCGCCTTTTCTATCCAGACAGACAAAATCTTTTTCAATTAAAATTTTCAAAACATTTTCCGACGCGTCGTTTTCAATCGACTGCTCGCTTTCTAAACTAATTTCGTCGGAATCAATCCAACTTCGCGCCGCTTTTTCGGGGACTAAAACCGTAATTTGATTGTCGGCAAAATGCGCGGCGATTTCCCGTGCTTCGCCGTCGGTTTCGAGAATATAACTGAGTCGCGCGGCGGGCGACGCGCCGAATTGAATTGTTTCGGCGACGCGACCGATTTTACCGAACCGCTCGACTTCGCCGCGCAAAAGACGTAAGCACAGCGAATTTCCCCTGATACGAAGTTTCATAATCTAAAAAGTATTGCCGCACTAAAAATTATCGCGCCGTCATTATTGAGGCTTTCGCTTTCTCAAACCCGGAAGATTCAAATTTTCCAGCCGTGGAATTAGCCGCGCCTTCGATTCTTTCCGCGCCGGTGTAAATGTTGAAACGGTTGTCGCGGACAAAACCCAAAAGCGTCATTCCGTATTCGCGGGCGAGTTCGACCGCTAAACTGGAAGGCGCGCCGATTGCCGCCAGAATCGGAATTCCAGCCATCAGAGCCTTTTGGACGAGTTCAAAACTGGCGCGTCCGCTGACCAGTAATAAATTGCCGGAAACCGGCGTTTCGCCCGCCAGAAACCGCGCTCCGACGAGTTTGTCGACGGCGTTGTGCCGCCCGACATCTTCCCGGAGACTTTTCATCCTGCCGGTCGAGTTAAAAAGCGCGGCGGCGTGCAGTCCGCCGGTGCGGTCGAAAACGTTTTGGGAATTTCGCAGAATTTCCGGCAGACGGTGAATTGTTTCGCGGGCAAAAACCGGACTCGTCGATTCGGCTAACGAACACACGCCGGTTTGCAGCGCTTCGATTGAAGTTTTTCCGCACACGCCGCAGCTCGAACTCGTATAAAAATGCCGTTCGAGTTTTTTGAAATCGATTTTTACGTCCGCCCGCAAATCGACGCGCACCGTATTGTTGAAAACGCTGTGTTTTGCCGGAACGCCGCAATGCTTGATTTTGTTGATTTGGTCGGCTGTTTGAATAATTCCTTCGGTGAACAGAAAGCCGGCGGCAAGCTCGAAATCGTCGCCCGGCGTGCGCATCGTGATGGAAACGCTTTTGTGTTTCGCCTTGCCGTTTTCAACGAATCCGAGACGAATTTCCAGCGGTTCTTCGACGGCAAGCGCATCCTGTCCGATTGAAACTTCGCCGCCGGATTTTATTCGGCGAACTGTCTTTTCCGTAAAACTTTGCTGTTTCGACATCGAATTTTACCGCGGTTTCAGACGTTACAAACTTCAAAAAAGTCGTATTTTATTGAGAATTACACTTTGGTAAAACAAAGTCAACGAAACCAATAGCGCCTTTCAATTTTGCGAAAGCGGCAGTCGAACCGTCGCCGCGGCGCTTGAATCGCGGTTGTTTTCGATGGTCAGAATGATAAAATCATACGGGAAAATCAGTTCGGGTTTTTGTTTTTATCTGGTTTTTATCCGAGTTAATCTTTGTAAACGCAAAGCGGGATGGTTAAATGTTCTTAAAGTTTTCACATTATCGAATTGGGAGAAATCATAATGTCCGAGCAATCATCAACCGCCGCTATCGAATCGACTTTGCGGGAAACGCGCGTCTTTCAGCCGCCCGCGGAATTTGCCGCCGACGCGCACATCAAAAGTTTTGCGGAATACGAGGAAATTTATAATCGCGCTGCCGAAAACCCGGAAGCGTTTTGGGCTTCGATTGCCGAAAATCTGCACTGGTTCAAAAAATGGGACACGGTTTTAAGGTGGAACGAGCCGCACGCCGAATGGTTTGTCGGCGGCAAAATCAACGCCGCGTATAATTGTCTGGACAGGCATCTGGAAACGCGCTGCAAAAACAAAGCGGCGATTATCTGGGAAGGCGAGCCGGGCGAAGTTCGCACGCTAACTTACCAGCAGCTTCACCGGCAAGTTTCCAAATTCGCCAATGTGTTGAAAAAAGTCGGCGTGAAAACCGGCGACCGCGTTGCGCTGTATATGCCGCTCGTTCCCGAATTGGCGATTGCGATGCTTGCCTGCGCGAGAATCGGCGCGGCGCACACGGTGATTTTCGGCGGTTTTTCGGCGGACGCGATTCGCGATAGAGTCAACGACGGCGAATGCAAATTGATAGTCACGGCTGACGGCGGCTACCGGCGCGGCGCGGAAATCAGATTGAAAGATACGGTCGATAAAGCCGTCGCCGAAACTCCGACGGTCGAAAACGTCATTGTTTTTCGCCGCACCGCGTCAAAAATCGATATGAAAATCGGGCGCGATTACTGGTGGCACGAGTTGATGGAAACCGTCTCGGACGATTGTCCGGCGGAAGAATTAGACTCGGAACATCCGCTTTTTATTCTCTACACATCGGGGACGACCGGCAAACCGAAAGGCATTCTGCACACGACGGGCGGCTATTTGACCGGAACTTACATCACGACGAAGTGGATTTTCGATTTGAAGGACGAAGACACATATTGGTGTACCGCCGACATCGGCTGGGTCACGGGACATTCCTACGTCGTCTACGGTCCGCTGGCAAACGGCGCGACGGTTTTTATGTATGAAGGCGCGCCGAATCATCCCGCGCCCGACAGATTTTGGCGCATCATCGAACGCCACAAAATCAACATTCTTTATACCGCGCCGACGGCGATTCGCGCGTTTATCAAATGGGGCGAACAATATCCGCTGAAGCACGATTTATCTTCTCTGAGACTTTTGGGAACCGTCGGCGAGCCGATAAATCCTGAGGCTTGGATGTGGTATCACACGATTATCGGCAAAGGAAAATGTCCGATTGTCGATACCTGGTGGCAGACGGAAACCGGCGCGATTATGATTTCGCCGCTGCCGGGCGCGACGCCGACCGTTCCCGGCACGGCGACCCGTCCGTTTCCCGGAATCTTGATGGACATTCAAACGAAAGCCGGAAAATCCGTTCCCGAAGGCGAAGGCGGTTATCTGGTGGTTACAAAACCGTTTCCTTCGATGCTGCGCACGATTTACAAAGACGACCGACGCTATCAAAAAACTTACTGGTCGGAAATTCCGGGCGTGTATTTCGCGGGCGACGGCGCGCGGCGCGACGAGCGCGGCTATTTTTGGATTATGGGCAGAGTTGACGACGTAATAAATGTTTCCGGTCATCGGCTTGGAACGGCGGAAGTCGAGAGCGCGTTAGTTTCGCACGAGGCAGTGGCGGAAGCGGCGGTCGTCGGCAAACCCGACGAAATAAAAGGTCAGGCAATCTCGGCTTTTGTCACATTGGAAGGCGGACGGCACGGAACCGAAGAATTGAAACAAGAACTACGCGCTCACGTCGTCAAAGAAATCGGCTCGCTCGCCAAACCCGACGACATTCGTTTTACAGACACGCTGCCGAAAACCCGTTCGGGGAAAATTATGCGCCGTCTACTGCGCGAACTCGCGGCTGGCAACCAAATCGCGGGCGACACGACAACGCTCGAAGATTTTTCGGTATTGGAAAAATTGCGGGAAGATGAAGAATAAGTTGATACGGACGGGCGGAAAAAATAATTTTAAAAGCGTAGATTAAACGAATATAAGGTTCGGATGAAGAAGCATTTTGGCAAAATAGCTTCACGAATTCGTTTTTACCCGATTTATTTAATAAACAAGCGTTAGCTTGTTGCAAATTAAAGAAAATCAGTGGTATCTTTCCCCTGTTTTAACTTTTTAATACTTTTCTTAAACTGTATGAATCAAATTAGTCCGGCGGTTGCCAATGCCTTTTCATTATCACCGAATCCGACTCTTTTGTATCAAACTCCCGCGCTTAAGGCGGTCATTTATCAGGCTCGCGGAACTATCGACCGCCGGCAGGGACTGGTCGCGCTGCTGGCTGATGTCGGAATGGGCAAGTCAACTATTATGCGCTATCTGATGAGCGATTATGAAGCCCGTGAGGATGTTTTAGTGGTTGCCGTGATGACGCCTCAGTTCCCTTCATCGTTCGGATTGATAAAGGAAATCTGCGCCGCTTTCGGACTTCCCGCCAAGCGTTCCCTTTCAGCGCAGCAAGAATTGTTAGCGGAATATCTGGCGACTCAATACGCCGCCGGAAAAAACATCGTGATATTTATCGATGAAGCGCAGATGTTGAAGGATGATTTGCTCGAAGGCATCAGAGGGCTGTTAAATTTTGAAACCAACCACGCCAAACTCGTGCAGGTTATTCTAGCCGGACAAATCGAATTAAAAGCGCGTCTTAACACGGAGCGCAACCGACCATTAAAATCCCGCATCCATTCCTATGCTTTGATAAACCCGCTGACTGATCGAGAGATGCGCGAAATGATTGAATTCCGATGCCTTCAAAATGAAATAGTTAATCCGTTTGATAACGAGGCGATGAATAAAATCTGGGGTATTACCAAAGGAGTTCCCCGCCACGCTCTAAAAATCTGCGAAAAATGTGTCGGTTATATGGAATTAGCCGCAACCGAAACTGTATCAGCTGAAATGATTGAAGCCGCCGCACAGGATGCCGGAGTTTTGGAGGTGGTCGATGAGTAGATTTTTAACCAAAATTTTAAACGATAAACCGGGTGAGAAGCCGAAATTCGAAGTCGTGCAAAAATCTGAGACAGCTTCTCAAACCCAAATTGGGCAAATAAAAGAGTTATCTACACCCCCACCTACACCTACACCTATCTTATCTGCTTCCCCTGAAAAGAATTTTACTAAGGTTGCCAACTCAATCAAACCGGAAATGTTTCGTGGAACAAGCCAAAAAACTTATATGGTTCTTTACAAATTGACGCGGGGAGCAATAGTCCCAAAAAGAACTGTTAAAATTACCCGAAACGATTTGATGGCGTATGCGGACGTAAGCGAAACTACTTTGGTAAAACATATAACCTATTTGGAAAAAGTTGCCAATCTAATCAAAAAAACGGCAGTTAAAGGCGACAACGATGGCGCGACATATGAGGTAATCGTTCCCGAAGAAATTGGTGCCCCCCCACCCCCGCCTACCCCCCCACCTACCTCCATACAGAAAGTTGGTGGTCCCTCCAGGTACAATGTAGGTGTAGGTGGGGGGGGGTATTCTACTGAAAACAAAGCTACTTATGGATTTACTAAGACTTCTTTAAAGACTAATACAAATGATGATGATGAAAAAGCCGCCGCGTTTTCGGAAGTTGTCGAAAAATTCAACAGCGTATCTTGCAAATTGACCGGGAGGGGAATTTCAAAACGTGAAGCGGAAAAATGGAATGACTTTGCCGATTTGATTATTCTTGAACTAGAGATTGCCGCGAGCCGTTCGGATGGAATTTCATCTGTCCCGGCATTTTTGACCGAGGTTTTGCGCCGTCAATTCTTCACCTCGCACCAACAAAAGTCCCCGACTAAATCTAACAAAACGAAAATTGATACGGTTGGCAACAGTGAATCAGATTCTTATGAAATTAAACCGCTCGATGCAAAGGAAAGGGAAACGGCGTTTGAGCAGCTCCGGGAATTTGCTGGCGACGACTTTCTGCATAATTTCAAAAAATGGTATACGCCGGTTGACTGGAACTGGCTCATCAAGCGATTGGAAACAGAATCAGAGAAATTGTAGTGATTGATATTTTTACCGCCATATCCGGCAACGGACGAAAAACGTTTTGCCAAGCTCAGAGCCATGCAAAAATATAAAATTTAGAAGCGAACCAAGAAGTTGGAATAAAATGAGTTTAATCTGGGAGCCAATGGCATTTGCACGGGGTGAAACGGCAAAGTTTAATAATCTCAAACTGGGAATTATCCGTCATAAGGGAAACATCTGGGCGGCATATGTCGGCAATAAAAAGCTAGCTGATTCTAAATCAAAGAAGGAGGCTTTAAAGCGCGTTAGCGAAGAGGTTGATACACAGGGCAGGCTGTTCCGGTAAAAACGCAAACAAACGGCATCTCTACGCAAACAAACGGCAAATGCTGCTCTAATGGATGGCAGCTATCAAACGCAAAAACCATAAATCAAGGAGTCGCAACGGAATTAATGATGAAATTAGATGAAAATATAATCAAAAATATAAAATACTTGAAACGCTTTAGTTCGAGTTCGTTTTCAATCACCTATTGCAAAAATTATCACCAGAGATTCAGCCATTCAGCCAATACATTTAACGAAATTTGCGTCCGATAACATTTCCTCCGTAATCCGCCAATCCTTATTGTTTTTGCAAAGTCGGACAATGTTTTATGAATGGATTTTTTATCCGACTCTATATAATCACCTCGATAATACTTGGAAATTTATACTTTTGTTTGTAAAATTTACCTACGATATGGTTTCACCTCGCAGTCAAAAAAAGTTAACAGCGTTTTGTTAGAAATATCGTTTATAATCGCAGCGAATTACTTTTTATCTGATGAGGTATTCACACCGGCACCCAAAGCGGAAAGAGCGTCAATACGCGCCTGGTGGCGACGCGCGGGAATCAGTTTTTTTGCGTCGAGAGGCTTGGAGATTTGAACAGCCGACTGCCCGGAAATATCCGTCGCGCCGTTGATAAAAACGATTCTTCACCAGCGGTCTGAGCGCTGCCGCGTCGAAGGCTGCGATTGTTTAGTCCGGTTCCGAAACCGGCTTGGCAAATTCGGTATGGTTGGGCGGAATGTCGGAGCCGCTGACGAGTGCGGCTCTCACAATAACCGCTTTTTAAAAATCGGATGCGCCTCCGTATTAAACACGACTTTCTTAAAATCCAAAGTTTTCGCGGGCGCAAAGAGTAAATAATAATATTTAAAGGTTTCGGCGAATAGAAAACTCTGCATCGAATCGCTTTTTTCCCTGGTGACGACGCTTTTCAATCCGGCGTAGCCGACATCCGTTTTGCAGTGTTTGACGAAATCGTCGAAAAAAGTTTTGCCCATTCGCAGATACTTTTCATCGTTCGTGTAGTGATAGAGGTAATAAGTCGATTCGACGATTTCGGGACGCAGCGGATAGCCCGCGTTGCCGGCTTCCATTTTTTGATAATCGAATTCTTCGGGTTCGATGCCGTGTTTCGTCCACATTTTAAAGCCGGAATCCTGCAATCTTTTGGCGCGTTCCAAATCGCCCGATAACGCCAGAATCGCCGGAAAGAAAGCGTCCAACGCGCCGTAAGTAGCTGCGGTTCGCTTTCCCGAATTCATATCGGCGTGTCCGTACCAAAGCTCGCCGCGCACTTCGTCGGCGTTGTATTTGTTGATTGCCGCGATGCTTTCCCGCCACATTTTTTTGCAGTCCGCATCGTCGAACAGAATCGCGCATTTCAGCAGATATTCGTAGTAGGAATCAATCTCCGCGCTGATGTGGCTGTCGGGATTCGTCCATTTTCCGGTTTCGACATTGATATTCGTTCCGACGAGTCCGAGCGGCGAACGGCGATTATACGTTTCGACCAGAGCGCGTTTCGCTTTTTCGTAAAAAACGGGCTTGTTCGTCAGTTTGGCGAGCGTTCCGAATTCGATTAAAAGCGTTCCGGTTTCCGCCGGATTCGTTACCGCGCCGCGCGTTTTGCCGGTTTTCAGATTGACCTGTTTGTATGGCAATCCGGTCGGCGAATCGAAAACCGGCAGAAGGCGCGTGCCTAAATCTTCGGCTAAATCGAGCAGTTTTTTATCGCCGGTCATTTGATAAGACGAAAGCAAGCCGCCGAGAAGCCGAATCGTAATTTCAAAGTTTTGGACGTAAATGTCTTTATCGAACGAAAGATTCGCCGTAATATATTTTCGCGTCGTGTCTGCTTCCTGCTTAAAACCGAGCAAAATCAACGTATCGAGCGAATCCACCGGCGTCATCAAAAGCGTCTGCCCATACCAATCTTTATAAGTTTTGCTCAAAGGCTTCAAATCGTCGTGTCCCCACGCATATTTTTTATAACCGTTCCAGGCGTGCAGAAATTCGCTTTTTACTTGAGCGGCAAGCTGTTTTTTATCAACATTTTGCAGCTTCGATTGAGCGAATGAACTTGAAACGATTGTTAAAATAAAAAAGATTGACACTGAAACTTTAAATTTCGGTAATTTCATATTTCACCTTTCGCTTTTTCCTCAAACCTTCGGCTTATCGCTCATCAAAAACGTCAGTTTCCCGCCGTTCATAATTTCCGCGTGCATGATGTAATTTCGATTTATCAATTTGCCGTTGATTAAAACTTTTTCGACATAAACATTTTTGTCCGTTTGATTCTGCGCTTCAATCGTCAAAGTTTTGCCATTTTCGAGTTTCAAAATTGCCGTTTTTATCGCCGGACTTCCCAAAGCATATCGGTCTGAACCGGGCGCGACCGGATAAAATCCGAGCGACGAAAACAAAAACCACGCCGACATTTGACCGCAGTCGTCGTTGCCGCCCAAGCCGTCGGGCGCGGCGTGATATTGATTTTTCAAAATCATCCGCACCTTTTCCTGCGTTTTATGCGGCGCGTCCGCCCAGTTGTAAAGATACGCGACGTGATGTGAAGGCTCGTTGCCGTGTATGTAATTTCCGATGATTCCTTCGCGCGTGATGTCTTCGGTTTCGGCGAAAAATTCGTCCGGCAAGTGCATTGTGAAAAGCTCGTCCAGATGCGCGGCGAATTTCTGTTTGCCGCCCATCATTTCAATCATTTTTTCGGGATTGTGCGGAACGTAAAGACTGTAATTCCACGAGTTTCCCTCAATAAAACCTTGACCTTCGGTTTTGAGCGGGTCGAATTTCTGGGTGAATTTCCCGTCGCTCATCTTCGGGCGCGTAAAGCCGATTGTCGAATCATAAACGTTTTTCCAGTTTTCCGAACGCTTGGAAAATTCGTCGTAAATGTCCGTTCGGTTCAGCTTTTTCGCCATCTGCGCGATTGCCCAATCGTCGTAGGCGTATT
>MWWG01000050.1_pt1 | contig 16954 bp, 16 predicted proteins | sample 1047331 | NCBI WGS metagenome assembly MWWG01 (sample SAMN06349968, study PRJNA376086) | soil metagenome | isolation source: MG6-4 sample Antarctic (ecotone) soil | place: Antarctica | collected 2015-01-13 | reverse complement strand
CAACTGTTATGACAATGCCCAAACAGAGATCTTTTTTTCCAGATTCAAAGCGGAACTCGTCGAAGGCGGGATATTTGAATCGGTTGAACAAGCCAGATCGGAAACTTTCAGTTACATCGAGGGCTATTACAATCGAATCCGATTACATTCCGGCTTGGGCTATAAAAGCCCGCTCGAATTTGAAAAGGAATTGAAAATCAGACGAATGAGGAGGAGAGACAGTTTTTTGTGCTGAAAAACTTGACCATCTCATTTTCTTTTATTTCAGGCGAAAACAACCCAGACCAACCATTCAAAATCAAAAATAGTTATCAGATGAAATTAAAGAATTCGCTTAATACTTAGAGGAGCGAAATATTTTCTCTTTCCTGCACTTCCTTTTTAACTGCTTTTTAAGTAAGCGAAATTAAAACTTTATAATTATTCTTGTAACAGTCTAATTACTGATGTCCTGCCTATTTTTAATTGTTTGGCAATCTGAGACTTACTAATTCCTTTGCCTTCAGCGAATAATTTTTGAACTTCTTCTTTTTTATTTGAAGCCGTCTTAGGTCTACCGTGAGCTTTGCCTTTGCTTCTGGCTTCGGCAATTCCGGCTTTAACACGTTCTTTTAATATAGAGCGTTCAAACTCGGCAAATACTGCCAGCATTCCGGCTAGTGCTTTTCCCGACGGGGTGGTTAAATCTAGAGACTCATTTAAGGAAACGAAACTCACACCGATATGATTCAATTCGTCGAGTGTCGTAATCAAATCAGCCAAGCTTCTGCCGAATCGATCAAGCCGCCAGACAAGAATACAATCGATATTTCGCTGCCGTGCAAGTTTTAGAAGCTCTTCGCGTTTCGGACGAGTCTTTGCTCCCGACGCTATATCGGTGATTTCAACCTCGATTTTCCATTTCCGCTTTTCCGCGTACTCACGCAGATCTTTTATTTGAAGCGGCAAAGTTTGCTGCTCCTGAGTTGAGACGCGCGCGTAAATTCCAACTTTCATTTTTAGAGCATAAATTAGAAAAAGAGAGGTGTCCAAAAACCCCTCTGAAAACGGCTGTGTTTAACACTGATTTTTACTGTGTTTTGATGAGTGCAAAACGCCATGTCCGAAAAGATTAGTTTTCGGACATGGCATAAAACGAAGATAACAGACCTTTTCGGTAAAAACTTTCAGCGTAATCGAATTTGAATTGCGGATTTGGTCTCGTCCGGGTTTTTCGTCGATGCCGACAATCTCGCTGCCCGTCGCCAAAATCGCCGCGCGTGGCTTTTTGGAAACTTTCACTTTTGCGCAACCGAAAGAGGCGAGCGGCGCAATCATTTGCGCGCCGATAATCTAGCCTTTATCGAAAATCCGCCCGCCTTTCTTGATTTCTGCAGGTTGCCGGATAATGTTTTGCCAAATGTTTATCGATTCAAAAATCTCGACAAAATCTCCGCCGTTTCCGCTTTGAAATTCGCGCGTTAATTCTTTTTTCTGAACCGAATCGGCGCCGTCGGGAACTCGCGCGCCGGTCATAATTCTGACGGTTTCGCCTTTTTTTACTTTACCGTCGAAACCTTTTCCGGCAACTGATTCGCCAATGATTTTTAGTTTGACCGAATCTTTTTTGCTTGTTGTTTCGATGTCTTTTGTTCTAACCGCGAAACCGTCCATCTGCGAGCGGTGGAACGGCGGCAAATCCGAATCGCTGAAAATATCTTCGGCTAAAACCCGCCCGACGGATTCGGCTAAATCAATCTTTTCGGTTGAAAGAGTGACGATGTGCTTTTCAATCGTTTCTAACGCTTCGGAAATCGAAATCATAATTAGAGTTTTTAGTAAGTTACGAGAAAAGACAAATCAAGCGAGACAAATTGAAAAAAGAAAAGCGGACGAAAATAAAAGAGCCGACGAATCCGCCGGAGAAATTGAAAATTATAATTTAAGAAATATTTTAAAATCCAAATCGGTGCCGAAATTTTCCTTGTATTGTTTTTCGTAATCGAGAAACATTTGACGATATTTTTCGGCTTCCCGTTCCTTCTTTTGATTTCGCAAAAGATTTACCGCATCTGCCGAAAGCCTTCCGACCCACCAAATCGCTTGAGTGTTCGATTTATCGCGCCGGTAAAATTCTTCGGCTAAGGCGAGCGCGACATTGATTTCTTTGAGAGCCGCATCCGGTTTGCTCTGCGCGGTAAAAATCTGTATTCGGGTGTTGAGCAGTTCGATTTTATCCAAAACCGATTCTCGATTGTGTGGGTCGTTTTTTAATGCTTCCTGAACGTATCTGTCGGCAATATCTAAATTCTTTAACGCTTCGTCATAGCCTTTGAGTCTGAATAAAACGGCTGCGACATTTGCGTTTGCGGCATACAAAAGCCGCACGTCGGATTTTACGCCCGAACCGCCGCGCGCGAAAAATATTTCAACGTAATGTAATTCCTGTCGGTTATATTCCAGAGATTGGCGGTAATAGTCGTTAGCCGTGTTAGTATCGCCGTTTTTTTGCGCGCCGTTGCCGAGTGTCAAAAACAGTGTGCCGAGTCTTTGAGTAAGATTAAGTATCGTCCTGATTAATTTAGTATTGTCTTGATTAGACGAATAAAGCGATTCGGCAGCGTCCAGAGCCGATTTGTAAATTTCGTATTTTGGCGGAAGGGTTGACTGCACGTCGCCGAGCGTCATCCGCATCCGCAGGAATAGAATTTGCCTGTCGAGATTGTCGTCGGTCGCCGGTATTTCTTCGCAGAAAGCCATAGCCTTTCTGATTATGATTTCGGCTTCGGCTTTTTTTCCCGAACGACCTAGGGCTTGAGCTAGCGCGTTATAGGAATTCAGCAACTCGTCTTTAAGCGCAATGTCTGCGGGCGCGAGAGAACCGGCTTTTTCCAGTAGGTTGACGGATTTTTCGTAACTGATTATCGCTTCGTCGAGTTTGCCCAAATTAGCGGCGTATGGTTTTCCTTCCACGTCGCCGATTTTCCGGTAAGCGATTGCAGATTCTTTCAAAAGCTCGGGATTCGTGGCGTTTTCGCTCGAAACGGCGTCAAGGTAATTCACCGCGTCAACGACTAATTTTTCGCGCAGTTTGGTCGAGCCTTCGAGTTTGGCGATTTCGTCGTGATAATCGAAAATTAAGGCATTGGCGATTTTCCGCACTTGATTATAATTTTGCTCGGCGATTTGCTGCTGCCTTCGCGCTTCAAACGATTGCCAGAGAGTCGCGCCGACGCCGCCGACGATTAACAAGACGGCAATCGCCGCGAGCGAAACGGTCAGCCGATTACGCTTGACGAATTTGGCGGCGCGATACTCGAAAGATTGCGGATGCGCTTTGACGGGCAAGCCGTTCAAGTAATTTTTAATGTCATCGGCAAATTGTTCGACCGAAGCATAACGCAATTCTTTTTCCTTTTGTAACGCCATTAAAACGATATTGTCCAAATCACCCTTTAGCGATTTTAAATTTTGGGTTTTGGGTTTTGGATTTTCGTCTGTTGCCGTTGTTTGTCCTTTGTTGTTCGTCGTTCGCTTTTCCGACTTTGAACTTTGAACTTTGAACTTTGAACTAATCGCTGCCGCCGACGGCGGTTTCGGCTGTGTTTCACAAATCGCACGCGGCAATTCAAATTCGCTCGTTCGGTAAATTTCAAGCGGCGTTTTTTCCGTCAGCAGTTCGTAGAGAATCACGCCCAGAGAATAAACGTCGCTCAAAGTCGTAATCGCTTCGCCTCTGATTTGTTCGGGGCTGGCGTAAGCCGGAGTCAGAGGCGCGTTGGCGGTTAGCGTTTGCGCGTCGGCATTCAAGGTTTTGGCAATGCCGAAATCGAGCAGTTTCACTTGTCCGTTTTTGGTAACCAAAATGTTTGAAGGTTTTAAATCGCGGTGAACGATAAGCTGTTGATGCGCGTAACCGACCGCCGCGCAGACTTGCAGAAACAGATTGAGCTTTGCTTCCAAATCAATCTCGTTTTCGCGGCAATAACGGTTAATTGCCGCGCCTTCGACGTATTCCATCACGAAATACGGCGTTTGATTCGGCAGAATTCCGCCGTCAAACAGGCGCACGATATTCGGGTGTTCAAGATTGGCGAGAATCTGTCGCTCGTTGCTGAAGCGGCGGCGAAATTCGTCGGTTAAAAACTGCGAATCGGTTAATTTGACGGCAACCGTTTGCTCAAAATCGCCGTCTTGCCGCGTGGCTTCAAAAACCGCGCCCATTCCGCCGCGCCCGATTTCCCGAACAATTTTGTAATGCCCGATTTCCGCGCCGATAAACGATTGCGCGACGGCGGGCGAATCGAAATTTATTTCAATCGGTTTTTTGAGAAAGTCTTCTGATTCCGCTTCGGAGGCAATCAATTCGGCGAGTTCTTCAGACAAAGTTTTTTCGTCAAGGTGAAGCGCGGAAAGATAGGCGCAGCGGGCTTCGGGCGAAAGTTCTACGGCTTCGTTAAAAACCTCTTTGAGTTTTTGCCAACGATCGCAATCCGTTTCAGGTGAGTCCATTTCAATCGCTCCTTTTCATTTTCCGGTAAAGCCAAGTTTTGGCAAAACGCCATTCGCGCATTACCGTCCGCAGAGAAACGTCCAAAACTCCGGCAATTTCTTCAAACGTCAGACCGCCGTAAAAATACATCTCGATAATTTTCACACCGCGCACGTCGCGGTGGGCGAGTTCGTTTAAAGCGTTTTCCAGTTCAAGCAAATCGAAAGTTTCCTGCTCAAATTCGATAAGCGTTTTGTCGTTCAAGGTAATCAGAGAAACTTCCGCATTTCCGTTGCCGCCGTGCTTTTTGCGCCGCCTGCGTTTGGCGTAATTGATCAGAATGCGCCGCATTATTGTCGAAGCAATGCTCAAAAAATAAGCGCGGTCGTTCAAGTTAAGCGAATGCTGTCGGCTCAGTTGCAGATAAACTTCGTGAACCAGCTCGGTCGGGCGCAAAGTGTGATTCGGTCGCTCCTGTTTTAAGTGATACGCCGCTAGCCGCTTGAGTTCCGTATAGACTTCAGGCAGCAAATCGTTCAACGCTTCGTTGTCCAAAGCCTCAAATAAATCCTGCTCGTCCGTTTTGTCCGAATTCGATTCTGGCATTGATTTGGGAATATTCGATTTCTTCTTTGTTATAAACCCAAACAGAATTTTCGTCAAAGTTTTTTTGACGCGGCGAAAATGAAATTTTTTTGGCACAATTTCTCCGTTTCCGTTGCGTTACCGTCATAAAGAAAATTGTTTTTATTTCACGCGGGCATTTTGAAATTTCGATAAGTCTGGAAAACAGAGAGATTAGATCTTTGACCGAAAAATACTGCTTTCCGATTTTCGGCAAGTTCAACCGGAAACCATCAGTTTTTATTCACATAAACACGGAGAATTTTATAATGAGAAAACCAAATTCAAGTAAAGCGTCGATTAAAATTAGTATGCTGCTGATTTTCGCGAGCCTTTTTATGTCGGCGATAGTCTACGGGCAGCAACAACAGCAACAAATTCTTTTTACCCGAATCGAAGGCAACAGCGACGTTTGGATGATGAATTCCGACGGCGGAAATCAACAACGGATAACGAATACTTCGTACAATGAGTATGATCCGCACTGGTCGCCGAATCGCCAGAAGATCGTTTATTCGAGCCGTCAATACAGCGCATTTGACCAAATCGCCGTGATGAATTCTGACGGTACGGGCGTAACTCGCCTGACAACAAATTCAAACACCTACGATTTTCGACCGAAATGGTCGCCCGACGGCACGAAAATTGTTTTTGAACGTTGTGATAACAGGGAAACAGGAGCTTGCGATATTTGGGTAATGAATGCCGACGGGTCAAATCAAATTAATCTTACACTGGCACTGGCGCCCATCAGTGATGAAACCTCGCCGCAGTGGTCGCCGGACGGAACTAAAATCGTCTTTTCCCGCGCGGATAATGTTGAAACTCCGACATATATTGAAATCTTCACGATGAACGCAGACGGCAGCAATATTCAACGATTAACAAATACAACATTTCCTCCGGTTAGCAATTTCAATCCGACTTTTTCCCCTGACGGAACAAAAATTGCTTTTGAACGCCAGGTTAATACAGGCAGCAGTGTTAACACCGAGATTTATGTGATGAACTCGAACGGCACTAACCAAACAAATCTCACTAATACCGCAGCCCCAATCCGCGAGAGTTATCCCGTCTGGTCGCCTGACGGAACAAAAATCGCTTTTAATTTGAATTCTGAAATTTATACAATTAATGCTAACGGCAGTTCTGTTACTCGCTTAACTTTTAATACAGTTGCCGATTTTGCTACCGACTGGCGTAATCCAGTGGTTACCGCTCGCGCGCGGTTCGATTTTGACGGCGACGGCAAAGCGGACATCTCCGTTTTCCGACCGTCCGAAGGCAACTGGTTTATCGACCAGAGCCGCGACGGTTTCCGCGCCGCGCAGTTCGGCGTCGCAACCGACAAACTCGCGCCCGCCGATTATGACAATGACGGCAAAAACGATTTGGCGATTTACCGCAACGGCTTGTGGGTCATTCTCAACAGCCGCGACAACACGGTGCGCTACGCCAATTTCGGCGTCGCGGAAGACTTGCCCAGACCGGGCGATTTCGACGGTGACGGCAAGGCAGACATCTCGGTCTGGCGTCCGTCGAACGGCTTCTGGTATCGCTTGAACAGTTCTGATAATTCTTTCGCTTCGGTGCAATGGGGACAATCGGGTGACTCTCCGATGCTCTCTGATTACGACGGCGACGGCAAAACCGATTTCGCCGTTTATCGTCCGGCGAGCGGTGTTTGGTTCATCCTGCGAAGCTCGGATTTTCAAATCCAAGCGGCGGAGTTCGGTCTCTCGACCGACATTCCGCTCAACGGTGATTTCACCGGCGACGGCAAAGCGGATTTAGCCGTTTTCCGACCGTCAACCGGCTATTGGTATTACGCGAGCGCAAGCACAATCAACCCGGCGCGGAATTTTAATTCCGTGCAGTTCGGAATATCGAGCGACACGCCCGTTCCGGCTGATTACGACGCCGACGGACGAACCGATATTGCCGTTTATCGCTCGGGCATCTGGATTATTCTGCAAAGTCTGACCAATCAAGTTAAATACCAGCAATTCGGCGTCGCTTCGGATAAACCCGTTCCGGCTGCTTATCAGCCGTAACCGCGTGAGTTTTGTCGCTTATCCGTCGGAATGTCGTCGGTTAAATCAAAACTAGCGTTTACGCAAATAATTTTGCAAAGCGGGTCAACAACAAACAAAACGGGCGACGACTAAAACTTTAGTCGTCGCCCGTTTTTTCATTTTCAATTTTCCAACGCTCTCACTCTTCCCAATCGCCGACGCCTTCGCGCTCGACGTGATAGCCTGCGTCTTCCAGATGTTTATAAACGGCGCGCCCGTGTTCTTCGTCGCGCACCGCCGCCTTTTACGAGCGAAAAAGACGGCAAACGGAAAATTAAGTTTTGGTTAATGCTGAGGCTGTGGGCAGAAATCTCTCTTACATAAGTGCGTAAGTTAAAGCATACAATCGAATCGAAGGAGATATTCAAATGTCAGAGAAAAATAAAGCAATCTTAGAAGAGGCTAACGCGGCTAACGCTGAAGGTAACTATGAAGGATTCTTAGCGTTTTGCACCGAAGACACCGAATGGACGTTTGTCGGCGAGCAGACCCTTAAAGGAAAAGAAGCCGTCCGCCGATATATGGCACAGACATACAAAGAGCCGCCGAAGTTTACAGTCGCTAATTTAATCGCTGAAGGTGATTGGGTTACGGCACTCGGCGACATAACATTGAAGGACGAAGACGGGAAATCAACTCATTACTCATACTGCGACGTTTGGCGCTTTCGCGGCGATAAGATGGTCGAATTAAAGGCTTTCGTCATCAAAAAGTAATAAAACCGACATCGCGGCGTAATTAATCAGAGGTAAGCACGGTCATTGATTATCGACCGTCCAAGTTATGACATACAAACTATCGCAGCCGAATAGTGTGTGATAGTTTTACAAACTCTAAATAAAAGCAAGAAAGGAAATCCAATGACTACAATTTCGGAAGACAATAAAGTTGTAACGCTCATCAATGTTTTTACCGTTGAGCCGGAGAATCAGCAAAAATTGGTAGATATGCTCGTCGAAGCAACCCAAAAGACGATGAAGAATATACCCGGCTTCATATCGGCGAACATTCATAAAAGCGCGGACGGTGTGCGCGTGACCAATTACGCTCAGTGGCGTAGTGAAGAGGATTACGCGGCGATGCTAAAAAATCCCAAAGCTGTCGAGCATATGAAGCCCATCACGAACATTGCAGCATTCGACGCGCATACTTATGAAGTGGTCGAAAGCGTGTCGGTAACGTAATCGCTAAGACGAAAGTGTAGCGGACATAATTCTGCCCAAAGCCGCCGCCCAACAAATCATCGGATGTGAGAGCGCACACAGCGACTTTGTTATCAAGTTGTCTTTTACCCTTAACTTGTGTGGCGGCGGTTTCGCCCCACGTCATCTCAACCATTGGGCGGCTATCGGTTGAATCGAATACGCCGGTAAATTAACATCTTGATTGAAGTAGTCACCTGTTAGTCAGCGCCGTTTACGGTAAATGAAATTTCATCGAGGAGAAAACCTGTCTGACGTGGTGCGAAATCTGTGTTTTACTGCCGTCGGTGATTTTAGGAAAACGATTTCTGCGCGAGCCGAGTAAATAAAATGAAAACCCAAAACAATAAACAAATAAAAGCAGTCGGTGAGAAACAAACTTTTTCGAGACGCGACACGCTGCGGGCTTTCGGCGGCGCGGGCTTGGGAATTTTTTTGACGAGTTTGGCGAATCCGGTTTCTACTGACGGACAAACAAAAGGAAAACCGGCGGTCAACATTCCCGCACAAAAAGATAACTTGCAGGGCGCGGGATTTTATCGTTTCAAAGTCGGTGATTTGGAATGCGTGGCGGTCAGTGACGGGACAATTTTTCTGCCGCCCGCCGAGTTTTTTTCCGCGCCGAAAGCCGAAGTCGAACAAATCCTGCGCGAGAATTTTCTGCCGACCGAGCGATTGACTTTGCATATCAACAGTTTAATCGTCAAATCGAACGGCAGAAAAATTTTGATGGATACGGGCGGCGGGAAAAACCTCGGACCGACCGCCGGATTTCTGCCCGCCAATCTTGAAAAAGCCGGAATTGAACCGGCTGAAATAACCGATGTCGTTTTCAGTCACGCGCATTACGACCACATCGGCGGCACGATTGCCGGAAAAAATAAAAACTTTTTCCCGAACGCCAAATTTCACATCTCGCAGAAGGAATGGGACGAAGCAATCAAAAAGAGCGATTATTTCGGCGGCAAAAAAATAGATGAAACGCTGAAGAAAGTAATTTTCGACGCGATTGACGAAGACCTCGCGCCGTTCAAAAATCGCATTTCGTTTTTCAGTTCCGACAAGGAAATCGCGCCCGGCATTACGGCGATGCCCGCTTACGGACACACGCCCGGACACGCCGTTTATCAAGTAAAATCCGGCGCCGAATCGCTGCTTTTCGTCGGCGATTTGATACATCACGCGGCGGTGCAGTTTGCGCGCCCCGAAATTACGATGTTCGGCGATTCGTATCCATCGGAAGCAGCCGCCGCGCGCAAGAAAATTCTCGAACGAGTCGCCCGCGAACGCCTTTTGCTGATGGGCAGTCATTTGCCGTATCCGGGCATCGGACACATTCGCGCCCGCAACGAGAGCCGAACCAGCTATCAATGGATTCCAATCGAATGGCAATGGCAGGCGTGAGGTTTAATTTTTACTTTGGAGTTGCGAATGAGTGATTTGGATTAAGTTAGTGTTGTTTTTGAGGGACAAAAACATCGGCAATATGTAAATCAAGAACTTAAAACTATTCGACTTTCCGCGAGTTGTTCTATAAGCAGTCAGTAAAGATAATTCTTGTGATTCAATAGGCGTCTGATAATAGTAGTATTTATCGCAGGGATTTCGATTCTGCTGGTGGAAAAAACTAAATAAGACTTATATATTATACCCTATTCAACAGATTTCCACCACTTTTTTTATGAACCCTTATCGCAGGCTACATTGAACCAAAATGCTACTAAACATATATCAATCCGAAATATTATTAGTTTTTAAGAGGAATAAAGACCACTTGATTTTCCCATTCGTTTTCTAAGCTGTATTCGATTAAAACTGCTAATTCTTCAATCGCTTTGCCAATAGGAAAATCCTGAGTAAGTGCAATAACGCCCGGCATCCGCAAACCGCGCTCAATTCGATTGTAAGCGAAATCGAGCATTGTAGCGAAATCGTGAGTTAAAACAAGGCGTCCTTCCCTTGCCGCCCATTCTAAAACTTTTGTGTCGTGCTTCCCTACCAAATCTACGTCTTGCACCCTCACCAAATTGAGGCTGGGAAAACGGCGTAACAAACCGCGCACAATTCGATTGTTAAAATCTTCATCCGAAAGAAGTAGCATTAAAAAATTTAGGCGGCGTTACGGCGGCGAGCCAGTAATTTATCGCGCAGTCCTTTTTGATTGAATCGGACTTCATTAGATTTTCGCAGCTCTTTGTTCTGTTTAGCACGCGCGGCAAGATAAGAGTCCACCTCTTTGCGGTGCTGCAAATAATAACTGATTGCCGCATATACTTCCGGCAGAATCAGAGAATCGTAGTCGTAAACAATCTGTTCCGGGGCGGAACCTTGGTTAAAAGCGATTATTACCGAGTCGAGCGAGACACGCGAATCGCCGATGCGAATTACGCCCGCCTCGGTTTCGGTCAGCTTAATTTCATAAGTAGATACAACGCTCATAATTGAGAAATTTTATCACAACTTCCCTATTTTCTCGTTATTTTATTTTTCCTTTTGAAATGTCGATCCGTAACCTCTTATAAAATAATTTTTTACAACTCTTTTCTAAATACTAAAGCAAAAATAGGTTATCAATATTTTAACTATCTAAATATAAATATATTTAGATAGTTAAAATATTGATAAGTTACATATCTAAATAAGTCAATATTTAGATATGTAAATAGTTAAACAACCAACTATCGACCTATTCGTATATTTACATATTCAACAATTTATCTTACAATCTAGTTTGCTATGATAATTACAATCGCCAGCTTCAAAGGCGGGGTAGGGAAAACAACTACGGCTATTCATCTATCCGGCTATTTAGCTAGAAAAAATAAGACTCTGCTTATCGACGGTGACCCGAATCGAAGCAGTCTCGAATGGGCTGAATCAAACCATCTTAATTTTACGGTTATCGACGAGCGCCACGCCGCCAAAAGAGCCAGGGAATTCGAGCATATCATAATCGATACGAAAGCTCGCCCAGATGAAGAAGACTTAAAGACGCTTGCCGAAGGCTGCGACTTGCTTATTATTCCGACGACACCGGACGCGCTTTCGATCCGCGCGACTCTGAAAATGCTCTCGGCTCTGCAAACCTTAAACGCCGATTCCTACAAAATTCTGCTGACGATGATTCCGCCGCCGCCGAGCCACGACGGGGCGGACGCGGCGAAAATCTTGGTCGAGAATGGTCTGCATACATTTAAAACCAGAATCAGGCGCTACACGGCATACAAAAAAGCGGCGCTTCACGGAATGCTAGTCGGCGAGACGAAGGACGCTTACGCTCGTGAATCTGCCAGCGATTATGAAAAATTCGGAAAGGAGATATTAAAATGAGTCAATTTGCGGAATTGTTCAAAGCAGTCAAAAACGAACCGAAAAACTCGCTCGGCAATAACGAGAACAAAAAGCCGGCATCGGTTGAAAACTTGAAGCGAGTCAAAACCAAAGACGAGAAAAACCGAAAGGACAAACCCGGCAACGTCCCAAACTCCGACGCGCAAAACTTAAAGAAACAAACACAAGCTGCTGAAAAACCGGAAGCGGCAAGCGGCACAGCCGAGAAACCGTTGCGGCTGCAAGAAGAACCGAAGATAGCGGGCAATCCGAAAAAAACAGGAAAAAGCAGCAACGCCGATTATACGCAGGTGTTAACTTATATTCGCCGGAACACTCACCGGCAAATAAAAAAAATTTTAATCGACGATCCCGACGAGCGCGACGTGTCCGATTTAGTCGAGGAATTATTAAGCGACTGGTTAAAGAAAAACGTGTAAAAATAGAAACCGACATCTCTTAGAAACTAGCAGAATTCGTCTGTAAGAAGGAATAATCATAATGCCAACGGTAATAAGTCAAACTGATTCCGACGAAAAATCTCTTCAAGAATACAAGCAAACAAAACCCGAACAGTTGAGTTTGTTTGAACTCCTGCTGCCGGAAGAGAGAAATTACTCTAATACGGTCGAACTTTACGATTTCATTCCGAAATACTACTGGGGCAAAACCGAACAGCTTCGCATCGGCGGAGAATTTCTGCGCTCGCTCGACAGGGAATTCGAGTGCCGGGGCAAAAAATACAAAGTAAAAATCAAACCGGCAAGCATCGAGCAGGCTGACGGGACGGAGAAGTATTTCTACCCGGCAAAGCGCGAGGAAGTAGTCGAAGACGCGCTCCGTAAATTAGTTTGCGAAGGGAAAGGGCGATTTCTCGATGATTCTGCCGGAGTTACCTTTTCACTCTACGAGCTGTCCGAAGAACTAGAGAGCAGCGGACATAAATACAGCATCACGCAGATAAAAGACGCGCTAATGATATGCGCCCAAGCCACCCTAATTGTCACAAACGAAGACGGCACGGAAATTATGGTCTCGACCATTTTTCCGACCCTAAGCCTCCAGACCAAAGAAGATTGGAAGGGAAAGGGCGAGAAAACCGATTCGTTTCTTCGCTTTAATCCACTTGTGACACGCAGCATCATCGAACGTCAATTCCGCCAATTTAACTACAGTAAAAGCATGGGGTACAAAAACGTCATTGCCCGTCAGCTTCACAAAAGAATGTCGCACCATTACATTCAGGCTCATATCGCTCACCCATATCACATGAATTTAACGACCATTATCAGAGATTTCGGAATAACCGCATATAAGAAAATTTCGTTTAATCTACGAGAAGCTGAAACCGGGCTTGAAGAGCTGGTTGCCAACAACGTCGTGCTGAAATATAAAAGCTCGAGGACGTATGACGTAAACAGGAAGAACAAGATCGTTGATGTTTTATTTGAAATAATTCCGCATCCGAATTTTGTCAGTGAAGTAATGCAGGCGAATAAAAAAACGAAGCTCATCGGCTCTCAAGTAATTAAATGAAAATTTGACCAAGGATTTTTTAATCATTTGAAAGTCGTAAGAAATATCGTTTGTTGAATCAAAACTTTAAGTTAAACTCACTGAAATCATAAATTAGCTGTTGTTTACCTCTTTAAATAAAGCAATTATAGATTTATTCAAACATTCAACAACACTCGCTGAAATCGCTGGTGTATTCGGCGATTACACTGGTATATCTTTAAGTATATAAGTTTGATGAAGTTATTCTTATTTGATAATCAAATTGTCAAATAAGAATGTCACCAAACAATAGTATTTTATGATTATCAAATCGGTGATGGAATATATAGTTCTGATTCAACGAAATATATAGTTCTGATTCAACGAAATATATAGTTCTGATTCAACCTTCAAAAAAACGGTTGGAAATTTCCGCTAAAAAGAAAGTTTTCCACAGGCAAATATATAGTTCTGATTCAACCAATATATAGTTCTGATTCAACGAACGCCAAAAAATATATAGTTTTGATTCAACGAACGCCAAAAAATATGTAGTTCTGATTCAACGAATTGGGCGAAATAACGCGAATATATAGTTCTGATTCAACCTTTCTCAACGTCAAATGCTGTTAGTAAAAGGCTTAGAAGGTTTTTTCGCGCCCTATCCTTTTAATCTTCTTCTTATCCTTTTAAATTAACCTATATTGAATTTTTCTTATCGGACGCGCCGTAAAAGCGTTGTTTTGAGAAGTGTGTAAAAGTTCTCAAAAAGCTCACTACATAAAAAATCGAAGTTAATTTATGATAGCGAGTTATGGTCGAAAAAGAAGCTTACGCGCGTATAAAAATAGACCAACTGCTTGTCGAAGCCGACTGGCGTTTTCAAGATAGCGAAAAGGGAAGCGCAAATATACTTTTAGAGCAAAACGTCAAATTGACGGAAACTCTCCGTGATAAACTCGGCAACGATTTTGAGCGGACGAAAAACGGCTTTACCGATTATTCGCTGGTCGATGAAACGGGACGAGTAATTTGCGTCATCGAAGCCAAACGCGAACATTTGAATCCGCTTGTCGGCAAAGAACATGCGCGCGCCTATGCTTACAAATAAAGCGCCCGCTTCGTCATTCTCTCAAACGGCAATCAGCATTTTTTGTGGGATACCTGGCTCGGCAGTCCGCGCGTCATCACCAAATTTCCGCGCCCTGAAGAAATTTCAGACTACGAAGACTTCAAACCGACAGCGGAAAATGTTACACGCATTGAAATCAAAGACGACTTTATCGTCCAAACGCAAAAACCCGATTACGCAGGTGATCCGCGCTTCCGCGCCGAGGGCGAATCGAAATGCGCTTTTGTCGAAGAGAACAAATTGCATTTCCTGCGTCCATATCAGGTCAAGGCGATGTCTGCCGTGCAAAAACAAATCAAAGCAGGCAGAGACCGCTTTCTGTTTGAAATGGCTACCGGAACGGGCAAGACTCTCAGCTCAGCCGCCGTTATCAAGATGTTCCTGAAAAGCGGCAACGTCAAAAGAGTGCTTTTTCTTGTTGACCGGCTCAAACTCGAAGACCAGGCTGCGAAGGCGTTTAAGGAATATTTGAAAAATGATTTTCGCACGGTCATCTACAAAGAAAATCGAGACGACTGGCAGAACGCCGAAATCGTCGTCTCCACCGTTCAGTCGCTGCTTTTCAAAAACAAATACAAGCGTCGGTTCAAACCGGATGATTTTCAACTGATTATTTCCGACGAAGCGCATCGCTCAATCGGCGGCAACGCTCGCGCCGTATTCGAGTATTTTCTCGGCTACAAATTGGGACTGAATGCCACGCCGAAAAACTATCTAAAGAAAATTGACGCGGCGAGTTTAAACGCTCACGACCCGCGTGAACTCGAACGCCGCCTGCTGCTCGATACATACTCTATTTTCGGGTGCGAGACGAGCGAGCCGACTTTCAGCTACTCGCTCGCCGACGGCGTAAAAGACGGCTTTTTAATCAATCCTTATGTTCTTGATGCGCGCACCGACATCACGACGCAGCTTCTATCTGACAAAGGTTTTAGTGTTCTCATCGGTGCAGAATCGGAAAGGGAAGATGAGGAATTAAAAACTGCGGACGAAGTCGTCGAACGGAGTGAAGACGGAGAGCAGACGGAAACTTTCTTCAGCCGCGATTTCGAGCGCAAGTTTTTCTCGGAAAATACCAATCGCGCTTTCTGCAAAACATTTCTTGAAAACGCTTTGCGCGACCCAGTAACGAATGAAATCGGCAAAACCATCATCTTCGTCGTCAGCCAAAATCACGCAGCGCGAATCGCTCAAATGCTCAACGAATTTGCCGACGCACTCTTTCCCGGCAAATACAATTCGGATTTCGCCGTGCAGGTTACTTCAGCCATTCACGGCGCGCAGCAGATGACGATAAATTTCACGAACAACAATTTGAACGGCAGAAGCGAATTTGATGCGCTATATCAAACGAGCAAAACGCGCGTTTGCGTTACGGTCGGAATGATGACGACCGGCTACGATTGCCCGGATTTGCTGAACGTCTGTTTGATGCGCCCGATATTTTCGCCGTCGGATTTCGTGCAGATAAAGGGACGCGGCACGCGCAAACACAATTTTACCGTTGATGTGCGCGACCGCGACCAAGCGAAAGATTTAGGCAGAATGAGATGGTCTAATTATTCAGCACAGAAAACTCTCCGTAAAATGAGAGGATGAAAAAATACGATGATGAATTCAAACAAAATGCCGTTAAGAAGATTCTCGACGGTCAATCAGTCGCCTCGGTCGCCAGAGAATTAGGCATCACCGAAGGTGTCCTTCACAAGTGGAAGCGAGCGCGTTTGGCATCCGCTTCGGACGCTGAGCGAGAAGTACTTGAACTCAGGAAGAAACTGCGCGAGGTCGAAATGGAGCGCGATATCCTAAAAAAGGCGGCGCTTATCTTCGGCAGGGGAAGTTAGTGCGCTACCGATTCATTGAAAGTCAAACGCCGGGATACCTGCTTCGGGTTTTATGCCGGGCAATGCGAGTTTCTTTATCGGCTTTTTACGCTTTCCGGCGTGGGCAAACCTTTCAAAAGACGGCGCGGCGGACTGTCTTCGATGAGCGCGTGCGGAGTTGTTTTTATTTTCATCGGCGGCGGTACGGCACACGCCGGATTGCCGTCGAGTTGAAGATTGGGCGCGCTGCCGTAAGGTCGGCGATGCGGCGTGAAAACCTGCGTGCAATCGGTCCGCGACGCTTCAAACCACGGACGACCAATTCGGCTCACGACTTCGGATTTTCTCCGAATCTGCTGCGCGATCCCTTAAATGAGCCGACCGGAAGAGGTCAAGTGCTGGTCAGCGATATTACTTATCTGCCGCTTCAGAATGGGAAATGGTGTTATCTGGCGACATTTCAGGACAAGTTCACTAGAAGAATAGTCGGCTGGTCGGTTTCGGAAAGGATGACGACTCAATTAGTGTTGGATGCTTTTAACCAAGCTCGCCGACGAGCTTTGAGCGGGCGCTCAGCGATCATTCATACTGACCGCGGCAGCCAATACGCCGCGGTTCAATATCGCCGGCTTTTGTATATTTACGGCTATCGCCAATCGATGTCGGCAAAAGCCAACTGTTATGACAATGCCCAAACAGAGATCTTTTTTTCCAGATTCAAAGCGGAACTCGTCGAAGGCGGGATATTTGAATCGGTTGAACAAGCCAGATCGGAAACTTTCAGTTACATCGAGGGCTAT
>MWWG01000049.1_pt1 | contig 17163 bp, 15 predicted proteins | sample 1047331 | NCBI WGS metagenome assembly MWWG01 (sample SAMN06349968, study PRJNA376086) | soil metagenome | isolation source: MG6-4 sample Antarctic (ecotone) soil | place: Antarctica | collected 2015-01-13 | reverse complement strand
TGGCTACGAGCGCATCAAAGCCTTAGCCGAGCAGCGCGGCAGCAGCATGGCCGACGTGATCCGGGAGCTGTGCAACAAAGGCAAGGTGGTGGTCAATACGCCCACACCGGAACAGGAAGTCATCCTTCGCCAACTGGCGGGCTTATCCAATAACCTCAACCAATTGGCCCGTCGCGCCAACGCCGACGGGTTCGCCCCGGTGGCCCTGCTGGTGCAACACCAGGTGCAGGCGTTGGGTAAGTTATTAGACCGATACCAGCCATGATCAACAAAACGATCATCGGCCGCAGCTTCGGGGGGTGTGTACGCTATCAGTTCGAGGGCCATAAGGACAAAGGGGAAGAAAAAAGAGCAGAGATCCTGGAAGCCGTTGGGGTCAGGACTGACAACCCAACGGTGATGACGACCGACTTTAACCGGGGCCGCCTGGCCAACCCCGACTTAGGGCGGGCGGTATGGCACACGTCGGTTAGCTTCAATCCCGACGATGCTCCCAACGTAAGTAATGAGCTTATGTTAGCCGTCGCCCGTGAGTATGTAGCGGGCATGGGCTTAGATAAAACCCAGTATGTCATCATTCGTCATCACGACCAGCCCCACCCCCATTTTCATCTGATTGCCAACCGGGTCGACGATGCGGGCAAGACCATTTCCGACAGCCAGAACTACTACCGCAGTCAGAAACTGCTAAACGAGTTAGCCCACAAGTACGAGCTGACGCCGGTAGCCGAGCGACGGGCCGAGAAGCAGCGACCAAAGCAGCTTCATGGCGCCGATCTGACGCGTCATCAGATCCGGCAGGCTATCAGCGAGGTGCTACCCACGTGTCACAACGCCCAGGAGTTACGCGAACAGTTGAAGGCCAAACACATCACCTTCCAGACCCGCCAAAACGCTGAGGGTAATAATGTGGGCATCAAGTTTGCCAAAGACGGACTGACGTTTAAGGGGTCGGAGATTGATCGAAAATTCAGCCATGAGGGCATCATTACCCAGCTCAAGGCCAATTACAGCCAACAAAAGGAGCGAGAGCGCATCGACAGCCTTCGGGAACTGGAGGATAAAATCACTAAACTCCTCAATGGAACAGCCGTAGAAGCCCCAGAATTAACCCCTGTTGAACGCAAGTGGCAGGAAGCCTACCAAGACTACAGCGAGCCGTTAAAGGCTCAGAACGAGCAAATACGGGCCAAAAACGAAGGCATCAGCCGAGTGGCGGCCTATCTGGAGGAAAACCCAACCTTATCGACTGCGCGTCAGGCTGTGGCCAGCCCGGAGGTGCAGGCTCATTACTACCTGAAAGTTGATTTGGAAGAACAGATCAAGACCCATGAGGCTCACCATCGCAGTGTGGCCTGGGTAGCCGAGCAACGGCAGGTACTGGAGGAACAGGCCCAGGAGCGGAAACTATTCGGGTTGGGTAGCCCCACCCCCCAGGCTCAGGAAGCGATTGAAAAACTATCCATTCTGAATGACCCACCGCGTACCCTGCCTGATAAGCACTATGATTTTGCGTTAAGAGCCTGGCCCGCCGGTGAGGAGCTAAAGCCCTTTGCGATTAATGTGAAGTCTTACCAGCAGGATCAGAAGCCAGTAGCCAGCTTAGGGGAGTATGCTCAACAGCGGGAAGAAGCTGAGCGCCGACGGGAGAGGGACCGCAACCGCAGCAAAGGCCAAGACAAGGGCCAGGATTGTGAGCGAGGTATTTAATTGGCCGCCCGCTTTTTGTCTTTTTCAGCCGCATACGCCAGTGTTTCGGCCACGGTCATGTAGGGACCCTGGTGATTGGCCCAGTGTTCGCCCGAGGCGTCCATTTCCTGCTCCGTCAGGTTGTTCTTAATGACGGCGACTAACTTGGGAGCGGCAGGCGTCTTTTTATTGGGGTTTCGGGGTGAGTTGAGCATAGCGATTTTGTTCATTTTGGCTGGCCGGTCGGCAACTAATAGGGCGAATTTGGCCATTTCTGATCACATACACAACGAGCAGGATTCGATTCTGGTTGCTACGAGCCACCAGCTTGAAGCGTTCTTCCTGGCCACTGTGTTCGGGATCAGGCAGGGCCAGCGGAGTTGGATCGTAGAACAGACTCTCTACCTCCTCAATGGTGTTGGCCCGTAGTGGATAGTCGTCGATAATATGCCCTTCATTGCCCACGTCCCATTGAAAGTCAAGCATCTACTTTCTTCCCCTTTGGTTCTTTCAGACCCAGCCGGGTCAGCAGGTAACCCGCCACGTTCTTTTCGACTTTAACCTTGCCCGTTTGCACTTCGTAGGCAAACTTGTTGACTTCCTGAATCAATTCGGATGAGTTCATGATCTGATTCACCACATCAGCTCGTTTGATGTTCCACTGCTCCAGTAGCAGTCGCACATTGTGGTATTGAGCATCCGATACACCCACCGGAGCGGCCCCCGCTTTGGTAGGTCCATCCTTCATTGGCAAAACGATGGCCAGGGGCTGGGGCTTGACCGTGAAACTAACGCTGTTGAAACTGCGGCCCCTCTTATGGAGCACATAGCCGATTTCGATGTCAGTATGTTTGTTGACCTGCCTGACTGACTCATCAAGTACAAATTTCCTAAACATTGAGAACGGTTTGTACTGTTCATTGCCCTTGTCATCAAGTAGATACAGCATCTTTTTGAACTCATCTAAGCCAAAAGTTGGAGTCTGCCCTTTGTCTTTCCATTGACTACAAAGGGTATAAATTCGCTTAGCATATTTACTGCTCAGGCGCAGGGCTGCATAGAGTTGGAAGGAAGTAAAGTTGTCTTTCAGGTCGAATAAATAGGGCTTCATTGGGTTTGCAAATTCTATCTCAATCCGACCCTCACCGAGCACATAAGCAACCCGTTGAAACATCCAAAGTTGCTCCAGCCGCTTTGGCGTTGAGATTTCAAACATGCGACTACCCATCTCCTCAGTGGCTTTTCGGAGGTAGCCGTATTTGTATTCCTTACCGGTCAGGGCTGACAAATCCTTAACGACAATCTCATAAATGCCGTCTGCTTTGTCCTTCTTAATCATAGAAAGCAGGTACAGAAATATATCCAATTGGAGTTCTGAGTATTCATAGCGGGCTGTTGTAATGGCATTATGTTGGCGAATTTCTAACGTGTTATCCATTGAAAATCAATGTTTTATTGTTGAAAAACGAGATTTAATCCCCAAAAGTAAAATATAAAAAGAAATAATTCATTTTAAACCTTTCTTTTGACGGACTAAACCTTTCTTTTGGAGGGACTAAACCTTTCTTTTAAGGGATCAAACCTTTCTTTTAAGGGATCAAACCTTTCTTTTGACGGATTAAACCTTTCTTTTCGCTTATTATATAGGATAACAAATAAAACAAATACTTCAAATAACACAAAGATTGTGTTGGCGAGTCAAAAACGGCATTTAGGGAGGCTGGCGCGACCCAACAGGGCTGACGCAGGAAGAATATCAAAGGGGAAAGAAGAGAACAGAAAAAAACAAAAACACCAAAACAGGGAAAGGGGCAGGAGGGGGCAAACTATAAATTTAGTTACTAAGCTTGAAACCGCTAAAATTTTTAGTAAAATCAGGTCAATTTACTAAGTAGTGATCCCGTATGTCACTACCCTTTTTTACCCTATGGTAAATTGTACTATTCCGAGGTGTGTTGTATAAGCAATCTTATGTTAAGAGATTAAACTAAGAAATACCCTCAAAACCGAGACCAAAAAACAGAGGAAAATGAGTGCTGTAAGATGGCCTAAATTGCTCGAAAATAGATTAGTCATGAAGCAGGAGATTTATCTCCTAAATGCTGCATCTGACAACGGATTTTGCTCATTTGTTTAATCATCCTGCCCCCTGATTCACAAACCCCTTTGTTTACTTAGCAGCCATTTGTTTAATTAAAAAGAGGGTATTTCCACTGATTAAAAAAGGGTATTTTTACGGTATTTAATGCGATTTTAAGCATATACATTTGTGGGGTAACTTTAGTTTTGGTTATAAAGTGGAGTCTGGTTCCACTCTAAAAAACAGGGAGAAACCCGAAAAGCCTAAAGAGTAGGGGTACACAAATTAACCTTTTTCAATCATGGAAACTTACAGTTTTAGTGAAGAAGCACTTAAAGATGCGATCGCATCAGCGAAAGCGACACATAGCGACGCTACGGCTAAGGCCCAAGGCGCTGAGGCCCAAGGCGCTGAGGCCCAAGGCGCTGAGGCCCAACGCCTTGGCTTTGATCCTTCTAAAGGTGGAGGTATGCAAGAAGGAAATATGGAAATTATGGCTCAATGTATAAGTGTTAAAACGGCCAATAACAAGATTTGTATTAAGCTACCAGTGGTTGGTACGCGTTGTCTTACTGTACCAGTCAACATTCCTAATGGCAAGGTAGGTAAAGCTTGCTTATCTGTTTGTACTATATTCGGAGTTCCATCTGGAGTCAAAGTAAGTATAACAATAGGAGGAGTGACAGTAATTAGGCAATCATTTGGGGTGGGATGCTAATCCCCAAAATACATCAGACTTGAGATGCTTTGTCGTTTCATACGAAATCCGTCACTTAACTGATTTGGCGAGATAGACCAGCATAGTCGTTTTAGGTTCAAAAAGTAATGCCGTCTAAGTGATGGATTTCGTATGAAACGACAAAGCGACTCAAGTTCAAGCTATACCGTTTTTTCTACGTTTACCCCTACTTGTATTTGCCGTTTTTACCACGACTGGAACAAGGGAATGGTGGACTCCAATCGTATTACTGGTTATTAATTTACTGCTCACTTCGGTGGTTGCCTTCTATGGTAGCGATGGGTCAGACCAGATGACAACCACGATACTCATCACACTCTGCTTGTGCTGTACACCATTTGCTACCCGTAATTTGTTACTCATTGGGATTTGGTTTATTGCTCTACAAGCGTGTCTTTCTTATACAGCCGCCGGTATTGCCGAATTAGTGTCTAGTGCTTTGACTTGATATGTACGACGGGTATTTTTGCTGACACTTCCCTATTGTTATGAAGAAATACCACGTTACCCTCACTGAGTCAGAGCGCGACCAACTTAAGGCCATAATTGCTAAACGAAAAGCGGCCAGCCAGGCTGTTAAGCGGGCTTATGTCTTGCTGGCGGCTGACGAAAACCAGCCCGGTTGGTTGAAAGACGATCAGATTCAAAAGACGTATCAAGTTAGTATTCGCAGCATCGAACGATTGCGGGAACGCTTTGTCGAAAACGGCCTGGAGATGGCTCTCAACGGCAAAAAGCGGGAGAAGTATAAAGAAAAGGTCTTTGATGGGGCCGTAGAAGCACATGTGGTGGCCTTGCGCTGTAGCCAACCGCCTGCTGGTCATGCCCGTTGGACAGTTCGATTACTGGCCCAAAAGATGGTCGAGTTAGAGTATGTCGAGACCATTGGACGCGAGACAGTACGGAAGATGCTCAAAAAAACGCGATCAAGCCTTGGCGGGTCAAGTCCTGGGTGATTCCAGAGGCATCGGCTGAGTTTGTCTGCCAGATGGAGGAAGTCTTAGAAGTGTATCAACGGCCTTACGACCCGGTCCATCCGGTGGTCTGCCTGGATGAAGCCCGTCGGCAGTTGGTGAGCGAGACCCGGCAGGGCTTTACGGATAAGAATGGGATACAATACATTGACTATGAGTATAAACGGGAAGGTGTAGCGGAGGTCTTTATGGTCGCCGAACCGTTGGGAGGTCGGCGGCAAGTAGTCGTTACTGACAGCCACAATAGTCAGGAATGGGCAACGGTGGTGGGTCGCATTGCCGAGGAATGGTATGCTGATGCTGAACGCATTACATTAGTTCAGGACAACTTGTCGGCCCATCGTAAAGCGGCACTGTATGAGGTATTTGCGCCCAGGCGGGCGCGGGCGATTCTCAGTAAACTTGAGTTTGTGTATACCCCCAAACACGGCTCATGGCTGAACGTGGCCGAGATTGAGTTAAGTGTCCTCACCCGACAGGGCTTAACAGAGCGGGTAGCGAGTCGGGCCGAATTTGAACAGCAGGTTGCCGCTTGGGTTCATCAACGTAATGACAAAGCGTCTAAAGTGGATTGGCAATTCACCACAGCAGATGCTCGCATCAAACTGAAACGATTATACCCGTCAACTATTGATGGTTAAAACACTAGGGAGTGGAGAGCAGGTACGGCTGTTTATGATATCTTTTCAACCAAAACTACGGCTCACAGTGGGCGGGCCATTTTCTAAAAAAGCATCGCTGGCTAAATGGATTTGCGTGCTGGAGTGTCATTATAGCCGAGACTCTGTTCCCATTATGTTTATTCCTGCCGTGGCCTTATGCTTGTATTTTTCTGGCATGGGGTACGCTGCTTCATGTACTAAATGCCGTTGTGATGGGCCTGAATTCGTTCCTGTGGGCATTTTTGGCAACCTACTCTGCCATACTACTCGTTAATGAAAGCCTGACCAGGTAATTCTTACCCTGTTTTACACACCCTAAATTCAACCCAATTTAACCTCTATTGATCATGAACAACGACGAGTATATTATTCTCCGCGCTCCATCCGTTTCCACCCGCGATATTTTTTTAGGTGGAGCGAATAATTTCAACGCCCTTGGAGCTCCCGAAAACGCAGTAGCTGGTCTGGATGTTGAGGTAACGACCCTTACCAAGAAGGATCTGGCAGACGTAGTTCGAGAAAGGGATGTTGTAGCCTTTGCCGCAGATATTCCCATAAAATTAATAAAGCCGAGCGATGTAAACAGCGTACAACAGCCAGCCGCACCGACAACAGCCTGGGGCGTACAGGCTGTGGGAGCAGATACGTCGTCCTGCACCGGTAACGGCATTGTGGTTGCGGTGCTCGACACGGGCATCGATGCCGCTCACCCGGCATTTGCAGGAGTGGAGGTCATTCAGAAAGACTTTACGGGCGAGGGCGACGGTGATCGGCATGGTCACGGTACCCATTGCGCCGGAACTATATTTGGTCGGAACGTGAACGGTACCCGGATTGGTGTGGCCACTGGGGTTAAGAAGGCACTCATTGGCAAGGTACTAGGTAGTAGTGGAGGTGGTTCAAAGGGTATCATTAATGCTATTCAATGGGCTATGCAGAACGGCGCCAACGTTATGTCGATGTCGCTTGGTATAGACTTCCCCGGCTTAGTAGAACGTCTGAGGGGTCAAGGGATGTCTACCAAAGTAGCAACATCCCTTGCGCTGGAAGGCTATCGGACGAATGTGAACTTGTTTGAAAAAATGGCTCAGCTCGTCCAGGTCAGCAATGGATTTTTCCAGCCAACCGTACTCATTGCAGCCGCTGGTAATGAAAGTGGTCGTGATCAGAATCCTCCTTTCGAGATAGCCGTTAGTCCGCCAGCCGTATCAGGCGGATTTATCTCGGTGGCAGCCTTGGGACAAAACGCCCAGAAATTTTCTGTTGCGCCATTTTCCAATACGGGAGCCATCGTTGCCGGACCAGGGGTTTCTATCCTGTCGGCAGAACCGGGTGGTGGTTTTGCCACGATGAGTGGCACCAGCATGGCTACGCCCCACGTTGCTGGGGTGGCAGCGCTGTGGGCTGAGCAACTCAAAAACAATGGAATGCTAACGCCCGACATACTGAAGGCCCGACTAATTGCGTCCGGCATCACTAGCGGTTTGATAGCCGGTTTCGACCCCTTCGATGTAGGCACAGGGATGGTTCGTGCACCTCAGTAATGACTATTTGTTGTAAAATCCTTAGCGTAATTCTTTGTCTCGCTGCTAAAAGAACCCCAAGTATCAATCTATAGACAATCATAAAAAGGTTGGCAATTGACACACTGTCATTTGTTCCTCCCGGTTTCTGGTTGCGTTGATAGCATTAACCGTTTTTGCCAACCTTTTTCTTAACCTCTATAAGTGTAACAAATTATGACATTTTACTGTCATAACATACTAAGAACGCGCACGTTCGAGGAATGTAAAAGCTTATACGTTGATGTTAATATTGGTCTTGCTATTGGTGGTGGGTGTTAAAAGATAAAAGGTAAACATTTGATAGAATTTGATTCGCTAAGTCTTTGACTGCCTAAGCTGCAGAGTAGTATGAGTTATTGGCCTCAGAGCCGTTTTAATACAATTGAATCTGTTGACTCGGTTAAAATAGGCAAATGGCTATAAGTGTACTTTTCGGCAGCATTGCCCCTTGAAACAATCTTCAACTAAATTAAACAAGGAAAGTAAAATGCCATTAAAAAAGAAGGGTTGGGAATTTCACATCGTCAGAAAGTCCGAACAAAGGCGAGCGAGCGATGGTAAACGGCGAACCGTCGGCACTTATCAAATCTTCCACGATGGGGTAAAGCAGACGGGTACAGGTCTCTCTGGAACGGTTGCGGAAACTCGTGGGCCTGGTGCCAATCAGCCTGCCCGGAACAATCGCCGTGTTGAGGAAGGGCGCTATCCCCTATTCACTCAGAACGGTACTAAGTTCGTCACGATCGTCTTCAAAGATTCGGAGAGCAAGTCTGCCAAGCCCAAGCCGGGTCTTGAACTAAAGGATACCGGTGAACGCTCAGAAATATTTATTCATCCCGGCCAAGGTTTTCTTGCTAGCATCGGTTGCATTAATCCTTGTACCTCCCTGCCCAATGCTGCCGAGATGATCGACTTCGTACCGAGTCGCAAACGGGTTATAGCTATTATTAATGATCTAAAGGCCTTTACCGAGTCTGCTTTTCCCACAACAAACGGCAGAAGAATTCCGAATGCTTTTGTTGTCATTGACGGGGATCCGCAATTCGAGGGCTAAGCCTGGAAGCAGTGATAACGTTGCTTATCAGTCAGGGTAGATAATGCTTAGCGACTTTGCTCTCCTAACTGGGAATACATCTTTCTAAACCTTAACACTATACTATCCATGGCTGAATTATTGGGAGAGGAACAGCAAAAGATTCACCCGAAACTTAGAATGATAGCCAACGGCTCAACGGAAATAAATAGCATCCGAGCCGAGCAATGTGGTTTGATTACGGTTGAACCGCTGAGCCCTTTACAGGACGTAAGTACCGTACGAGGAGAAGTACCAATCTCATTAAATTTAGAGGAGTTTTCCGTTCCTCCGCCAAGACCTAAGCTAAAACAATTGGCCGAAGGCGTTTTAGTGAATGTGTTTATTGAAACTCAGAGTGACGAAAACGACCTGCCTACTCAGATTAAGGGTACCAGTCGGCGGGGAAACTTAGTTGCCGCTACGATCCGGTTAGAGGATTTACCCAAACTAGCTGAAGATTCAAAAGTGCTGAGTATAGTTCCGGGGGATACTTTGGCCAGTCCAACTCCTGAGATTTCATTAGCCAATGTTCAGCCACCCGATTCAGCAAGATGGCAGTTCAACTCTCCCATCAATCACCGTAATGGAAAAGGCATACTGATAGGAATAATCGACGTTCAAGGCTTTGACTTTGCTCATCCCGATTTTATGGTCGGTAATGAAACAAGATTTGTCCGCATCTGGGATCAAGGCGGGCAGGCCAGACCAAGTCCACATCAGCAAAATCACTTAATATATGGACCTCAATTTGACTTTGGGGCTGAATTCCACCAAGATCATCTTAACGCGGCTATAGGAGCTTCGAAGACCTTGAACTTGCCACCTCAGGAGATCGAACGCCAATCCCAAATGTCGTCTTCTTCTCATGGTACCCACGTTGCCAGTATCGCAGCAGGAAATCTCGGAATTTGCCGAAAAGCCATGATTGCAGGCGTTCTAATTGCCTTGCCCGAAGAAGATGTTGATCGTCGAAAATCCTTTTACGACTCAACCCGAATCGCGCACGCGGTAGATTACCTCATGACGTTAGGCGATGAACTTGGTGTTCCTGTTTCCATTAACATCAGTCTTGGAACAAACGGGCATGCTCACGACGGTACTGGCGCAATTAGCCGTTGGATAGATGCCGCCCTGGCTTCTCCGGGACGAAGTGTTTGTGTGGCTGCTGGAAACGCTGGGCAAGAAGTAGCGGCCTTTCCTGGAGATATTGGCTTTGTCATGGGCCGAATACACACGAGCGGAAAAGTTCCAGATAGATTTCTACACCAGGATATTGAATGGTCTATTGTAGGAAATGGCCGTATAGACGTATCAGAAAACGAGTTTGAGATCTGGTATAGTGAGCAAGACCGATTCGCCATATCGGTTCGGCCTCCTACTCCAGGTGCCGATTGGATCGGCCCGGTAGAACCCCAACAGTTTATTGAAAACAGGGCCCTTCCGGATGGTAGCTTCATCAGCATTTACAATGAACTCTATCATCCCTCAAATGGCAGTAATTACATGACCGTTTACCTCAGTCCGCTATTTAACCAGGAAGCAGTGGTAGGTATTCCATCCGGAACATGGCTAGTACGAATCCATGGAAGAGATGTACGGGACGGGCAATATCATGGCTGGATAGAGCGCGATGATCCTCGCAGGCTTGGTCGTGTTGGTCCCCAAGAAGCTTGGCGTTTCCCCTCTTTTTTTTCAGAAACCTCTAATGTGGATAATTCCTCCGTAAGCTCATTAGCCTGTGGCAGGCGAGTCATTTCAGTAGCTAACTTACACGAAATAGAGGAGCGAATAAACATTACTAGTAGCCAGGGACCCACCCGGGATAATCGAAATAAACCCGATGTATCCGCTCCAGGTACTAAAATCATAGCTGCAAATGGATTTTCAGTAGTAGACCAGCCATGGGTGGAAATGACAGGCACCAGTATGGCAAGTCCATATGTAGCTGGTATAATCGGATTGATGTTAGCCGTCGAACCAAAACTAACTGCGGCTCAAATAGAAGGGATTCTTCACCGAACCTCACGTCCTTTGCCTGGGAAACCGTTCGCCTGGGTTAATAATATGGGGTTTGGGAGGATCAATCCAAGTGCCTGTTTAGAAGAAGCCTCCATAATAAATAAACGAATACCTCTCCAATCATGAAATTGACTGTTTTTCAATCCGAAAAAGGGGACTGCCTACTATTAACCAGTCAGGATAATCATCAAATTCTTATTGATGGGGGTATGAAAGCTTCGTACACCCAATTTGTCGCCCCAGCTTTAAGTGAGCTACAAGAATTAGATCTTGTCTATGTGTCTCACATTGATCAGGATCATATTGCGGGTGTTTTGCAACTAGTTGATGATGCGGTTGCCTGGAAAGTCCATGAGCATCAGATCAACACCGGAAATTTAGCACATCCTAAACCGAGCTCTCCTAAACCTCCAAAAATAAAAGAGGTATGGCATAACTCATTTCATGAGATGCTAGAGGCCAATGCCGATCCAATTAGTGACGTTCTGGCGGCAACCGCCCCCATACTATCGGGGACAAGTGACCAGACGCTTCAGGAAGTAGCTACCGAGCAGCGAGAAATCGCAACCAGCATTCCAGAAGCTATTCGTTTATCCCGGCGGGTAAGCCCGGCTCAGCTAGGCATTCCCCTTAATAGTCATTTTGGTGGTAAACTAGCTTTTGTTAAGGAGACGTTGCCTCCTCCTGCCCACATACAAATCGGATTACTTCGGATCAATGTAATTGGACCTTTTGAAGTAGATCTGAAAATTCTGAGAGATAAATGGAATCAGTGGTTAATAGACAATCAGGGGATACTGGCAGAGATTCAAAAACAAGCGAAACGGGATGCTGAACGCTTAGGTACAAGTGACGTAAAGCAGTTGTTAGACCTACAGATCGCGCAGGCAGAGGAACTCGGTAAACGCAAGAATGTCACCCCTCCGAACTTAGCTTCTTTAATGTTGCTGGTAGAAGAAAATGGTCAAAGTTTACTGCTTACCGGAGATGGCCACGCCGATGATATTTTAAAAGGACTCGCTTTTCATAGTAAACTTGATAGCAAAGGTCGAATTCACGTTGATGTGCTGAAAGTCCAGCATCATGGTTCGGAACATAATATTCACGAGGACTTTGTCGCTAAAGTTACTGCCGATCAATACATATTTTGTGGCAATGGCGAGCATGAAAATCCGGACCTTAGGGTTGTACAGCTTATAATGGATTCTCGTTTTGGAAGCGCACCTTTTCGGTCAAAGAACCCAAAGGCGAAAGGTGAGTTTACGCTTTGGTTCAACAGTAGTGAAAGCAGTACCATTAAACCTGCTAATAAAGAGCATATGAAAAAAGTTGTGGACTTAGTAAAAGCGGGGCAATCTAAAAGTAATGGAAAAATGAAATTTAACTTTTTGCAAAAAAATGCTCCTTTCATGTTAATAGAATCATAATTAATACGCTGCGCCCTTGAAACCGGACCACTTTGCTGAATAACGAAATTGTTAGTTGATTTTGTTTTCCACTTGGTTTGGGGTACTTTTTCTTCCCTTAAATACCTGTTCCGGCGTTTGGTAAGCCAAAGCTTGGTGAAAACGCCGACAGTTGTAAAACTCGAAGTAGGCTTGCAACCCATACTCTAATTGCCACCCGTCAGCGTAAGCCTTCAGGTAAATATCTTCGTATTTCACCGTTCGCCAAAGACGTTCCACAAATATGTTGTCGATGGCCCGCCCTTTGCCATCCATCGAAATTTGGACGTTGGCCTTCTGCAGTGGAGTTGTAAAGATATCGGCCGTAAACTGACTACCCTGATCGGTGTTGAAGATCATCGGAGCGGGGTAATCGGCTAACGTCTGCTGCAATACCTGGCTACACCAGTCGGCAGTCATCGTGTTGGAGACGGACCACCTCAATACGTATCGGCTGTGTAGATCAATGATAGCCATCAAGTACATATAGCCCGTCTGGGGGTTCTTTTAGTAAATGGACAAAGACTTACTCTAAGGAAATTCAATGTCAATTTGTGTTGATTATCAAGTGTTTACAAAAAGGAGGGTTTTCGGATACAGTTTAGAAAGGGGGCTATGCTAATGTATTTTGCTTAATAACTTGTACCGAAAACTTATACCAGCTTTCAAAGTACCTTATTTCAAAGCCGAATGAGTAATGAATACAGGTCAAAAACGCTTAGAGTAATTCTTTGGCCAGTTACTAATAAAACCCCGTCTGCATGGGGATATAGGTGATGTCAGTAGCCCACACCTGATGCACGCGGATGATGGTCAGACCGCGCAAAAGATAGGGGTAGATGCGATGGCCAACCGCTGGCTTGGAGGTATTTACTTTAGCGTAAATGGTCTCTATGCCAACCACTTGCATTAACCGGCGTACCCGCTTATGATTGACCTCATAGCCTGCCTGAGCCAGTACGAGTTGCATCTTTCGATACCCATAATAGGGGGTCAGCAGATACTGCTCATCTAACAGGCGCATCAGCACGAGGTCTTCCCCGCCAGCCGCCACCGGCTGATAGTAGGGGTAGCTGACACATTCAGGGTATATTCGCCACGTAGAGCCTATAAAAGTTTGTTAATCAATCAGTTATACAGATTTAACTTTCCAGTAGGAGCGCTACTTTGGCAAGAAGAGTATAGTACCCGGAATAAGTGTGAATTTGGGTCACCGACCGCTGTATTTCGGGCTTGGATGGTCATAACGTCGTTTAAAGGCTTAAGAGCATCAAAAATGACTGCTTTTACACTTTCCTAAACAGGAAAATTATTTGCTCTCTAAAACGAACGTTAAAATCGGACCGCCGAAGCGGCATACATTTTTCGGCAAGCTCCTAATGTACAGCCGGTTAACTGCCTTTGGTGGCGGATATACCCCAACTGTGTCAGCTACCCCTTCCGAATCATGGCAACTAACTTAGGTTGCTTTTCACGACGACTGGTAAGAAGGAAGTTAAATCTAAACCTACCGGTTAATAAATCACAGGCAGGAGCGGTTACCGATAAGTAACAAATCTACGACTACAGGATTGCCTACAGCTACTTTTAATCTCTGCCTTGATTAGGCTGCACGAGGTCAGGTAGCCTAATCAAGGCAGAGATTAACCCTAATTCACCTAAAAAAAAACATCATGGCAAAGAAAAAAGACATCTCAGATGAGCTGACGAGCAATGAAGCAATGGGTTTCTCAGGCTTTGGCGGTCACGCCTTACGGACACAACAGGGCGTCGCCTTCATGGAAGAAGCGGCCGATAACGACGACAGTTTCTTGGTTACATTGTCTGAGCTGGGCGTTGAAGACGCTGAACAGTTGATCGCCTTAAACGCCGTTCCGGGTGTTCGAGCGGAATTAGAAGCTATTTTAGGGCCTCAGAAGGATAACCTATCGTCACTACTAGGTAAGATTCAGACGGTGGTTCCTAACGACCGGATAGATTTGCTAAGCAAACCTGCTCCGAAAGATTTCGGTTTGGGCGCTATTCCGCCCACGCAGGAGATGATGGCTACTGCCGAAGCCATGACCATGAGCGCCGAGAGTATGGAGGCCATTGCGATACCGGCTTCCGCAAACCTGATACCATATATGTCGCCGATCCGGAATCAGGGGCCTCGTGGGACTTGTGTTTCGTTCGCCCTGACGGCACTCAACGAATACATCCTGCGCCGCAGAGGGTTTATTCGGGATCTTTCCGAGCAGCATCTTTATTTTGAGATCAAACAGATCGACGGCTCACCCGGTGGCTGTGGTACTTGGCAGGTTAGAGCAGTGCAGGCCCTAGCAAACCGCGGTGAATGTCTGGAATCTATCTGGCCTTATAACCCAAGTATGCCCTGCAACAACCATGGTCCCCTACCGGCTGCTGCCCGGCCAAACGGACTGAGCTATCGGCTGAACACCATTGCCGTGCCGGCACGCAACGTTCTGGCGTATAAAAGCCACATGGCCTTGCAACGCCCCGTAACAATCTCAATTCCCGTTTATAATAGTTGGTATCAGTCGCAGGAGACGCGTCGTTCGGGGCGCATCACGATGCGAGTGGGCAATGAGCCCGTTGTGGGCGGTCACGCGGTTTGTTTGGTCGGCTACCAAGACACACCGGCCAGTCCGGGGGGCGGGTTCTTCCTCGTTCGAAACAGTTGGTCAACATCGGGGTTTGGCTACCAGTGCCCCTATGGAGCCGGTTATGGGACAATTCCTTACCAATACATTACCAACGACGCGTACCCAGGTGAATCCTTCACGGCCGTCGTACCGGGCATCACAGCCGACGGCAGCACGGATGCTACTACCGACACCTTGACAGAAACAAGCCCATCGACGGTAACCATTGACATAAAACCGAATATTACGATTACGATTAAAACGACCTAACCAGCAAAGTCTTCCGGTTCTTCGTTGTGATAGCCCAATTGTTCTACTCAGCGGAACATTCATGCAAATCAAAAACCGCCGAATGTACGCTTTCGGCGGTTTTTGATTTATCAATCAGCGATTGACGATTCTGATTTAGTGCTGGTTTCGGGGCGGCAATACGCCGAGGCCCCGCTGGTCAACTTCTGCGCCTTTTTCCATCTCGGCCCGTGTTGCGGGTGCTAACTGAGCCCGAGCCGCCGCCACCAGTTGACGGCTCTTATCTTCGGATACTCTAAGCTGCTCGGCTAGGGAACGAATTCCACCCGTGGTGGCACTTATGGCTACGACCTGTTCAGCCGTTGTGATCCACGATTTCTTCATCTGCGCTACCTGATCTGCCGACCAGCCTGGCACATATTCTAACGGAGTGTCTGCCATGTTCTTTTTTTTTCGAGGTTTCTGCTTAATACGGTTGACCCCCGGCAGTCTTGGGCTAATATGCTTGGTTTCTTTTTCCGCCAGCCGGTCTGATTTGCTCTCAGACTTTTTCAAACAGCCGACGATTATGGTTAAACTAAGCAATACCCAAATCCCTGCCCAGGAATATTGCTGCGAGTATTTTTTTATAAGACTTTCCATATTAGTCATATAAACTGCTACAAATCAACAACTTAATAGCGCATAAAGTTGCCAGTTTAGTTGTAAATATTTCTCCCGTGACCCTCCCATGACAGAGCTTTTTCATAAAAACTTACTTTATCTTTCTATGCAGTATCAGATGCTGACTTTAGACAGCACGAGGTTTTCAAACCGAATAAACAGGCTAAGATTCAGCTTTGAAAACCTGTTTGCTAGTCCTCTCAGCACCGGTCTATTAGTTTACAAACTACATCCAAACAGGGTGTACTCTAAGCTAGTCCTTCTACCACATTCGAAAGGCGCAGAGCTAGTTCATAAACTGTATTGTAAGTCATAGACATAGCCTAGAATATGTAGTATAATCAAGCGTTATGATAAGCTAAAGCAAGATTGATAAGAGTCATACTATTTGTCATACAATTGATTAGGTCTAAAAAAAGCGTTTGGTTTGCTGTATACTAAATGTATGACTTTTCTCAATGGCTAACCAAGACCCGCTTACAGAACTCGGATTAAGTAAACAACCGCCTGAAAACGCGATTACAGAATTGTCGTTAAGTAGTACACCCCCTGACACTTTGGAGGAAGGCAGTAAAAAGGGTAAAGGTGGCCGCCGTCGTCATGCACCTGATGTTGGCGTTTGGTCAATTCGCGGTATCGAGTTTGAAACTCGTACAGCTTTTGAGAAAGCAGCCGAACGAAGCAGTAAAACCATCGGTCAGTACCTGAACGAAGATTTACGCCAGTACGCTCAAGAGCAGCTTAAGAAAGGCAATCAACCCCCCGCTCGTCAAGAGGATTTACGTACTGAAATTGATGATTTAAAGACGGTCATTACTCAGTTAGCTCAACGTACTGAGTTAGACAATCAACGAGACGGAGAACTACGAATTATCCGAGAAGCTATCCAACAACGCCCAGCCAGTTTTCGAGAATGGTTGTTCGGCAAGAAGTAAGTCTAGAATAGGCAGAAAGAAAAACACCGCTTGATTTGCTGAAAAGCTGGCGCGTCCTATCTTTGCTCGTCTTATAAGGAGCAAGGAATGTTTTTCGTACCTCATAACTACCTTGCTTTCGCTCCTATCGTCGCAAAAGATGGACCCTACCCCACCGACTACCCGCCAGGGCGGACGGCCCAAAAAGGCCGATGAAGACAAACGCGACTACGCCGTGCAGGTGCGGATGAAAGCCAATGGCTACGAGCGCATCAAAGCCTTAGCCGAGCAGCGCGGCAGCAGCATGGCCGACGTGATCCGGGAGCTGTGCAACAAAGGCAAGGTGGTGGTCAATACGCCCACACCGGAACAGGAAGTCATCCTTCGCCAACTGGCGGGCTTATCCAATAACCTCAACCAATTGGCCCGTCGCGCCAACGCCGA
>MWWG01000048.1_pt1 | contig 17172 bp, 13 predicted proteins | sample 1047331 | NCBI WGS metagenome assembly MWWG01 (sample SAMN06349968, study PRJNA376086) | soil metagenome | isolation source: MG6-4 sample Antarctic (ecotone) soil | place: Antarctica | collected 2015-01-13 | reverse complement strand
CCAGACACAGATGACGAAGAAAAATACTGATGAACAAAACATTGAAAGCCAAGCGTGCAGAACTGGAAGGCGCACCAATTTACTACGTTTGCCCCAATTGTTCCCAGTGGTTAGCCACGGAAGACGAGCAGGGCGCGACGGTTTTGCACCCGCAAATCGTGCCGAGCGGCGACAGCTTTGTGTTTCCGGCAGTCGCGCAAGGCTATCTCAAGACCGTCGAAGGCCAAGCCAAGTTAGCCGAGTTGGAACTTAAGATGAATCAAGCGAGCGAGGCCGGAGAATGGGTGGTTGCCAAGAACATAAAACAGACAATCAAAATATTCTCCGATCCTGCTTTCCCGCGCCCTGACTGGCGCCCAATTTCAATAGCGCAAGCCGTGAAAGTTGTTTGTCAATGCGGTGCACTTGCTTTGGTTACGCCTAAAATTAAAGGCAAAAAGGCCCCACCTCGCTTGACCGCCCCGTCTGCGCTTGCGTTGCTGGCGGAACTTCCCAGCAGTTTTAACAACAGCGAATTTAATCGCGCGCTAATGCTCAAGGATTGGGAAACCAATCAAAACGACGGTTCAAAATACAAAGAGACCAAAAGCGGAACCGTGAAATGGCAACCCCCTGAAATCGAAGAATGGTTCCAGGAACAGCAAGAAAAGGCTCTTAACGCTCTGGACAACCGTTTTGCAGCCATCAAAAGCGAATTGACCGGAGATGCAATAGATATTCTTTTCCATCATTGGAAAACGTTTCCATACCCCAAAAAGCGCGATAAAGCTCACATAACCCTTTCGCAAATTTGTGAGTATCGGGGCGTCAAGCCGACCGGCAACAATCTTAAAAACGTGTGGCAAGCTGTCCGAGATATTCGCGGATTCAGCATAAATAGCAAGGGAATTAGCGAGAGAATTGTTGAAATGAGCACCGCGCAACTGCCACTTTTTGGAGAGGAAAGCACACCGGAAGCCAGCACGATTTTAATCTACTCGCCAGGTTTTTTTCTGGCCGAAGCCATCGAAGGAAGCCCTGAGTATCTCGCCCCCTATCTTCAGAAGGTTTGGAGGCTTGACCCCTATCGGCAGAGCATGGCGAAAAGACTGGCGCGTCATCTGCGGAGCGAGTGGCGCAGAAACACACAATTCTATATCAACAGCGACAGCTCACCCGCTTCGCGTCGCAACCGCTTTTCGACCTGGGCGAAGATTTTGGACGCGGCGGGCGTTGACGTGCAGGAATATTTGGACAGTAATAACCCCAGCCGCTTGATAGATGAAGTCGATAAAGCCCTTGAAACTCTCAAATCCATTGACTACATCGAAGACGACGGGCCGAAGATTTACGAGGACGCTACCGCATTTCAAAATCTCCCCCAACGTCAAGGAAGAGTTGCGGCGTGGCTCGCCTTGCGAGTCCATATCACGCCGCCAAAGCTAATCCGCTACTCGCTCAAGGAGAAAAACGGGAAGCGCATCGCGCGCATTGAGAAGCAAGCGGCCCAAAAGCTCCCATTAAAGCAGAAAAAGCCGCTCGAAAGCTGAACTATGTTGGGGGAGTTTCCGAACTATGTTGGGGGAGTTTCCGAACTATGTTGGGGGAAGAAGGCCGTTTTTGAGCGTGAATTTTTCTTTAAGGATTTAAGGACTTAACGCAGCGACGCCGCGCCCTTTGGCGCGCGCGCGCTTCCGTCGAAACTGTAACTCAGACGAGAAAACACCCCTGTTTTTTTCGCGCGAGTCTCCGATGAACGAAACCCCAACAACCCACCAGAACAATGGCGCGGCCAAGACCGACGCCCCCAAACCGCGCCTGTGGCTTTTGGCGCAGCTTGTGGCCGAAGCCGTAAATGATGCCACCGACGCCCACGAAGCGCGCAAAAGCGGGCAGCCGCGCGGCCCGCTCACCGGCTTGAAACGGCTTGACCGAGAAATCGGCGGCTCACTTCCCAAAAACGCGCTCACCATGATTTTGGGCAACACCGGCGCGGGTAAAACGGCGTTCGCGGGCCAGATCGCCGCAGATTGTAGATGCCCAGCCGTTTATCTCACCACCGAAATGGCGCCGGTTGAACTGCTCAGGCGCCACACGGCGCGCGAAAGCAACCAGTTTTTAGGACGTCTCAAATCGGGAGAAATGACGCCCGGCGAGGTCGAGAGGCTTATCACCGAAGCCGCGCGCAAACTCACTCACCTAAGTCTTGTGGACGGCACGACCGCTTATGCCTCTGTTTCCTACTTGCGCGAAGTGATGGAAGCGGCCAAAGGCGACGCCAAACACGCGGTTTTAGTCATTGATTCGCTCAACACTTGGGCGCGTGGAAGCGGAAGCGGCGCCAGCGAATACGACGCGCTCAACGAGCATTTGACGGCACTTATCCGCCTTGCAAAACAGGCGCGTTGCTCGATTGTGGTTATCTGCGAACAAAACCGCGCCGCCATCAAAGCGGGCGCAGAAGGCAACCCAAACGCGGGCGCTGGGACGCGCTTTATCGAATATAGCGCCGACCTCATCTTAGATTTGGACGCTAAAAAGCCAGAGGACGGCGCGGGAGAACGCGCCGTTGCGCTCACGATTTCCAAGAACCGCAACGGCGCGGCGGGCAAGCCTTTGGCGCTCGAATTTAACGGCGCTCTCCAAAGGTTCCGCGAGGTTGAAAAGTAATGGCCGAACCCCTCTGGCTTGCCGACCTCGAAGCGTGCGACCCACGCGCCGCCCAGGGCGTTGAACGGCGCTTTTTGTGTCCGTTTTGCGGCGAAGGCAAGCCCAGAGACAGCGCCCACCGTTCGATGAACGTCAACACCCAAACCGGCGCTTTTGTCTGCCAGCGTTGCGAGGCGCGCGGGAAATTGGCCGACTTTTGGGCCGAGCGCCCGAAGCTAAACGGGCGCGATTTCGCCCGCCAGCAGTTGCGTCGCGTCACCGAGTTGCCACCGACCGAGCCAGCCGCACCGGACGAAAGCGCGATCCGCAAGGCGCACGAACTGGCGGCGAAGCTCGAAGCGTTGCAACCGCTCGAAAGCACAAACGGCGCGGCGTATCTTTTCGGGCGCGGCGTGTCGCTCGAAATCGCGCGCGCAGCCGGCGTGAAGTTTTCACCGAATTGGTTTGGGCGCGGCGCCGTCGTTTTCCCGATTCGTGACCGCGCGGGCGAAGTTGTGGCAGCCCAGGGACGGCACACGACCGGCGGCGGGAAGTTTTCGTTTGGCCCCAAGTCACAGGGGCTTTTCATGGCGGCGGGCGCGCTCGATATTCCGGCCTTCATTGTCACCGAGGCGCCAATAGACGCGCTCAGTTTGGCGGCGGCGGGATTCCCAGCCGTCGCGCTTTGTGGCAAAACCGGCCCCGCGTGGCTCCCGAAATTCTGTTTTGGTCGCCGCGTGTTCTTAGCGTTCGATGCCGACCAAGCGGGCGATGATGCCGCCGACGAAATGACGCCATCGCTCGAAAGTTTCGGCGCGGTGTGCGCTCGAATACGTCCAGAAACTGCAAAAGATTGGAACGAGTTTTTGCAGCTTTTCGGGCGAGATGCCTTAGCCGACTTTTTGGCGGGCGAAGTTTTGAGACGATGCTAAAACCGGAGAAAATTATGAGCAAAATAGAAATCGCCAGACTTTACGCCCGCACTCGCAACGACGGCGCGGTGACTTTATCGGGCCGCATTGGATACGACGGGCGCCTTCGGATTGAACCCAACCCGAACAAGGTGGACGGGGACGACAAATCGCCCGACTTTCTCGCTTTCATCGAGAGCGCAGAACCGAGGGCCGCGACACCTTATCGCGGCGCGCAGCTTCTGCCACCACAGCGACCGCCAAGCGCATTTGTCGAAGGTGAAGTCGTGGAATGATGCCGCGCACGATTTTGGGAATGACGGCGTTTATATGCACGCGCCGTTATCCCAAACCGCTCTTTTTCGCTAAAACCACAATCGAGGTGGAACAAATGGGAGGTTTCGGGAGCGGCCATCACCGCAGCAAACGGCCAACCGTCGAGACGACGCGGCGCCTCACTTTGGACGAAGCGCACGCCGTTGGCGTCGAGCTGGTGTTCCAACCAATGCCGCGCAATCGGCGGCGCAAAATGGGAATCTGCCCCAAGTGCCAGCAACCGGCGCGGATGTTCTACCAAGACGGCGAGCGGGCCGCGTGTCGCGTTTGTTCTGGTCTCACGTATCGAAGCAGCCAGGAGCAGCGTAAACCGTCGCGCGTCCTCGTCAAGCAGCAACCGACCCTCAGCGCGGGACTTCGCGCGCTGGAAACGTGGCAGCAGATGCCGCAGCAAAACCCAAAGGATTTCAGCATCGCAATGGCTACATTTGAAGCACTCGCAATCGTAGACGGCCAGCCACAGGCCCCGCCCGCCCAGGCCGAAACCCAGCAATCGCGGCGCGAAGAGACCGTGGCCGACGATTTAGAGCAATCGGCGAAAATGCTTCGCCAGCTTCAAACCGCCATCGCGGACACGCCGCCCGATTCGGCGATGCTCCCGAAGCTGGTTAACGCTTACGTCGCGCTCTCCAATATGCGCGACGCACGAGCCAAAATCGCCGACGATATCAAGAGCGGGCGCCCCGATGAGGACGCGCGCTTAACCATCCGCGAAATTATCGAAGCCCAGTTGGTCACGGAAGACGAGCGATACAGGCAGCTTCAAGGCGTAGCAATGGAAAACAAGATGCAGCGCATCGCGCTCAAATGAGGGCCAGATTTTCAAAAAATTGCCGCCGATTTGAACGCCTCACAGACGTTTTAGACCAAGGCCACCGGCATGGTTATTCGAGAGTAGGGCACCATCGCATCGGGCGCGGCGACCGTGTTGCTGGTGAGCGATGCCAAGTGCCCGAAAGTGGGGCAAGAGTGGGCAAAACAACCGATGAAGGCGCCCAGTCTGTCAACAACCGACCGGTTGTTGACAGTTACAGGCCAAAACCACCGCGTTATTTATTGTTACGCCTTGTTGCATCATGGCGCGAAGTGTGAGAAAATAGAGGTGTGATGCCCACCAACCGCCCTAAAGCCATCGGATATATCCGCGTTTCTACCGACCAGCAAGCCCAAGACGGCGTGAGCATGGCCGCGCAGCGTGAGAAGGTCGAAGGCTTTGCCAAGCTATACGATTATGAGCTTGTCGCCATCATAGAAGATGCCGGAGCCAGCGCGAAAACGCTCGACCGCGACGGCTTGACCGAAGCACTCACGATGCTCGAAAACGGCGAAGCGGGCGCGCTGATTGTGGCGAAGCTCGATAGGTTGACCCGCAGCGTCAAAGACTTGGGCGAACTTCTCGAATCGCACTTCACCCGCTTCTCCCTGGTGAGTGTTGGCGAGCAGATCGACACCAGCACAGCAGCCGGGCGCCTTGTGTTGAATGTTCTAATGTCCGTCGCGCAGTGGGAGCGCGAGGCCATCGGCGAGCGCACCAAGACCGCATTGCAGCACAAGAAAGCAAACGGCCAACGCGTCGGGTCGATTCCCTATGGCTACCACTTGGGAAGCGACGGCCAAACGCTCGAAGCCGATGCCGCCGAGCAGGAAGTCATCGGCGCCGTGATGGAGTTGGACGCAGCCGGTTTGTCTTTGCGCTCAATCGCGTCGCGGCTCGAAGGGCAGGGATACCGCGCTCGCAGTGGCGGCGCTTTCCATCCGCAAACCGTTTCCAATATCTTGAAGCAAGCCGCCTAAAATCGGCTCAGGAGGCCATCATGCCATCGACTATTAACCTTGACCTTGTGAGAAGTGCCGACGCGCGATTGAAGCGCGCCAAGAGGCTTAACCCGAACGTCACGGCCCGTCCGGTTCCCATCGAAGAACTGGTGCAGCGCGGCGCTCTGACGGTTCCCGAACTCGCAGCCATCGCCAATATGCATCCGCTCACGATTCGGCGAGCCATCGGCGCGGGCGAACTCAAAGCCGCCAGCAATGGCGCCAAAGGCCATTATCGCATCACGCGGGCCGACGCGAACGCCTGGTGGAAAGGGCGCGGCGGAAGCGATTTATTCCCGGAGTTTGTGAGCGCCCAGCAACCAAAGCCAAAAGCGGCGCGGCGGGCGTTTGGCCTGCTTGCGACCGACCCCAACGCGACCGGAACACGCACCGTTGACGACTTCTTGGCCGACCGGCGAGCCGAGGCTCAAACCGAACTCGATAAGGGCGCGGTTTAATGGCGCTGGTTTTCGATTCGAGCGCGATGTTAGCCCTTTTGCGGGCCGAACCCGAAGCCGAACTAGTTCAGGGACTTTTGGACGATGCCGACGTGCCGAAATACGCGCACGCCATCAATCTCTGCGAAGTGCTTTATGACACGCTCAAGAACCACAGCGCCGATGTTGCCGCCGAAGCCATCGACTCGCTTTTCGGCGAAGGCATCGAAGAACGAAACGACATGGACGGCGAGTTTTGGCGCGATGTCGCTTTCCTGATTGCAACACGGCGAGGCCAGCGCGCCGACCCGACCAAGACCAATCACAAGCCGTCCTTGGCTTTGGGCGATGCCATCGGTTTAGCGTTGGCGCGGCGCATGGACGCCGAGTTTGTGACCAAAGACCGCAGCGAGATTGCCCCGATGGAAGCGGCGGGATTATGCCGTGTGCTTTTTATTCGATGATTCCCGCGACCAAAACGAAGTCGCGCCGATGCTACTAACATCGGCGCGCCAGTTGACCGGCAAAATGGAGGTTTTGCAGATCATGGAAGATTTTCGCACAGACACCGAACCCCAAGAGATGGAGATGAGTTTCAAGCGCGAAGCAATGGCCCGCGCCACAGCCGTCTACTTGACCGACGAACTTGAAATCGAATTATTTTGGTCGGAGGAAACCGTGTTTGGTCAGCCAGACGACGGCGGGCAGCGCATCGACAAAACGACGTTTTATATCCGCGCTTTTTGCACCCAGGCCGAGATGAAAGAAGCCGCCGAACAAGCTCTGGTCGAGTGCATCAATCACGATTCGGAGTTGGTTAAATTGGGGCTGCTCCCCGCGTGGAAGCACGGTTGCATCGTGCCGATGGAAGATTATGTCTGAATGGGTTTCGACCACCACCGCAGCCGCGCACTTTGGCGTATCCGAGCGCACCATTTTACGGCGCGCGGCGGCGGGCAAGCTCGAATCCAGGCGCGAGACGACGGCGCGCGGCGTGATCATCGTCGTCGCGCTCGAAACCGGGGAGGTGCGGACAGGTGCGGACATAGTGCCGACAGGTGCCGACACCCAACCCACGCTCAAAACGCCTCAAATCGCGTCAGAGGTGCCGACAGGTGCGGACGGTGCCGACAGAGGTGCCGACACCACTTTGACGGCGCATTTGTTGGACGAAAACCGCTTTTTGCGCGGCGTTATCGAGCAGTTGCAGCGCGACGGTGCAGAAGTTCGTGCAGCACTCCGCGACGCATTGAAGGTGATGCCCAAAGCTATCACCAGCGGCGCGGCGGATTCGGCGCCAGAGCCACCAAAACGCACCGACGAGCCAACACACGCCCCGCCCGCAGATGCCAGCCAGAACGCGCCAGAACGTGACGAGCCGACGACTTATGACGAGTTGGCTGATTGGCTCGAAAAGGAGATGAGATGATGAACAGCTTTTTGGATGATGATACACCTCGTGGCATTCAACACTTTCAAATTGAGCGCGAACTTGTTGCCCGCAACGCACACGATTTCTTACAGCATAACGACATTAAGGCAGAAATTGTAGAACATACTTGGAGGGCAGATGATGGAGAAGCCTTTAGTTCATACAGCGTTATCTCTTTTTGCACATATACGCAAATGCGAAAGGCTTTTTCCTATGGAATCATGGAGTGCTCTGAGAGCGATTATGACATGGCACAAAACCGCTTAACAGAACAAGAGGGTTTTGGTCTGTCTGAATATCCATACATCGTAATCGAAAAGTTCCCGCCAGACACAGATGACGAAGAAAAATACTGATGAACAAAACATTGAAAGCCAAGCGTGCAGAACTGGAAGGCGCACCAATTTACTACGTTTGCCCCAATTGTTCCCAGTGGTTAGCCACGGAAGACGAGCAGGGCGCGACGGTTTTGCACCCGCAAATCGTGCCGAGCGGCGACAGCTTTGTGTTTCCGGCAGTCGCGCAAGGCTATCTCAAGACCGTCGAAGGCCAAGCCAAGTTAGCCGAGTTGGAACTTAAGATGAATCAAGCGAGCGAGGCCGGAGAATGGGTGGTTGCCAAGAACATAAAACAGACAATCAAAATATTCTCCGATCCTGCTTTCCCGCGCCCTGACTGGCGCCCAATTTCAATAGCGCAAGCCGTGAAAGTTGTTTGTCAATGCGGTGCACTTGCTTTGGTTACGCCTAAAATTAAAGGCAAAAAGGCCCCACCTCGCTTGACCGCCCCGTCTGCGCTTGCGTTGCTGGCGGAACTTCCCAGCAGTTTTAACAACAGCGAATTTAATCGCGCGCTAATGCTCAAGGATTGGGAAACCAATCAAAACGACGGTTCAAAATACAAAGAGACCAAAAGCGGAACCGTGAAATGGCAACCCCCTGAAATCGAAGAATGGTTCCAGGAACAGCAAGAAAAGGCTCTTAACGCTCTGGACAACCGTTTTGCAGCCATCAAAAGCGAATTGACCGGAGATGCAATAGATATTCTTTTCCATCATTGGAAAACGTTTCCATACCCCAAAAAGCGCGATAAAGCTCACATAACCCTTTCGCAAATTTGTGAGTATCGGGGCGTCAAGCCGACCGGCAACAATCTTAAAAACGTGTGGCAAGCTGTCCGAGATATTCGCGGATTCAGCATAAATAGCAAGGGAATTAGCGAGAGAATTGTTGAAATGAGCACCGCGCAACTGCCACTTTTTGGAGAGGAAAGCACACCGGAAGCCAGCACGATTTTAATCTACTCGCCAGGTTTTTTTCTGGCCGAAGCCATCGAAGGAAGCCCTGAGTATCTCGCCCCCTATCTTCAGAAGGTTTGGAGGCTTGACCCCTATCGGCAGAGCATGGCGAAAAGACTGGCGCGTCATCTGCGGAGCGAGTGGCGCAGAAACACACAATTCTATATCAACAGCGACAGCTCACCCGCTTCGCGTCGCAACCGCTTTTCGACCTGGGCGAAGATTTTGGACGCGGCGGGCGTTGACGTGCAGGAATATTTGGACAGTAATAACCCCAGCCGCTTGATAGATGAAGTCGATAAAGCCCTTGAAACTCTCAAATCCATTGACTACATCGAAGACGACGGGCCGAAGATTTACGAGGACGCTACCGCATTTCAAAATCTCCCCCAACGTCAAGGAAGAGTTGCGGCGTGGCTCGCCTTGCGAGTCCATATCACGCCGCCAAAGCTAATCCGCTACTCGCTCAAGGAGAAAAACGGGAAGCGCATCGCGCGCATTGAGAAGCAAGCGGCCCAAAAGCTCCCATTAAAGCAGAAAAAGCCGCTCGAAAGCTGAACTATGTTGGGGGAGTTTCCGAACTATGTTGGGGGAGTTTCCGAACTATGTTGGGGGAAGAAGGCCGTTTTTGAGCGTGAATTTTTCTTTAAGGATTTAAGGACTTAACGCAGCGACGCCGCGCCCTTTGGCGCGCGCGCGCTTCCGTCGAAACTGTAACTCAGACGAGAAAACACCCCTGTTTTTTTCGCGCGAGTCTCCGATGAACGAAACCCCAACAACCCACCAGAACAATGGCGCGGCCAAGACCGACGCCCCCAAACCGCGCCTGTGGCTTTTGGCGCAGCTTGTGGCCGAAGCCGTAAATGATGCCACCGACGCCCACGAAGCGCGCAAAAGCGGGCAGCCGCGCGGCCCGCTCACCGGCTTGAAACGGCTTGACCGAGAAATCGGCGGCTCACTTCCCAAAAACGCGCTCACCATGATTTTGGGCAACACCGGCGCGGGTAAAACGGCGTTCGCGGGCCAGATCGCCGCAGATTGTAGATGCCCAGCCGTTTATCTCACCACCGAAATGGCGCCGGTTGAACTGCTCAGGCGCCACACGGCGCGCGAAAGCAACCAGTTTTTAGGACGTCTCAAATCGGGAGAAATGACGCCCGGCGAGGTCGAGAGGCTTATCACCGAAGCCGCGCGCAAACTCACTCACCTAAGTCTTGTGGACGGCACGACCGCTTATGCCTCTGTTTCCTACTTGCGCGAAGTGATGGAAGCGGCCAAAGGCGACGCCAAACACGCGGTTTTAGTCATTGATTCGCTCAACACTTGGGCGCGTGGAAGCGGAAGCGGCGCCAGCGAATACGACGCGCTCAACGAGCATTTGACGGCACTTATCCGCCTTGCAAAACAGGCGCGTTGCTCGATTGTGGTTATCTGCGAACAAAACCGCGCCGCCATCAAAGCGGGCGCAGAAGGCAACCCAAACGCGGGCGCTGGGACGCGCTTTATCGAATATAGCGCCGACCTCATCTTAGATTTGGACGCTAAAAAGCCAGAGGACGGCGCGGGAGAACGCGCCGTTGCGCTCACGATTTCCAAGAACCGCAACGGCGCGGCGGGCAAGCCTTTGGCGCTCGAATTTAACGGCGCTCTCCAAAGGTTCCGCGAGGTTGAAAAGTAATGGCCGAACCCCTCTGGCTTGCCGACCTCGAAGCGTGCGACCCACGCGCCGCCCAGGGCGTTGAACGGCGCTTTTTGTGTCCGTTTTGCGGCGAAGGCAAGCCCAGAGACAGCGCCCACCGTTCGATGAACGTCAACACCCAAACCGGCGCTTTTGTCTGCCAGCGTTGCGAGGCGCGCGGGAAATTGGCCGACTTTTGGGCCGAGCGCCCGAAGCTAAACGGGCGCGATTTCGCCCGCCAGCAGTTGCGTCGCGTCACCGAGTTGCCACCGACCGAGCCAGCCGCACCGGACGAAAGCGCGATCCGCAAGGCGCACGAACTGGCGGCGAAGCTCGAAGCGTTGCAACCGCTCGAAAGCACAAACGGCGCGGCGTATCTTTTCGGGCGCGGCGTGTCGCTCGAAATCGCGCGCGCAGCCGGCGTGAAGTTTTCACCGAATTGGTTTGGGCGCGGCGCCGTCGTTTTCCCGATTCGTGACCGCGCGGGCGAAGTTGTGGCAGCCCAGGGACGGCACACGACCGGCGGCGGGAAGTTTTCGTTTGGCCCCAAGTCACAGGGGCTTTTCATGGCGGCGGGCGCGCTCGATATTCCGGCCTTCATTGTCACCGAGGCGCCAATAGACGCGCTCAGTTTGGCGGCGGCGGGATTCCCAGCCGTCGCGCTTTGTGGCAAAACCGGCCCCGCGTGGCTCCCGAAATTCTGTTTTGGTCGCCGCGTGTTCTTAGCGTTCGATGCCGACCAAGCGGGCGATGATGCCGCCGACGAAATGACGCCATCGCTCGAAAGTTTCGGCGCGGTGTGCGCTCGAATACGTCCAGAAACTGCAAAAGATTGGAACGAGTTTTTGCAGCTTTTCGGGCGAGATGCCTTAGCCGACTTTTTGGCGGGCGAAGTTTTGAGACGATGCTAAAACCGGAGAAAATTATGAGCAAAATAGAAATCGCCAGACTTTACGCCCGCACTCGCAACGACGGCGCGGTGACTTTATCGGGCCGCATTGGATACGACGGGCGCCTTCGGATTGAACCCAACCCGAACAAGGTGGACGGGGACGACAAATCGCCCGACTTTCTCGCTTTCATCGAGAGCGCAGAACCGAGGGCCGCGACACCTTATCGCGGCGCGCAGCTTCTGCCACCACAGCGACCGCCAAGCGCATTTGTCGAAGGTGAAGTCGTGGAATGATGCCGCGCACGATTTTGGGAATGACGGCGTTTATATGCACGCGCCGTTATCCCAAACCGCTCTTTTTCGCTAAAACCACAATCGAGGTGGAACAAATGGGAGGTTTCGGGAGCGGCCATCACCGCAGCAAACGGCCAACCGTCGAGACGACGCGGCGCCTCACTTTGGACGAAGCGCACGCCGTTGGCGTCGAGCTGGTGTTCCAACCAATGCCGCGCAATCGGCGGCGCAAAATGGGAATCTGCCCCAAGTGCCAGCAACCGGCGCGGATGTTCTACCAAGACGGCGAGCGGGCCGCGTGTCGCGTTTGTTCTGGTCTCACGTATCGAAGCAGCCAGGAGCAGCGTAAACCGTCGCGCGTCCTCGTCAAGCAGCAACCGACCCTCAGCGCGGGACTTCGCGCGCTGGAAACGTGGCAGCAGATGCCGCAGCAAAACCCAAAGGATTTCAGCATCGCAATGGCTACATTTGAAGCACTCGCAATCGTAGACGGCCAGCCACAGGCCCCGCCCGCCCAGGCCGAAACCCAGCAATCGCGGCGCGAAGAGACCGTGGCCGACGATTTAGAGCAATCGGCGAAAATGCTTCGCCAGCTTCAAACCGCCATCGCGGACACGCCGCCCGATTCGGCGATGCTCCCGAAGCTGGTTAACGCTTACGTCGCGCTCTCCAATATGCGCGACGCACGAGCCAAAATCGCCGACGATATCAAGAGCGGGCGCCCCGATGAGGACGCGCGCTTAACCATCCGCGAAATTATCGAAGCCCAGTTGGTCACGGAAGACGAGCGATACAGGCAGCTTCAAGGCGTAGCAATGGAAAACAAGATGCAGCGCATCGCGCTCAAATGAGGGCCAGATTTTCAAAAAATTGCCGCCGATTTGAACGCCTCACAGACGTTTTAGACCAAGGCCACCGGCATGGTTATTCGAGAGTAGGGCACCATCGCATCGGGCGCGGCGACCGTGTTGCTGGTGAGCGATGCCAAGTGCCCGAAAGTGGGGCAAGAGTGGGCAAAACAACCGATGAAGGCGCCCAGTCTGTCAACAACCGACCGGTTGTTGACAGTTACAGGCCAAAACCACCGCGTTATTTATTGTTACGCCTTGTTGCATCATGGCGCGAAGTGTGAGAAAATAGAGGTGTGATGCCCACCAACCGCCCTAAAGCCATCGGATATATCCGCGTTTCTACCGACCAGCAAGCCCAAGACGGCGTGAGCATGGCCGCGCAGCGTGAGAAGGTCGAAGGCTTTGCCAAGCTATACGATTATGAGCTTGTCGCCATCATAGAAGATGCCGGAGCCAGCGCGAAAACGCTCGACCGCGACGGCTTGACCGAAGCACTCACGATGCTCGAAAACGGCGAAGCGGGCGCGCTGATTGTGGCGAAGCTCGATAGGTTGACCCGCAGCGTCAAAGACTTGGGCGAACTTCTCGAATCGCACTTCACCCGCTTCTCCCTGGTGAGTGTTGGCGAGCAGATCGACACCAGCACAGCAGCCGGGCGCCTTGTGTTGAATGTTCTAATGTCCGTCGCGCAGTGGGAGCGCGAGGCCATCGGCGAGCGCACCAAGACCGCATTGCAGCACAAGAAAGCAAACGGCCAACGCGTCGGGTCGATTCCCTATGGCTACCACTTGGGAAGCGACGGCCAAACGCTCGAAGCCGATGCCGCCGAGCAGGAAGTCATCGGCGCCGTGATGGAGTTGGACGCAGCCGGTTTGTCTTTGCGCTCAATCGCGTCGCGGCTCGAAGGGCAGGGATACCGCGCTCGCAGTGGCGGCGCTTTCCATCCGCAAACCGTTTCCAATATCTTGAAGCAAGCCGCCTAAAATCGGCTCAGGAGGCCATCATGCCATCGACTATTAACCTTGACCTTGTGAGAAGTGCCGACGCGCGATTGAAGCGCGCCAAGAGGCTTAACCCGAACGTCACGGCCCGTCCGGTTCCCATCGAAGAACTGGTGCAGCGCGGCGCTCTGACGGTTCCCGAACTCGCAGCCATCGCCAATATGCATCCGCTCACGATTCGGCGAGCCATCGGCGCGGGCGAACTCAAAGCCGCCAGCAATGGCGCCAAAGGCCATTATCGCATCACGCGGGCCGACGCGAACGCCTGGTGGAAAGGGCGCGGCGGAAGCGATTTATTCCCGGAGTTTGTGAGCGCCCAGCAACCAAAGCCAAAAGCGGCGCGGCGGGCGTTTGGCCTGCTTGCGACCGACCCCAACGCGACCGGAACACGCACCGTTGACGACTTCTTGGCCGACCGGCGAGCCGAGGCTCAAACCGAACTCGATAAGGGCGCGGTTTAATGGCGCTGGTTTTCGATTCGAGCGCGATGTTAGCCCTTTTGCGGGCCGAACCCGAAGCCGAACTAGTTCAGGGACTTTTGGACGATGCCGACGTGCCGAAATACGCGCACGCCATCAATCTCTGCGAAGTGCTTTATGACACGCTCAAGAACCACAGCGCCGATGTTGCCGCCGAAGCCATCGACTCGCTTTTCGGCGAAGGCATCGAAGAACGAAACGACATGGACGGCGAGTTTTGGCGCGATGTCGCTTTCCTGATTGCAACACGGCGAGGCCAGCGCGCCGACCCGACCAAGACCAATCACAAGCCGTCCTTGGCTTTGGGCGATGCCATCGGTTTAGCGTTGGCGCGGCGCATGGACGCCGAGTTTGTGACCAAAGACCGCAGCGAGATTGCCCCGATGGAAGCGGCGGGATTATGCCGTGTGCTTTTTATTCGATGATTCCCGCGACCAAAACGAAGTCGCGCCGATGCTACTAACATCGGCGCGCCAGTTGACCGGCAAAATGGAGGTTTTGCAGATCATGGAAGATTTTCGCACAGACACCGAACCCCAAGAGATGGAGATGAGTTTCAAGCGCGAAGCAATGGCCCGCGCCACAGCCGTCTACTTGACCGACGAACTTGAAATCGAATTATTTTGGTCGGAGGAAACCGTGTTTGGTCAGCCAGACGACGGCGGGCAGCGCATCGACAAAACGACGTTTTATATCCGCGCTTTTTGCACCCAGGCCGAGATGAAAGAAGCCGCCGAACAAGCTCTGGTCGAGTGCATCAATCACGATTCCGAATTGGTTAAGTTGGGCTTGCTTCCGGCGTGGGAAAACGATTCCATCGTTCCGATGGAGGATTATGTCTAAGTGGGTTTCGACTGCCACCGCAGCCGCGCACTTTGGCGTATCCGAGCGCACCGTTTTACGACGTGCGGCGGCGGGCAAGCTCGAATCGCGCAAGGAAATCACGCCGCGCGGTCTGGTCGTCGTCGTCGCGCTCGAAACTGAGGAGGTGCCGACAGGTGCCGACATAGTGCGGACAGGTGCCGACACTCAAAGCACGCTCAAAACGCCTCAAAACGCCTCAGAGGTGCCGACAGGTGCGGACGGTGCCGACAGAGGTGCCGACACCACTTTGACGGCGCATTTATTGGAGGAAAACCGCTTCTTGCGTGCGACCGTCGAGCAGCACCAGCGAAGCGAAGCAGAACTTCGCCAGAGCTTGCGCGAGGCGTTGCGCGCGATGCCAAAGCAGCTCACAGCAGGAACACCAGCGCCAGACGACCAACCCGCCAGAATCGAAGCGAGCGGCCCGCAAAATCGCGGCGGGCGTGGTCGTGAAGGCGGCGACCAAAACGGACCGAAAATCACGCCAGGGCGCAACGACGGCGCGGTGACTTACTCTTCAATCGCCGACGACTTGGAAAACACTTTAGGAGTAGACCCATGAAAGAAATAGATGCTATTTCACAAGAGTTCCGAACCCAATTCAATGCACCAATAATCGCTTATTCATGCCCAAGTTGCAAAACACTCTTGGCTTACTTATCAGCAGGCCCAAACCAGGTGAGGTTCATCTGCACTGGTGAGAAGACCATCGAACTTGAATTGCAGATAAACGAAAACTTCGTCTGGTCGAAGAAAAACAACCGTTTTGAATATCCTATCGGCTTTGGCCTTGATAAAACCGGCTCTGTCATTGGCAAAAAACGCCGTGCAACACCTGACGAAAGGAAAGAACTCGAAAAATCGCTCCACAAGAACAAACAACTTTTGGCAAATGATGGATGGACGCCCGAAACCAAGGCCGAGGCGGAAGCATTCAAGGCTCGACTCTCAGGATTGCCAGTTGGTGAGCAAATACGATTAAAAGAAGCCTATAAAGAACTCATTGCTGCTAATCCATCGCTTTATGATGAAGACCGCTCAAGATTTAAAAAGGAGATGAATAAGACAATACAACGTGAAAAAAAATACTTAGCTGAGTTGGGTTCAAAGACTTGGGACGGCCCTATTTTTTTGGATGAGGGCGATTTATTGGTTCAGCCAGAAAAAGGGTTTTTGTGCTGTGGACAAATGGTGAGGCTCAGTGTTCTCCCACGCGCCCAATTCGTGATTGACGAGACCAAAGCGAACTCAACCCCACGCATTGCACCCGCCCCGCCCAGCACATGATAAAATCAGGAGGTCGAGGAATTCGACCTTAACTTCATATAAGACGCTTGCTGGACGAGCGCAACAGTTCAAACCCTACCAAGGGTTTACAGTTGCGCTCGTCCTTTTCGTAGGTGAGAACGAATTGCCAACGACGGCACAACTAAAAAAACAACTTTCCGCGTAAAACGCGACCCTCACGACAACTTGGCAACCGTTCAAAAACCAAAAAACCCCGCAGAGTGGCATCTGCGAGGCATGGCCGTTAAACGCGGCGGGCGATTGAACGATTGGAAATAGGACTTCCAACTAATGGATAATTTTAGCAAAATGCAGCCCGAAGTGGGCGCGGCATCGAAAGGGCCGCTTGTCACCGTCGAAGATTTGGCCGCGCGCGGCAATCTGAAAAAGCAGATTGTGAAGGGCAAGGCCGAATATCACGGCGCGAACCCAGACGGCAACGGCGCCACCAAAGACGGTTTTTGGGTGCGCGCCGATGGAAGCGGACGCGACCGCAACGGCACCAACTACACCCAGCCCGAAGTGGCGCGGTTGTTTGGCATCAGCCCCGACAGCTACGCACCATGCGCCGAATATCGCGGCCGCAACAGCCCCAAAAAACCAGAGACAGCAGAGGCGCCGCAGCCCATCAAATCGCCCGAAGCGCGCGGCATCATGCCGCAGACATTGAAGCACTTCGGGGTCTCTCAAATCAAGACCCCGAAGTGGGACGGGTGGAAATATCCGACCCATCACGCCAACGGCACCGAGGGCCGGACGCGCTTCAAAAACGCGCAGGGCAAGCCTAAATATCAGTGGTGGAAGGGAGGCGATGGGCGCGAGCCGGACGCTTATAACATCCATAACATCCCCGACGACGCGCCCGAAGTTTGGGCCGTTGGAGGCGAGCCAGATGTTTGGGTGATGCACCAAAACGGTTTCCCAGCCGTTGCCGCTTTTGGCGAAACCCAAGGCGCGGCCCGTTTAATTT
>MWWG01000047.1_pt1 | contig 17332 bp, 18 predicted proteins | sample 1047331 | NCBI WGS metagenome assembly MWWG01 (sample SAMN06349968, study PRJNA376086) | soil metagenome | isolation source: MG6-4 sample Antarctic (ecotone) soil | place: Antarctica | collected 2015-01-13 | reverse complement strand
GCAAATTCAATTCAAATTCAGTAAAAGTATCAACTTTTGTATTTATTCCAGTATCAACTTTTGCATTCATTTTAGTAGGTTCGGTGTGAGTAATTTTAGAAAAGTCGTTTTGAATAATAGTAGGTTGCCTTTTAACTCCGTGCCGCATTCCATTCAACAAATCTTCGTAGCTTTCCGAAACCGGCGCAGGATTCGCCGGAAGGCGGTCTATAACTTCCGTTATCATATCAACAACACGCTCGACATTTTTCTTATGATGTTCGGGAGTTATTTCCGGTTCGGATGCGCCCGATAATTCTCGGATTTTGTCTATACGATGTTTCTTCATTTTATCTCAAGCCGCCGCTCCACTTCTGAAACCCGACCTTCCATTTCCATAATGTCCAACCCTTCTAAAGACTTGGTTAAAATTCCTAATGCACTGCGAACTTCGCTAGGTGCATTTCCAGATTTTAAGTTACGACGAAGGCACTCCACAGCGTCATTTGTGAGCAATTGCAACGCCGCTATCGAGTGTTCCACCCGAACACGCCTTAAATGACGGTAACGAGCAACATATAAGTCTTCCTGCTGCCAACGCCATAGAGTAACCGGCGATATTTTCAGTTTTTTTGCAACCGCGTCCAGACTCAAACCGGCTATTAACAATAAAATTGACTTCTCTTTTTTGACCGGAAAATCATTAGAACCTTTCATTTTGTTACACTTCCTTTCAAATTTGCTCCAATGAATTTTCAGTTTTTACTTTTGCCGCGAGCGTGGCGGACTCATACAAAATCGGTGTTTTGATACTAAAAAGGCGCACCCACTAGATAAAACACCGACGATTTGAGTATAAAATTAGGTTGATTGCCAACCGTTCTTATGGAGTTTTGCCGCCTCTGCTTTTTTCTTTTTGTTCGCCGCAATCGTAGAGTTTCGCTGTAAGACATACTCTTTAATCGAATCTCTGACATCGTGCTTGACGATGAGCCGTTTGATGTCAAAAATCGCTGTCTCAGTGCGTTCCGGCAATAAAAAATCGGCATCTGGATTGCCGCAATCCTCGACATACGAATCTGCAAAGTTGGCAAAGTTCGACTGCTCGAATTTGCGCTTGAGAGAATTTATTCTCAACTGTTTTTCGTTCGCATCCTTCGCCGCATTCACATATCGAAAATGTTCCGGCTTGCTCATAAATTGAGCGAGTTTCTTAATATCAATCATTATCGTTTCCCCCGTAAAGTTTTTGTTTGAGATGCCGTTGAAGTTCGGCTTTGAGTTCGGTTATCGTCTGACGAGAATTTTCAATAGTGTTATCTAAAAAATGCAGTTTGGCTTGAATCTGATTATGCTTTTCCGCTTCGTCAAACGCCTTTGAGCGAGCTTGAAATACTAAATCGGCTTGTGCCTTGAGTTCGGCGGTCAAGTCGTCTCTGACGGCAAAAGCATTTTTCCGGTCATCTTCCAAACTTGCCAGACGTTCCCGAAAGTCTTTTGTTCGCTCGAAAAAAATTGTCCGCTCCAATTCGGCTTTTGACCGCTCCAATTTAGTATTAGTATCCAAATCCGCACCGATGACGGATTCGTCTAACCTTTGCTGTAATTGTGTGTGTTCGTATAACAAACCAGATAAATTGTTGCTCATATTTTTAATTGACGGCGGCTTGCTCGGTCTTTGAATTCGGTCAAACCGCCGTATTTACGCTGTCAGGCTCGATGTTGAAAGTTTCACTCGACAACGTAAAACTTAAAATTTGTAGCGGCACTGGACAATGACGGAATCATTACAACCGATATAACCAGTGCCGCCGGAGAAGGAAAATTCATCTGCTACAAATTCCGAGAAGCTGAATTATCAGAACGAGCTAATAAAATTTCCTATCTACAATTATCCTATGAGTATAACCCCTTTGTCAACAACAATTTAACCATTGCCTTTAGGTTCGTTAAACAATATTTTAGCAAGTAGAGAAAGGAAAGTGGTAGTATTAAAAACGACCCTTTTTGAGACTGTTGACGATAAAATAAGGTAACCAAATGAAGATTAAACAATTACTTGCTTTGTTCTGTTTCTCATTATTTGCTTTGTCAGGTTTTGCCCAAACCGAAGAAGCAAAAAGGGCGGAGTTTGAGTGGGAAAAAATTGTCCCGCTAGTAACAAAAAGAGCTGAGGTTGAAAACTACTTTGGTAAGCCATATATGGGAAACATTCATTCTAGTAGGTATGATACTAACTTTGGAAAAATCTTTGTTTATTATGGAGTCGAACCAAAACAGGTGCTTTACACATGTAATCCTTCATCCGACACAGTAGGTAATTTCCAAATTAATTTAACTGAGGCTATACCCATTGAAGGTCTCGGGTGGAACTTGGACAAGTTTGATAAATTTCCCAGAAATGCCGAAATCGATGTTTACAGGTATGCGGAAAAAGGAATTTATTTTACCACGTTTAACGGGCAAGATGGGAAGGAATTAGTGAGTACTATTAGCTATGAGCCATCCTATACTACTATTGAGAATAAATGTATTAAGAAACGAAGATGAACCAAAAGGTTTCATCTAGTCAGCAATGCCTCAAAAACGCTCGTTTTTGACACAGATTTTTTAGTATTGAAAAATGGCTGTTTTTGGCTGTTTTCGAGTGTCAAAACTCGTATCAAATTCAAAGTAGCAAAAGCACAAAGGATTGATGAGTTTTGGAACATTCAAAGAATTGCCGCCGATTCCAACCAATATAAGTTTGGGTTTCCCGATGCCTCGAAGACTCGGAGAAGAGGCGCGTCGTTGCGCCGCCGTTACAAGGTTTAAGTCTATGGTCAAAATCCGTGTCTGATAACGATGATTTGTTAATATCCTCTTGGACACGCACCGCAGATGCAGGATTCGCCGTGAAATTTCGCACCGTCGAGCATACGAAACTTGGCAGTCGGATATAACGACCGTAATTGCTTGATTCGGAATTGCCGAATGTGAATGAAATTGTTAATTAGTTCGTTCCGATACTTCTCATTTGTTATCAAATTATTGGAAATTCGGTAGAACCAACTCTTTTTTTTCGGTTTTATCGGCGGCGCGTGTGCAGGATTAGCCGGAGCGAATATCGGAGTTGTCGCATTTATTGTCGGTGAATGGACATAGAAAGCACCATTCGACAGTAACGAGATTATTTCACCGGCACGAGGATTGACGATGACGACCGGCTTTGCAGGTGTTTTAACGGCTTTGGGTCTTATCGGTTTAGCAGTTTCACGGCACGACCCGAACGGCTCAAACATTCGCCAGAACCGCCGGTTTTCGATAATTTCCTTCAAATCCGACAAAGGAATGTCTTCCCAAGTTTGGCTTTTGGTTACATATTTACAAAGATATTTGACGGCATTTTGAACACTGAGTAGTGTTTTGTGGTCTTCATTAACACGCTGGTCAACGACCCGCTTTAGATAGACATTGAGTAGTTTGCTTTTGGTCTTCGGAGTCTGCCAACTCAAACCGAAATGCTTAAATGACGCTTTGACATATTTTGTCCAATCCTTCTTAAATTGTTCTTGATTTAAGAATTGACAATAAAGCAGTAAGTTACCGTGATAATGATAAGGATTCGGCGCGGAATCAAAAGTAAATTCTTCGGTTTTGATGCCGCCGGAAACGACTTTCTTAAAATACTCGCTTTTAGTCGAGAACAGCCGCCAAGCGTGATAAAAGACTTGCCTTTGATGAAATAACGATAAGCCTATCAAAGCATCGTCAGGCATCGTTAAAACGACAAAACGCCACTCATACGGCACTTCATAACGACCACAAAAATAAGTTTCCTTTGGTTGATTCTCAATAATGTAATTTGAAATTTTTCGGTTTCGAGTAGAAATACTTGAAACACAAAACGCACATAAACGACATTTACAATTCCAAAGCAAAACACGACCGTTAAAAGTTGCGCCGGTTTTGCCATTGACCAATCCTTGACCTTCGGCGATATTCCAGTTTTTGTTACAAAGTGAAATACGGTCAGACAAAGCACACGCTATTTTACTTCCGACTAAGTTAAGCCGGTCAGCGATTTTGTTTGATGAATTTTGTTTTAAGAATAAAGTCAAATCATTTTTGCCGTTTGACTTGGTAAAAAGTGATTGACTTTAGCGGATTAAATCAGTAGGATTTAAGACGGAGCAAACACTATGACCGGGACAAGCGGTTAAAGGTTTGGTAGGGCATTGAAAAGCGACTAACTTTTCGATGCCTTTCCTTTTTGGTTTTCAAAATATCTGAGTAACAGAGTAAAACGCGGAACGGAACAGTGTCAATACAAATAAACCTTTTTTCTTCAATAGTTTAGAAAAATAAAGACAAAAAACAGCGTATAAAGTGAAGAATTGAAAGTAGTTACAGACGCATTTTTTCACCCTAAATTATTTCTTACCACGCCGCGCTATAAAGTCGTTCAAGTCTGACTCACGAACTCTATTCTTCTTACCGTCTTTGAAAAAAGGCAATTTACCCGAATTGTAATGCTCACGGACGGAACTTAATTTCAAACCAGTTATTTCGGAAATTTCTTCGGTTGAAAACGACTTTTCGTTATCAGATGCGACGTTATCAGATACGACAAGCGACCCGTCAGACGTTTTGACGTTGCCGCCCGAAAGTTCCTTTAATCGTCTGTGGACATCTTTAGCACTCGACACCGGCGCGGATTGCGGCTTGCTCAATTCAGGCGCGGCAACGGGCTTGCTACGCTTCGCATTCGGCTCATAAACAAGTAATTCGCCGACTTCACACATAAGTTTTTCACAAAGTAACTGTAATGTCTCGACTGAAAAGCGGGTTACGTCATCATTCCACAGATTGACGGCGACCGTTGGCGCGACATTAAGCCGTTTCATCAAACCGTATGAACTTGTTATGCCCTGCTTTTCGGCAAGTTCCCGAATCTTCGATTTAATTTTCGATTCGTTTTTAGGATTTTCTTTACTCATAAATTACAAGATAACAATAATTTTCAAGTAATACAAGAAAAAAAGTAAATAAGAAATAATCCATTAAAAATGTTTGCTCAAAAATAATTCATTATCTATAAAATAATCCTTTACATTATAGTATTTTTAATGTAGTATTTATCTTGTAGTAAGGAATTACAAAACGGAGCAAACAAAATGTATATCTTAAATAACTTAAACCAACTCGAAAAAGCCGCAACCAAAGCACGAACCGTTAAACCGATTGTCCGCATCATTTCTTTCGGCGTGTATTCGGTGCAAGGCTCAAAAGGCAATTTCTACACGGTAGAATGCAAACGGAACGAACGGAACGAAAAAGTAGTTACCTGCGAATGTAAAGGCGCGGAACGTGGTCTTGTTTGCTTTCATTCGTGTTCGGCTTTAGAGCTTCATTGCACACTCGCAAAGCACAAAACGACCGTCTAACCCAAAACACAAAAGAAAGCCGTCTGGAACGCTCCAGACGGCAACAAATGACTACTAACAGGAGAATTTACAATGGACGAATGGAACGAAGAATTTTTAGGATTTGAAGCCGAGCGGGAAATTCAAAAACATAATGCCGAGCGGGAAAAGTGGAACTTAAACCCGGAAGCATCCGCGACCGCGACCGGCACAAATTCAATCTGGAGAATTTTGTTAGGTTTGCTGATAGGTTTAACCATTCTGATAATGGTTTGCCTATTTCTGATTAAGTAGCAAGTTGCAAAGTCTTAATCCGTTTACTGTTATCCGTCCGATGCGCCCTAGCCGCACTTAAAATGTCGCGGAGTGTGTCAGGCGCAATTTCATTTTTGGAACGCTCTAACATAGGCGCAACCCACTCAAACGGCTGACTACACGAACGACCCGAAGGCAAAACTTTATTACATTCGCCACGAATCCAATTATGAATCAAAACGCCGTCAAGTTCTAAAATTTGGTTATCGTAAATTTTCCGTCCGATTGTTTCACCGCATCGCTGACATTTTAAGTAACCGTTGGAAAAATCTTTTTTATTATTTGCCATTTTGTCTAATCTGTTCAAGCAAATTCAATTCAAATTCAGTAAAAGTATCAACTTTTGTATTTATTCCAGTATCAACTTTTGCATTCATTTTAGTAGGTTCGGTGTGAGTAATTTTAGAAAAGTCGTTTTGAATAATAGTAGGTTGCCTTTTAACTCCGTGCCGCATTCCATTCAACAAATCTTCGTAGCTTTCCGAAACCGGCGCAGGATTCGCCGGAAGGCGGTCTATAACTTCCGTTATCATATCAACAACACGCTCGACATTTTTCTTATGATGTTCGGGAGTTATTTCCGGTTCGGATGCGCCCGATAATTCTCGGATTTTGTCTATACGATGTTTCTTCATTTTATCTCAAGCCGCCGCTCCACTTCTGAAACCCGACCTTCCATTTCCATAATGTCCAACCCTTCTAAAGACTTGGTTAAAATTCCTAATGCACTGCGAACTTCGCTAGGTGCATTTCCAGATTTTAAGTTACGACGAAGGCACTCCACAGCGTCATTTGTGAGCAATTGCAACGCCGCTATCGAGTGTTCCACCCGAACACGCCTTAAATGACGGTAACGAGCAACATATAAGTCTTCCTGCTGCCAACGCCATAGAGTAACCGGCGATATTTTCAGTTTTTTTGCAACCGCGTCCAGACTCAAACCGGCTATTAACAATAAAATTGACTTCTCTTTTTTGACCGGAAAATCATTAGAACCTTTCATTTTGTTACACTTCCTTTCAAATTTGCTCCAATGAATTTTCAGTTTTTACTTTTGCCGCGAGCGTGGCGGACTCATACAAAATCGGTGTTTTGATACTAAAAAGGCGCACCCACTAGATAAAACACCGACGATTTGAGTATAAAATTAGGTTGATTGCCAACCGTTCTTATGGAGTTTTGCCGCCTCTGCTTTTTTCTTTTTGTTCGCCGCAATCGTAGAGTTTCGCTGTAAGACATACTCTTTAATCGAATCTCTGACATCGTGCTTGACGATGAGCCGTTTGATGTCAAAAATCGCTGTCTCAGTGCGTTCCGGCAATAAAAAATCGGCATCTGGATTGCCGCAATCCTCGACATACGAATCTGCAAAGTTGGCAAAGTTCGACTGCTCGAATTTGCGCTTGAGAGAATTTATTCTCAACTGTTTTTCGTTCGCATCCTTCGCCGCATTCACATATCGAAAATGTTCCGGCTTGCTCATAAATTGAGCGAGTTTCTTAATATCAATCATTATCGTTTCCCCCGTAAAGTTTTTGTTTGAGATGCCGTTGAAGTTCGGCTTTGAGTTCGGTTATCGTCTGACGAGAATTTTCAATAGTGTTATCTAAAAAATGCAGTTTGGCTTGAATCTGATTATGCTTTTCCGCTTCGTCAAACGCCTTTGAGCGAGCTTGAAATACTAAATCGGCTTGTGCCTTGAGTTCGGCGGTCAAGTCGTCTCTGACGGCAAAAGCATTTTTCCGGTCATCTTCCAAACTTGCCAGACGTTCCCGAAAGTCTTTTGTTCGCTCGAAAAAAATTGTCCGCTCCAATTCGGCTTTTGACCGCTCCAATTTAGTATTAGTATCCAAATCCGCACCGATGACGGATTCGTCTAACCTTTGCTGTAATTGTGTGTGTTCGTATAACAAACCAGATAAATTGTTGCTCATATTTTTAATTGACGGCGGCTTGCTCGGTCTTTGAATTCGGTCAAACCGCCGTATTTACGCTGTCAGGCTCGATGTTGAAAGTTTCACTCGACAACGTAAAACTTAAAATTTGTAGCGGCACTGGACAATGACGGAATCATTACAACCGATATAACCAGTGCCGCCGGAGAAGGAAAATTCATCTGCTACAAATTCCGAGAAGCTGAATTATCAGAACGAGCTAATAAAATTTCCTATCTACAATTATCCTATGAGTATAACCCCTTTGTCAACAACAATTTAACCATTGCCTTTAGGTTCGTTAAACAATATTTTAGCAAGTAGAGAAAGGAAAGTGGTAGTATTAAAAACGACCCTTTTTGAGACTGTTGACGATAAAATAAGGTAACCAAATGAAGATTAAACAATTACTTGCTTTGTTCTGTTTCTCATTATTTGCTTTGTCAGGTTTTGCCCAAACCGAAGAAGCAAAAAGGGCGGAGTTTGAGTGGGAAAAAATTGTCCCGCTAGTAACAAAAAGAGCTGAGGTTGAAAACTACTTTGGTAAGCCATATATGGGAAACATTCATTCTAGTAGGTATGATACTAACTTTGGAAAAATCTTTGTTTATTATGGAGTCGAACCAAAACAGGTGCTTTACACATGTAATCCTTCATCCGACACAGTAGGTAATTTCCAAATTAATTTAACTGAGGCTATACCCATTGAAGGTCTCGGGTGGAACTTGGACAAGTTTGATAAATTTCCCAGAAATGCCGAAATCGATGTTTACAGGTATGCGGAAAAAGGAATTTATTTTACCACGTTTAACGGGCAAGATGGGAAGGAATTAGTGAGTACTATTAGCTATGAGCCATCCTATACTACTATTGAGAATAAATGTATTAAGAAACGAAGATGAACCAAAAGGTTTCATCTAGTCAGCAATGCCTCAAAAACGCTCGTTTTTGACACAGATTTTTTAGTATTGAAAAATGGCTGTTTTTGGCTGTTTTCGAGTGTCAAAACTCGTATCAAATTCAAAGTAGCAAAAGCACAAAGGATTGATGAGTTTTGGAACATTCAAAGAATTGCCGCCGATTCCAACCAATATAAGTTTGGGTTTCCCGATGCCTCGAAGACTCGGAGAAGAGGCGCGTCGTTGCGCCGCCGTTACAAGGTTTAAGTCTATGGTCAAAATCCGTGTCTGATAACGATGATTTGTTAATATCCTCTTGGACACGCACCGCAGATGCAGGATTCGCCGTGAAATTTCGCACCGTCGAGCATACGAAACTTGGCAGTCGGATATAACGACCGTAATTGCTTGATTCGGAATTGCCGAATGTGAATGAAATTGTTAATTAGTTCGTTCCGATACTTCTCATTTGTTATCAAATTATTGGAAATTCGGTAGAACCAACTCTTTTTTTTCGGTTTTATCGGCGGCGCGTGTGCAGGATTAGCCGGAGCGAATATCGGAGTTGTCGCATTTATTGTCGGTGAATGGACATAGAAAGCACCATTCGACAGTAACGAGATTATTTCACCGGCACGAGGATTGACGATGACGACCGGCTTTGCAGGTGTTTTAACGGCTTTGGGTCTTATCGGTTTAGCAGTTTCACGGCACGACCCGAACGGCTCAAACATTCGCCAGAACCGCCGGTTTTCGATAATTTCCTTCAAATCCGACAAAGGAATGTCTTCCCAAGTTTGGCTTTTGGTTACATATTTACAAAGATATTTGACGGCATTTTGAACACTGAGTAGTGTTTTGTGGTCTTCATTAACACGCTGGTCAACGACCCGCTTTAGATAGACATTGAGTAGTTTGCTTTTGGTCTTCGGAGTCTGCCAACTCAAACCGAAATGCTTAAATGACGCTTTGACATATTTTGTCCAATCCTTCTTAAATTGTTCTTGATTTAAGAATTGACAATAAAGCAGTAAGTTACCGTGATAATGATAAGGATTCGGCGCGGAATCAAAAGTAAATTCTTCGGTTTTGATGCCGCCGGAAACGACTTTCTTAAAATACTCGCTTTTAGTCGAGAACAGCCGCCAAGCGTGATAAAAGACTTGCCTTTGATGAAATAACGATAAGCCTATCAAAGCATCGTCAGGCATCGTTAAAACGACAAAACGCCACTCATACGGCACTTCATAACGACCACAAAAATAAGTTTCCTTTGGTTGATTCTCAATAATGTAATTTGAAATTTTTCGGTTTCGAGTAGAAATACTTGAAACACAAAACGCACATAAACGACATTTACAATTCCAAAGCAAAACACGACCGTTAAAAGTTGCGCCGGTTTTGCCATTGACCAATCCTTGACCTTCGGCGATATTCCAGTTTTTGTTACAAAGTGAAATACGGTCAGACAAAGCACACGCTATTTTACTTCCGACTAAGTTAAGCCGGTCAGCGATTTTGTTTGATGAATTTTGTTTTAAGAATAAAGTCAAATCATTTTTGCCGTTTGACTTGGTAAAAAGTGATTGACTTTAGCGGATTAAATCAGTAGGATTTAAGACGGAGCAAACACTATGACCGGGACAAGCGGTTAAAGGTTTGGTAGGGCATTGAAAAGCGACTAACTTTTCGATGCCTTTCCTTTTTGGTTTTCAAAATATCTGAGTAACAGAGTAAAACGCGGAACGGAACAGTGTCAATACAAATAAACCTTTTTTCTTCAATAGTTTAGAAAAATAAAGACAAAAAACAGCGTATAAAGTGAAGAATTGAAAGTAGTTACAGACGCATTTTTTCACCCTAAATTATTTCTTACCACGCCGCGCTATAAAGTCGTTCAAGTCTGACTCACGAACTCTATTCTTCTTACCGTCTTTGAAAAAAGGCAATTTACCCGAATTGTAATGCTCACGGACGGAACTTAATTTCAAACCAGTTATTTCGGAAATTTCTTCGGTTGAAAACGACTTTTCGTTATCAGATGCGACGTTATCAGATACGACAAGCGACCCGTCAGACGTTTTGACGTTGCCGCCCGAAAGTTCCTTTAATCGTCTGTGGACATCTTTAGCACTCGACACCGGCGCGGATTGCGGCTTGCTCAATTCAGGCGCGGCAACGGGCTTGCTACGCTTCGCATTCGGCTCATAAACAAGTAATTCGCCGACTTCACACATAAGTTTTTCACAAAGTAACTGTAATGTCTCGACTGAAAAGCGGGTTACGTCATCATTCCACAGATTGACGGCGACCGTTGGCGCGACATTAAGCCGTTTCATCAAACCGTATGAACTTGTTATGCCCTGCTTTTCGGCAAGTTCCCGAATCTTCGATTTAATTTTCGATTCGTTTTTAGGATTTTCTTTACTCATAAATTACAAGATAACAATAATTTTCAAGTAATACAAGAAAAAAAGTAAATAAGAAATAATCCATTAAAAATGTTTGCTCAAAAATAATTCATTATCTATAAAATAATCCTTTACATTATAGTATTTTTAATGTAGTATTTATCTTGTAGTAAGGAATTACAAAACGGAGCAAACAAAATGTATATCTTAAATAACTTAAACCAACTCGAAAAAGCCGCAACCAAAGCACGAACCGTTAAACCGATTGTCCGCATCATTTCTTTCGGCGTGTATTCGGTGCAAGGCTCAAAAGGCAATTTCTACACGGTAGAATGCAAACGGAACGAACGGAACGAAAAAGTAGTTACCTGCGAATGTAAAGGCGCGGAACGTGGTCTTGTTTGCTTTCATTCGTGTTCGGCTTTAGAGCTTCATTGCACACTCGCAAAGCACAAAACGACCGTCTAACCCAAAACACAAAAGAAAGCCGTCTGGAACGCTCCAGACGGCAACAAATGACTACTAACAGGAGAATTTACAATGGACGAATGGAACGAAGAATTTTTAGGATTTGAAGCCGAGCGGGAAATTCAAAAACATAATGCCGAGCGGGAAAAGTGGAACTTAAACCCGGAAGCATCCGCGACCGCGACCGGCACAAATTCAATCTGGAGAATTTTGTTAGGTTTGCTGATAGGTTTAACCATTCTGATAATGGTTTGCCTATTTCTGATTAAGTAGCAAGTTGCAAAGTCTTAATCCGTTTACTGTTATCCGTCCGATGCGCCCTAGCCGCACTTAAAATGTCGCGGAGTGTGTCAGGCGCAATTTCATTTTTGGAACGCTCTAACATAGGCGCAACCCACTCAAACGGCTGACTACACGAACGACCCGAAGGCAAAACTTTATTACATTCGCCACGAATCCAATTATGAATCAAAACGCCGTCAAGTTCTAAAATTTGGTTATCGTAAATTTTCCGTCCGATTGTTTCACCGCATCGCTGACATTTTAAGTAACCGTTGGAAAAATCTTTTTTATTATTTGCCATTTTGTCTAATCTGTTCAAGCAAATTCAATTCAAATTCAGTAAAAGTATCAACTTTTGTATTTATTCCAGTATCAACTTTTGCATTCATTTTAGTAGGTTCGATGTGAGTAATTTTAGAAAAGTCGTTTTGAATAATAGTAGGTTGACGTTTTACGCCGTGCCGCATTTCATTCAATAAATCTTGGTAGCTTTCCGAAACCGGCGCAGGATTCGCCGGAAGACGGTCTATAACTTCCATAATCATATCAACCGTTCGTTCGATATTTTTCTTATGATGTTCCGGCGTTATTTCCGGTTCGGATGCCCCCGATAATTCTCTGATTTTGTCTATACGATGTTTTTTCATTTTACTTTTTTATCTCAAGCCGGGCTTCGACTTCGGCAACTCTCGTTTCCATTTCCATAATATCCAAACCAAGTAAAGACTGGTTTAAGATTCCTAAAGCAGAGCGAACTTCGGAGGGAGGCGAACCGCTTGTTAAGTTACGCTGGAGACAAAGCACGGCATCATTTGTGAGCGATTGCAGAGCCGCTATCGAGTGTTCGACACGAACACGCCGCAGATGCCTATAACGAGCAACGTAAAGGTCTTGTTGCTGCCAACGCCATAGAGTAACCGGATTTATTTTCAGTTTTTTTGCTACCGCGTCCAGACTTAAACCGGCTATAAGTAACAAAATACTGCGTTCCTGTTTTATCGAAATTTGGTTAGAATCCTTCATTTTGTTACGTTTCCTTGCAGAATCACTGACTAGAATTTTGGATTTTTTCTTTTGCGGCGAAGTAAGATTACTCTGCAATAATCGGTGTTTCAATAGCTTTTTGGCGTATGGGAGTAGATAAAACACCGACGATTTGAGTATAAAATTATGTTGATTGCCAACCGTTTTTATGAAGTTTATCGGCTTCGGCTTTACGTTCCTTATTTCGTTTGATAACCGAGTTCCGAGAAGTCAGGTATTGCTTAACCGAATCTCTGACATCGTGTTTGATACATAATCTCTTTATGTCGAAAATCGCTTGCTCAGTGCGTTCCGGCTGTCCGAATGCGTCATCATTCACGCCGTCAGGATTGCCGTCAGTAAAGCCGGTGAAGTCGGCGAAGTTCGACTGGTCAAACTTTCGGCGCAAAGAATTGATGCGTAGCTGTCTTTCGTTCGCATCTTTCGCCGCGTTCACATATTGAAAATGTTCCGGCTTCGATAAGTAGATTGCAAATTTTTTAATATCCATTGTCATTTCCCCCGTAAAGTTTTTGTTTGAGATGTGCCGCGAGTTCGGCTTTAAGTTCGTTTATCGTTTGGCGAGTAACTTCGATAGTATTGTCCAAATGATAAAGACGAGCTTGCAGTTGATTATGTGTTTCCTGTTCATCAAACGCCTTTGAGCGAGCTTCAAATACTAAATCGGCTTGTGCCTTGAGTTCGGCTTGAAAGTCGTCTCTTAGGTCATTCGCCGCGATGCGTTCAGACTCAAGATTTTTTAATCGTTCCCTAAAATCCTTTGTCCGCTCGAAAAAAATTGTCCGCTCCAATTCAGCTTTTGACCGCTCCAATTTAGTATTAGTATCCAAATCCGCACCGATAACGGATTCGTCTAATCTTTGCTGTAATTGTGTGTGTTCGTGTAACAAACCTGATAAGTTACTCATAATTTTTTATTGAGAGGCGGCAGATGTTCGGCGTATGAATGCCTTCATAGCCGCTCATACTCACTCTACCGCCGCTCGACATCCGCCGCCCTGATGAAGAGGTAAATTCAGACGGCGAAACTAAAATTTTTGACGAACCGGCGCAACCTCGTGGAAAGTTGCGCCGATGCGTCCGGCAATAGCCAACAGTTAAGGAGAATTTTTTCTTTCCTGTTGGCATCTATAACGAATCTCTCAAACTGATAAAGGTCGAAACTAAACCAGTGAGCGAAAAGTTAATAGCTATATTATCGCATCTCTTAAATCACTTGTAAAGATATATCTTCAATCGTATCAACTATTTAACTATTGACATTAAGACCATTAAACAATGTTTTAGTAATTCAAATGGGAGTGTCAAAAACGAGCGTTTTTGGGACAAATTTTTTAGTATTGAAAAGCGGCTGTTTTTGGCTGTTTTTGAGTATCAAAACCCGTGTCAAATTCAAAGTATCAAAAGCCAGAAGGATAGATGAGTTTTGGAGCATTCCCCGAAGACTCCGAAGCGGAGAAGACCGCTCGAAGACTCGCTCAAAACCCCACGTCCGATAATGATTGAAGGTATTTGCATCATCAAATAATCGGACAGCGACCGCACGAACAATCTACGCCGTGAAATTCAAAACCGTTAAGCAGTCGGAATTTGGCGGTTGGATGATTTTCCCTTAATTGTTTGATTCGGTAGTCCTGAGCGTCTTTGAATTGTTGAATGAGTTCAATTTTATACGCAGCTACGCTTATCTCACGATTTTTTATTCGGAGAAACCAAGATTTTCGGCGAGGAGGCGGAGGCGGAGGAGGCGGAGGCGGAGGAGAATTGCAGCTACACGACCGGCGCGGCACGGTATTTTTCAAATTTAGAGACTGTTCACTGTATGACATCCAAGACAAAGACGTTCTGGATGCCACGACCGGCGAATTATGGCAATCACAGCAACTTTTACAATGCTCCATTTTCAGACTTATGCTTTTGTCATAGATATAGCCGCCCGTGTTCAGCATCCATATTGTCCCGTGTTGACGGTAGTTTATAAGAAAAGGAACAGGCGGAACGAATTTAGGTTTCTGCATTTGCCGCGCTATATCTTTGAACTTGCCGACGATTTCAAATTGTCTCGGAAATCTCGATTTTTCGGCTAATTCCTGTAAGTCGGATAAAGGAACATCCAACCAATCAGACGGCTTGCAGACGTATTTACAGACGTAACGGACGGCATCAACTTCGCTAATATGAGTTTTGGAGTTTTTGGAAACTTTACCGGCAACAATCAATTTAATATAAACATTCGCATAACCGTTTTTAGTTGGACAAACCCAAGTAATACCAAAATGCTTGAATGCCGCTTTAAGGCACAACGTCCAATTCTTTTTCAAGTCTAAATGATGCGGTTTTGCCGAATAAGTAATTAAATTGATGTGATTATGAAAACCGTTGCCAGCGACGGCACGAACGACTTTGTAAGTGGTTTCTTCGGTTTTGATTGCGCCCTCAGTAAAATTATCGTCAAACCATTGATTTTTCTGTGAGAACAAAACCCAAGCGTGTTGAATGACTTCACGTTGCTGTAAGTAACTCAGATGACGCAGACAGTCGTCAGGCATCGTCAAGACGGTAAAACGCCAGTCATAACCCTTTATTTTCGGTTGGTTGCGAACAATGTATTCAGCTATTTTTCGATTACGGCGTGAAGTCTTCGCCGCACAAAATGGACAAAATCTACTAAGGCAAGTTGCGAGCGAACCACGCCCGACGAACTTCCGAGTAGCATCATTCACATCCTGCATATCAACACCTTCAAACAGGTTGGAATTACCGACGCAAAGCAGCAGACGGGCAGCCAGCGCAACGCATTCAGGCGTAGCGATAGTAACCAGCCGGTCAGCTATTTGGACGGATAAATTTTGTTTTTCTTTTGTCGTCAAATCATTTTCCCTTTTTGTTCGGGCAAAAATGATTGACAATAGCGGATTAAATCGGTAGGATTTAAGACGGAGCAAACACTATGACCGGGACAAGTCGGTTAAAGGTTTGGTAGGGCATTGAATAGCTGATTACTATTCGATGCCTTTCCTTTTTGGTTTTCAAAATATCTGAGTAACAGAGTAAAACGCGGATTAGAACCGTGTCAACACAAATAAACCTTTTTTCTTCAATAGTTTAGAAAAATAAAAACAAAAAACAGCGCATAAAGTGAAGAAATCACACCACTTACAGACGCATTTTTTCACCCTAAATTATTTCTTACCACGCCGCGCTATAAAGTCGTTCAAGTCCGATTCACGAACTTTGTTTTTCTTACCAACCTTAAAGAAAAGCAGTTTTCCCGAATTGTAATGCTCACGGACGGAACTTAATTTCAAACCAAGTATCTCAGCAATTTGTTCAGTCGAAAACGAAGTTTCGTTATCAGATGCGACGTTATCAGAGACGACTAACGACCCATCAGACGATTTGACGTTACCGCTCGAAAGTTTCTTTAACCGCCTGTGAACGTCTTTTGCATTCGACACCGGCGCGGAATGTGGCTTGCTCAATTCAGGCACGGAAGCGGATGCGACATCATACCCGAATAAATCATTTGGCGAGCATTTAAGACTATTACAGAGCGTTTTCAGCACTGATAAAGAGATTGCTTCGACTTTATCATTGAAAAGCCGTGTAGCTTGAGACGGCGAAATGTCGCAGAGCTTTTGAAGTTGGTAAGCAGTCGTAACATCCGCCGCGATACATAATTCTTTAATTCTAGTATTCATTTTTTTATTCCTTTTGGTAGTAACTCTATTGATAGTAACCCTATTGATAGATATACCATTCGTTAGTAGTTCTGTCAAAAGAATTTCTGTTAATAGTAAATATACCTATTGACAGTAATACTATTGATAGGTATAATAAATCTTGTAGTCGAGAATTAAACAATACGGAGCGACAAGAAAATGATTGAATTAACGAACGAACGATTAGAAAAGGCGACGGCAAAGGCACGAATCGAAAAACCGAAAGTTAGAGTTATCCAATTCAGAACATACGCAGTAACCAATAAAACCGGCGTAACATATACGGTCAAATTTTCCAAAGTCGGCGGCAAAAAGTTCGGCGAATGCGATTGTAAAGCGACCGTCGCTTGCTACCACATTTCAAGTTGCTTGCCGATACACTTGGTTTTAGCATCGCAGATGATACAGACAGCCTAGACACGAAAAAAAGCGGCTAGGAGCAATCCTAGCCGCAACAAATGATTATCAGGAGTAAAACAAATGGACGAATGGGAAAATTGGGAAACTGTCAGCATTGAAAGCGAGTTAGACAAGTTGCGAGACGAACGAGAGAAAAAAGAAAATTTAGAATTATCCGCGACCGCGACCGGCACAAATTCAGGATGCGCCCGAATTTTAATCGGCTTGTTAATCGGCTTAACCGTCCTCACAACGATTTGCCTGTTACTGATTAAGTAGCAAATTGCAAAGTTTTAATTCGTTTGCTGTTATCCGTCCGATGCGCCTTAGACGCACTTAAAATGTCTCGGAGTGTGTCAGGCGCAATTTCATTTTTGGAACGCTCTAACATAGGCGAAATCCATTCAAACGTCTTCATACACGGATGACCCGAAGGCAAAACTTTATTACATTCGCCGCGAATCCAATTATGAA
>MWWG01000046.1_pt1 | contig 17378 bp, 20 predicted proteins | sample 1047331 | NCBI WGS metagenome assembly MWWG01 (sample SAMN06349968, study PRJNA376086) | soil metagenome | isolation source: MG6-4 sample Antarctic (ecotone) soil | place: Antarctica | collected 2015-01-13 | reverse complement strand
CCGGCGCCTTAAAAGATATTGCAAATGTGCTGAAAGAAAATGCAGGTGTGAAAGTTAAGATTGTTGGGCATACCGATTCGGATGGGGATGATAAATCAAATCTTACTTTATCAGAAAAAAGAGCAGTGGCAGTAAAAAATCATCTTGTAAAAGAATATGGTATAGATGAAGCCAGTTTAACCACGGAAGGAAAAGGAGAATCACAACTTGCAGATAAAACCCCCACACCGGAGGGAAAGGCGAATAACAGGAGAGTGGAGTTTATTAAGCAGTAAAAAATCACATCCAGATTTAATCATTACGCAATGAAAAAAATGATTTTTTTCAACTGGTATCGTTATGTCTTTACGGTTCAGCGCAAAAACCGTTAACTGCACCTTTCACCGAAGGCATGATTTACAGTCGGGCCTCATTTCCCGGTCATGCCCTAAACGATTCACTAAAAAAACTTGATTATGAGAGTGGTGATTTTTCAGATCAATACCATGTAATACAAGCATTGAAAAAACACCAGCAGTCAATTAAGGGAGAGAATGAACAGGAAATAAAAGATGCGTTTTTTGTATCGGGTATCATCGTGATGCCAGCGTATTCAAAAATCTATTTCTCACCTTCAAAAGTATTGGTTAAAACCGATGCTCTTGGCTATCGGCAGGAAACGTTGATCAACAATACAGACAAGTCAGGGAAATTAGTTCTTGCTGATCGTGATAAAGCCAACCAGGGAACAGTCATCTTTCATACGCAGGATATTAAAGAGGTATGGTAAAAATACGAGGTTGATGCAGCGCAATACAGCATTCAAAAAACATCTGAAACAGCAGTGATAGCAGGTTATACCTGCAAAAAAATTATCTACACATTGGAGGCACTTCCCGTGGCGCAGGGGTCAGTAATTACATAATAAATATGCAGCCGCAAAAAGTTACTGCCTGGTATAATGATGATTTACCTGCTTTAATTAATCTTATGCACCCGCTTGATTTTGAAATGGAAAAAGCTGTTTTAAAATTTGAGGTTGAGTATGACAAGAACAAAAAAAATAAAATGCTGGTTGAGATAACAAAGCTGGAACCGCAAAAGATAGAAGAAGAGAAATTTGATATTGCTGAAATAGTCCCTATAGTCGAACATAAAAAAAACGGATCAGAATCGGGGATAATGATAATGCAGTTTATGATGAACGCCATTGCTTTGCTGACAAAATAATTATCTATGAAAAAAATACTTTTAGCTTCTGCCTTTGTTGTTTATACGTTACAGTGCTTTGCACAGCAATGCGGTAATTGCAAACAAACGCCATCTGTTGCCAATTATGATCTGGAAGTTCAGGTTCCAAAGCCTGATGTAAACAATTTAAAAAATAATGAATGGCTTGAGTGGCTCCAATTATTCTGGTTAAGCAAACAAGCAAATGCCACTCTTTTTCAAAACAATAAAAATTGCATCCGCTTTACTCAACCGGTTGATGCAATCATCAGCAGTGAATCTTTTACAACAAAAGATGGAATCGAAGTACCACCGCTCCTTGAGGAAAACGAAATGATAAAAGTTGGTGAAACATACACCAATCTTCCCCCATCATGTGATGTGTCAAGGTTTGGAAATTATATAACCACAGGCTATGTAAAAAAATCGGGTGATGGTTATGTAATGCACCTGGAAATTCAAGCTGCCTGCAGCCGCAAAACCGTGGCTGCTGCTGATGTGCCATTTCAACTTTCTGCCTCCGGTCAAAATTCAATAAATATCGGGCAACAGGCAGTGGCGCAATTATCACCATTAATTGAAAAAATAAAACAGTTTGAATTAAAAGAACGGCAGGAAAATAAAAAAGCGGCTTTGGAAGGAGGAACGGAAGATGCCATCACCATAAAACCTAAGAAAAGAATTTTAGTTGCGGGTGAGCAAACTGAACTTGAAATCACTATGAAAGATTGCGATGGCGAACCTTTGGCAAACCGGGAAATTGTTTTTACCAAAGCAACGCTCAATGGAATGCCCATGTCAGCCGGAACAACTGGCGGAACTGTAACAGCATCAACTGTAACAACGGATGCGGGCGGAAAAGCAAAGGCAAGTTTTAAAATGGGTTCTGGAAAATCTGCCATCATTGATGCACATCACTTTATGAAAAGACGTATGGTTGTGAATATGTAAAATTGGGCAGCACTCCTATTGGAAGTATCCCCATCAAGGTGGAACTGAGTTACATTCAAAACGAAACTAAAACGCTTAATAGAGCCACCTTACCTGGCATAAAAATAAAAGGTGGCGCTGAAAAGGAAGAGTATGTTATGTTTCATAATGCTGTATTGTATCATTATCCTTCTGCATCTGCAATAAAAAAAGGATTTTTAGTGTTGGCAGAAAATGAAGACCCTGATCCCGGATCAAAAACTGAATACATCCTGGAAAGCGGTTACTACGATTTTACAAAAAAAGTGGAAGATGCTCAAATTATGGGAATGGCAGGCAATATTGAAATGGTACAGGCAGAAGAAAAAGGGTCACAGCAAAAAATTGAAGGCTATGCGAGTCTTAAGCATCATTCGGAATTAACTTTTTTTAAGGGAGATGCTTATGAGCCTGCCTCATTTATGTGGAGTGTTCAATATCCTGCAACAGGTGAAGACATTGCATCGGGAGGAGCGATAATTATAAAAGGTGAGGAAGGCGTGCAGTGGGTTGTAAATAAGATTACCGATCCGAATAGTCTTTATAAAACAGAATATTTGCTATTACTCAAATTAGACGCAGCGGAAGAATTAAAAAAAGGGAACAAAGCCATGAAGGAGTTACTTGGAACTGACCTGGATGGGCTTACTGGGATATTAGATCCAACAAATCCACAAAGCAATATGGCCAAGGCAAATGGCAGCCAGACTATAACTGTGCGAATACTTTCACCGTATCCGGCAAATTGATATAGCCGATTATGAGTAATTAAAAATGTAAAAATGCAAACAAACAGGTACTTCTTATTGTGTATGATTTTGTTTGCCACTTTTTTTTATACTCCGTCCTATTCTCAGGACAAAGAAATTGTATTAGTAAATGGCAATCCTCCGTTAAACCAACTGATGATAGGTAAAACAATTGTGCTGCCTGACTGGGTTTTAGATCTTAAGCTATCTAAAGACCAGGAATTAAAAATAAAAGACATAGTTGTAAATGCATGGAAAACAAAAAACAAAGCTGCCATGAAAAGCACCACGGATATTATACAAGCTTACGAACAGGTTTTTAAATTAAGCGGGGCAGAACAAAATAAGTTGAAAGAAAAAATGTAACCGGCGATACTGCAAAATCTTTATAAAGAACCAAATGATGAATTGTATGCTTTGGTAATATCAGCTTACGAATCTTCTCATTCTATTAGGCCGAAAAAAAATAAAATTGATAGTTCTAAAATTGTCTCCTCACAAAAAATTAAACAACGCGTAGGAAGTGATGGTTTCACCGGTATTTACCGAATGTTGCGTCCAAAGGCGTTGAATATTTATAATACCGGATATGAAAGCGGATATTATATTGAACATATTACATTTCTTCCTGGCGGTTATTTGTATTGGTACCTCCCACCGGAAGGGCTACTCTATTTTGATCTGGCTGTTGCCCAACAGGGATATCCAAATGACTGGGGCAGTTACGAATTAAAAAACGGTGAGATTTACATTTTACGTGTGCCCGATGGTTCAACCTACATGGACGGCATTAGCGGCTCGGTACATATATTATTGAGCAAAATACATTGGAGCTTCGCTATGCCGACGGACGTATCAAGCGATTTGCATTTGTAGCGTTTCCCGAGAATTTAATTAAAAAGCCTGCCGTTGAAAGTTTTTTATTGTATGAGCAAAGATTGGAGCGGTACTAATTATTATCTAAAATTTTTCCATCTTTCATGTGCACAATCCTATCACTTAGTTGCGCCAGTTCCTCATTATGTGTTACAATTAAAAAAGTCTGATTAAAATTTTTACGCAAATCAAAAAACAAATTATGTAGTTCTTTTGCGTTGGCAGAATCAAGGTTACCCGTTGGCTCATCTGCAAAGACTACATCAGGCCTATTGATCAATGCACGTGCAACAGCTACTCTTTGCTGTTCGCCTCCCGAGAGGGCGGTTGGCTTATGGTCCAGCCGATCACCCAAACCTAATAACTGCAATAACTGTCCCGCTCTTTCTTTTACAGCCGATTTTTTTGTGTTGGCTATCCATCCGGGTATGCAGACATTTTCAATAGCGGAAAACTCTGGCAGCAAATGATGAAATTGAAAAACAAAACCAATATGTTTATTTCGGAAATCAGCGAGGCGCTTACCTGTTAACTGCGTAATATTCTTTTCGCTTATTATTACTTCACCTTTATCAGCTTTATCCAAGGTCCCTAATATATGCAGCAGCGTACTTTTTCCTGCGCCTGATGAGCCAACTATACTTACAATTTCTCCTTTTTGAATACTGATATCCACTCCTTTTAATACTTCAATAGTATTATACCGCTTAAATATGTTCCTTGCTTGTAAAACTCCCATAACGCTGATAAAATCAAATATCACTAAACAATGCTGTACGGCAAAGCGTTAATGGCTGAAAGATTTTTATAAATCAACATTGCATTTGGAAAATTGGTGAATAAACCTACATTTGCCGAAATTTTAGAAAGTTTCTTTATCATTTTTTGGCATAGAAATTATTTGAAGAATACAGTTTAATTCACGTAAAATCGATATAAAATGTTTTGGACATTAGAGTTAGCATCCTACCTTGAAGAAGCTCCCTGGCCTGCAACTAAAGATGAATTGATTGATTACTCCATCCGTTCTGGTGCACCAATTGAAGTGGTTGAAAACCTTCAGGAATTGGAAGACGAAGGCGAAGTGTATGAAAGCATTGAAGACATCTGGCCTGATTATCCATCGCAGGAAGATTTTATGTTTAACGAGGATGAGTATTAAATCTTTCCCGAATCCAAAAAATATAGCCGCTTTACAAAGCGGTTTTTTTATGCAATAAACTTTAAAAGTAACCAATCACTTACCACATTACTTGCATTAATATTCATTTGGTTTTATGGAATATAAATAAAAAAATCATCTTAGAAGCTGTTTAAAAATGATTCTGCAAATTTCTTTATATGGCTAAGAGTGGTCGGTGGGGAGGACACCGACCAAGACGGGCCGCCGCCGTTCGTGTCTCCACGAACGGCATCGATGGTGAATCAAAATTCTATTTTTAAACAGCTTCTTAGAGTTTTCTGCCAATGAATGCCGCAAAAATTATATTAATAATCACACTATGTACCGCTGTCTTCGTGGCTTCAGAATATTTTGAGATCAAAAAACCATTTTTTAGTAAAAGCAAAAAGATAAATTCTGACGCTGCAATTGCATTGCCGGCATTTAGCAAACTAAAAGAAAAAAGCAAAGAAATTCTTTCTTACTGTAAAAAGAATAAAATGAATGATCAAATATGCTTTTTGATCGACATGCGTAAAGAGCCTGGCAATAATCGATTTTTTGTATTTGATTTAAAAAATGAAGAAGTTACAGATTCAGGTTTGGTTACGCATGGACGTTGCAACGAAAGGTGGCTGGAAGGAAGGAAATACAGCAATATTATTGGCAGTGGCTGCACTGCACCAGGCAAATATAAAATTGGCAACAGCTATATTGGAAGGTTTGGCCTCGCTTTTAAATTGCATGGGTTAGATACAACAAATAATAATGCATACAAACGATTCATTGTTCTTCACTCACACCCCTGTGTACCCCAAGAAAAAGTAAGCCCATTGCCAATTTGCCAAAGCGACGGCTGCCCGACTGTATCGCCAGGCTTTTTAACACGTTTAAATAAAATAATAAAAGGCTCTAACGCACCTGTTCTATTATGGATTCGTGAGTAAGAAATTATAACAACCGCATGTGTTCTTCATCTGTTAACCCTTCTGCGGTTTCGTTGTATTCAATTATAAAATTATTCCTTCCTTCACCAATGATTATTTGTAAAAAATTTTGATGCACCAGTTCAAGCATTGAAAGAAAAATAAAAATGGCGTGCACCCTGTTTTCTACTTTTGCAAAAAAACTTTCAAAAGATAATGTTCTTTCATTTTGTACAATGGAAATGACATCTGCTTTAATGCCTTCCATAGTATAATTAAATTTTACAACAGTATGCACGGGCTTATTAAACCTATCGTGGTAGCGTTGCATGGTGCGCTCAAAAGCCTTCATTAATTTAAACAGCGTAATGGCTTGTATCTCTGTTCCTTCACCCGCTTCTTCACCTATTGTTGATAGCTCTTTGGTAATATTTCCCCTCCTTATCATCAGCATTCGCTCAGCTTCCATTACGGCCATTTTTGCTGCTGCTTCCTTATATCTTTTATATTCTAAAATTTTATCTATTAACTCCTGCCTTGGATCTATCTCCAAACCTTCTGCATCCACTTCTTTACGCGGTAAAAGCATCTTTGCTTTAATGCGCATAAGTGTGGAAATAAATAAAATGAATTCACTTGACAGTTCGATATTCACTGAGTCCTGGCTGTGGATGTAGGTTAAAAATTCATTGATAATATTAGTGATGGGAATATTGTAAATGTCTAATTCATCTCTTTCAATAAAGAAGAGCAACAGGTCAAAAGGACCTTCAAACTGTGGAAGCTTTATTTGGTAATTTGTATTCAAATAATATTGATGTTATAATAAATCCCGCGGAAGTCACCCACGGGATTTGTAAAATTAATTTTATTTATCAAGGTTTATTTAGCGTATCTCGTATTTCCATTAGTAATTTTTCAGAGAGAGTATATTCAGGCTCTGCCGGCGTGTCTGCAACTACATCTTTTTTACGATTCATCCTGTTCATTCCTTTAATGATAAGGAAGAGCACCAGCGCCACCAATATAAAATCTATTATTGATTGAAGTAAAATACCAATAGGAAATATTGTCTGGCCCACTATGACCGACATATCTGAAACACCTCCCTTGCCCATTACTAAACTGATAATTGGTAAGATGATACTTGTAGTTAAAGCAGTTACAATTTTACCAAAAGCTGCTCCAATAATTACAGCTATTGCCAGGTCAATTACATTTCCCTTTAATGCGAACTCTTTAAATTCTTTGATAAAGCCCATAGTTGTGTTTTTAAAATTAAAATAGAACAGTTATTATTTCGCCTCCAAAAAAAAGAAAAATATATTGCTATGAACCGCACAAGGCACGTAAAAACATAGATCATCACATGGCTAATTTCTATGTGCCTATGCTTCTATTGTGGTTCCAACAGTTTTATTCTTCCTTTAAAGGTGGAAATTTCATATCCAAATCTTTTAAAGAATCCACCAGTTTTTTCGCTATCAAATTTTCTTTATACCAGTTCTGATCAGCGGGAACGATGGTCCAGGGTATAGCATCGCAATGCTCAAACACATCTTCGTACATCTGCATGTATTTGTCCCAAAGTTTCGCTTCTTCTTTATCATTGGAGTTGTGTTTCCAGTTTTTTGCCGGGTCTTCTAATCTTTCTTTTAGTCTTTCCTGCTGCTCTTCCTGTGAAATGTGAAGATAAAATTTAAAAATTTGGGTGTTGTTGTGAAGCATCAACATTTCTTCAAATTGGTTTATGGCATCAAAACGGAGTTGAGCCGTTTCATCATCACACCACTTATGTACCCGTGTAATTAAAACATCTTCATAATGACTGCGGTTAAACACCTGGATCATACCTTTTGCCGGTGTATGTTCGTGAATACGCCACAAAAAATCATGGCTTAATTCTTTATCGTTTGGCGCTTTAAAGGATTCAACCCTTACACCTTGCGGATTTATCTGACCAAGCACATTTTTTATAACACCGTCTTTACCACTTGCATCAAGTCCTTGAAATATTATCAATACCGCATGTTTTCTTTCTGCATACAAAAGATTTTGCAGTTCAATTAATTCTTCGACAAGTTTGATTGTTTCTTCTTTTACAATTTTTTTATCTAAATCTTTAGGTGCTCTTGTTGAGATGGAGGATAAACGGTGCATAATTAAAATTTATCTGGCTCAAAAGTAATCCTTCTGCACTTTTGCAATGAGTATGAAAAAAGAAAAAGCTTTTAACTGGATCATTTTTATTATTCTTTCTGTGCTCTGGGGTAGCTCTTTTATTTTAACTAAGGAAAGCAGTAAAGAATTAAATGGCTGGCAAATTGGCTCCATACGCATTTTTTTTGCGGGTTTAATATTTTTGCCTTTTGCTATATTTCATATTAAAGATATACCTCGTCAAAAAATACCTTTCATTATTCTGTCCGGCTTTCTCGGAAATTTTTTTCCTGCTTTTCTTTTTGCTATCGCTATTGAAAAAAAAGTTGAAAGCTCACTGGCGGGAATTTTAAATTCGCTTACTCCTTTGTTGGTAATAGTTATTGCTATTCTTTTCTTCAAAGCCAAAATAGAATCGAAAAAAATTGCAGGTGTGTTAATTGGTTTTGCCGGATTGCTAATACTTAATTTTTCGGCAGGTGGAATGACTTTACACAATTTTGGATTTATACTGCTTATTCTATTAGCCACTATTTTCTATGGCTTGAATGTCAACATCGTCAGTTATTATTTGAAAGAGATTGAACCGTTTAAAATAGCTACTGTTTCTTTAGCTGCACTCTGCTTAATAGCTGGAATTATAATGTGGCAGCAAGATATTTTTTCCATTGTGAAATATGATGAAGGTGCAAGAATATTTATTGTATATGCTGCCTTATTAGGTATTGTTGGCAGTGCCTTTGCCACTGCTCTTTTTTATATTCTTATTAAAAGAGCTGGTGGTTTATTTGCTTCACTTGTTACTTATGGCATACCTGTGGTGGCAATTTTTTGGGGTGTAATAGTTCATGAAAATGTAACAGTTGCACAAATTAGCTGCCTTGCGCTGATACTAAGTGGTGTTTATTTAGCCAACAGGAATTAAATAGCCATGATGTCTTTTTCTTTTGCAGCCAAATGCTTTTCTACAGCAGCGATATATTTGTTGGTAATTTCCTGTACATCTCCTTCTGCATCTTTTGCTGCATCTTCGCTTAATCCGCTCTTTTGCAATTTTTTTATTTCCTCAATAGCATCACGCCTGACGTTGCGGATGGCAATACGGCAATGCTCACCTTCTGCCTGGCATCTTTTTACAAGTTCTTTCCGACGCTCTTCTGTTAACGGTGGCAAAAACAAACGAATGATATTACCATCATTTTGTGGGTTGATCCCAATGTTTGATGAAATGATAGATCGCTCAATAGGCTGTAACATATTTTTTTCCCACGGCTGTATGGTTAACGTACGTGCATCTAATACACTAACATTACCCACCTGGTTTAACGCAGTGGGTGTGCCATAATAATCAACAATAATCCCTTCGAGCATTTGTGGATTTGCCTTGCCAGCCCTGATTTTTATTAACTCAGCTTCTAAATGATTAATGCCCTTCTTCATAGAATCTTCAGCTAATTCCAGTGTCATAGAAACATCTTCTGACATGCAGTAAATTTTTATAATGCAAAATTAATAAAGAGCAATGTTACGCAGATAATTCTGGGGATTTAATTTTCTACTACGGCAGCTTCTGTTTTTATAGAAACTAATTTTGTTGAAGGCTGATGAGGTAATGATTCTATGGTATGCTGTAATGATTCAACTGAAAATTTGGTTACAGGCTTTTTAAAATAAAGAAGCATTCCTAATAAGAAGAATGCCAGGCTAACGATAGCAAGTAATGAATAACTAACGCCCATTGCTCTGCCAAAATAGGCCACTACAATAAACATAATGTTTAATGACAGACAGCAAAGCGTAACATATTTATGGTTCAGGCCCCGATCTAATAATAAATGATGAATGTGTTCGCGATCAGCAGAAAAAGGTGAACGTCCTTTAAAGATACGCATGCTAAAAACCCTAAGCGTGTCAGTAAGTGGCACCATTAATACGGAAAAACCTATCGCCACCGATGAATCCAGTGGGTAAACAGAATTCCTGTTATCTGCAACAGTAATAAATTTAATGACCAAGATGGCATTCACTAAACCAAGTATCAATGCACCTGAATCTCCCATAAAAATTTTAGCGGGATTATAATTGAATAGCAGGAAGGCTAATAAACTACCTCCAAGAGAAAAGGCCAGTATGGAGTAAGCAGGCATATCTGCAATAAAAAAATAAGTCCCAAACACTGCCATTGTCAACAATCCTAAAGTACCCGCCAGCCCGTCAACACCATCTATTAAATTAAAAGCATTAATAATTACAATAATAGAAATGTAAGAAAGTAAATAACTAACTGCAAGAGGTACTTCAGTTATACCTAATAAACCGTGCATACTAGTTATGCGTACATCACCAAAATGAATAAGGATAGCAGTGGCTAATACCTGTCCAAGAAATTTTTTGTTGGCACTTAAAACCAATATATCATCTTTAATACCTAAAAAGAAAATAACCGTTGCTGCTGCAAAAAAATATTGAAACTCAGGATTTAATGAAGCTGGAATGGCAAGTATGGAAGCAATAAAAAAACCACCAAAAATACCTACACCTCCTAAGGAAGCAATTGGACGGACATGTAATTTGCGGGCATCAGGAAGATCGTATAATTTTTTTTGTTGCGCTATTTTGATTATTGCGGGAATAGCCAAAAAAGTAATAACAAAAGAAACCAACGCAGTAAGGATCACATTGAGCATACAGCTGGGATTTCGGACACAAAAATAGGTTTCACAAATACAATTTTCAAAAAGAATTAGATTACCAGATTATTAAAATCGCAGGTAAAACGGGTAGCGGAGTGCAAAGATGAACTTTTAATTGAAAAAGGTGCACATTTGCACGAATAATTACGGTAGAACATTAAAAGTTTATCAATCTATAAAATATTATGCCAGCCCTGACTGAGATTGCAGCACAAATAAGAAGAGATATTTTACGGATGGTGCATGGAGCTAACAGCGGCCATCCCGGCGGTTCATTGGGATGCACTGATCTTTTGGTAGCCCTCTATTTTCATATTATGAAACGTAAACCGGGTTTCGATATGGATGCGCATGAAGAAGATATTTTTATTCTTTCTAACGGTCATATATCACCGGTGTTTTATGCAACTCTTGCAAGAGCAGGTTATTTTGATCTCCAAGAACTTGGTACATTTCGAAAATTAAATTCAAGACTTCAGGGACACCCAACAACGCATGAAGGTTTGCCCGGTGTAAGAGTGGCCACCGGTTCTTTAGGGCAAGGCATGAGCGTGGCTATTGGTGCGGCATTGGCAAAAAAATTAAACAATGATCAGAACGTAGTTTACTCTCTGCACGGAGATGGCGAACTTCAGGAAGGGCAAAACTGGGAAGCCATCATGTTTGCACCAAACCATAATGTTGATAATTTAATTGTAACGGTCGATTGGAATGGACAACAGATTGATGGGCCCACTTATAAAGTAAATAACCTGGGAGACATTAAAGAAAAGTTTGATGCTTTTGGATGGTACACAATGGAAATGAACGGCAATGATATGGATGAAGTTGTGCATACACTTACAGAAGCCAGGTCATTAGTAGGTAAAGGAAAACCTATCGCCATTATCATGCATACCATTATGGGTAAGGGAGTTGACTTTATGGAGAATGATCATAACTGGCATGGTGTAGCGCCAAATGATGAGCAATTAGCAAAAGGGTTGGAGCAATTGCCTGAAACGCTGGGAGACTATTAGAATTTTAGATTTTGCAATTTCAGATTTCAGATTTTGCTAAGTGATGGAAATTTATTTTAGCTAAACGACCAGCTATCATCTACTAACTCTTTCCTCAATCTTCCCTGATAACAAATTGCTGCCTTGCAGCTTTACGGGCGGGTATGTATGATGCGATCACTGCAATAAAAATAACTGTACACCCAACCAAAATAAAGTCTAACGCAGATAATGTTACCGGGAAATAATCAATTAAAAATGAACCGCCTTTTAAGGGTATTACTTTAAAATAAATTTGTATGAAGGCAATAGCTAATGCCAGTAACATACCAATACCCCCCCCTAAAAATCCAAGCAATAGTCCTTCACTTAAAAAGATATTTTGAATAAGCCCACTACTGGCTCCTAAAGAATGTAAAACCCTTATATCTGCTTTTTTTTCTAAGACTAACATGGTTAAGGCACCAATCATATTAAATGCAGCCACAATAAGAATGATAGACAAAATAATATATATCACCCATTTTTCTGCACGCATCACAGCATACAAACTCCGGTTCTGTTCATAGCGGGTTAGAACAGTGTAATTTTTACCTAATTTTTTTTTAATATCATTTTTAATATCATCTTCATTAATGGCCGGATCAATACCAATTTCAACAGCCGTATAATTATCCTCCGGCATTTCCAACATTTGTTTTACAAAGGCAAGGTTTGTAATGGCATATTTATTATCAAACTCCTGTTGAATAATAAATGTGCCTGCTGTATTAACTGTGTCTGCATTAATAGACTGCAAAGGGTCAGTAACGTTTACATTGCTTTTGCGTGGTAAATAAACAATCAAGGGAACCAGGTTTCTATCGCTTTGCACCGATACAGCATTTTCAATACCAGCACCCAAAACCAATAATGGATTTTCGGCATCACCGGTATTAAATTCTCCTTTTATTAAATGTTCTGCCACACCTGCGACCTTGTTATAATTTTCATCAACTCCTTTTAAATAAATAATAGACTGATAGTCGCCATTTTGCAGTAAGGCTTTCTCTTCCGCTATCAGTGAAAAATTTTTTATTCCATTTACAGAGCGAAGCTGATCTAATTGCAATTGCGTAAGCGTAAGCTGTTTGCCGGCTACCGGTGAAATTTTTATGTCGGGGTAAAAAGATGTATACAGCGATTTAACCAGGCCTTCAAAACCATTAAACACACTCAACACTAAAATCAGTGCTGTCGTTCCTACCATCATTGCTACAATACTGATCCATGAAATAATGTTGATAGCATTAGTAGTTTTTTTTGCTTTAAAATAGCGCCAGGCGAATAGAAAGTTCAAAGGCTAAAATTTAGTTTTCAGTTTAATGTTTGTTCACATGTTTAGTATGACCATCGACTTTCAATTTTAACTACCACGACGTCAGCGACCTGCTGCCATCTGTCATCTATCATTGTCAACTCCCTGTCTTTCATCATCTTTTTTTATCTGCTTAAATAATTCTTCCATTTTAAATACATGGCCCAATGTATTATCATGAAAAAATTTTAATTCGGGAATACGCCTGAGCTGATGCTTTACTCTTGCTGCTAATTCTTTTTTTATTTCCCAGCCACGGTCTTCCAGTTTTTTCATAGCAAGTTTTTCATCCTCAACTTTAAAAAGGCTTATGTAAATTCTTGCTTCTAAGAGATCGGGTGTAATTTTTACAGAGGTGATTGATACCATGCCGTTATCCATCATATTCAAGCCCAGGCGTTGAAATATCGTAGTTATCTCTTCCTGTATTAAACCTGCTACCTGCTTTTGCCGTTTTCCTTCTTCCATATTTTTAAAAATTAAATCAACTATATTGATTGATACCTTTTTCTATGTATGTTATATTATCCTTTTTACTTTTTTTAAATAATTCCTCGTTTTTTTTCAACGAAGACATAGGCAAAGTTTTATGATGTAAATGATAAACTATGGCACCAAATTTTAAAAATCTCAGCCGCACTCCTGCATTGATCAAACGGGATGCTATATCGTTATCTTCTTTCCCCCAACCATTAAATTCTTCATTATACCCATTTACTTTCAGTAAATCTTTTTTCCAGAAAGCCATATTACAGCCCAACACATAATGCATGTTTTTTTCGCTTCGTTGCCAAAGATCATTTAATAATGACAGAGGCTTTGAACGAAGAGCATTATATTTTTTTTTCAAATGCGGATATAAAGTTGAAACTGAAATAGTATTTTGTTCCTCAATTAATTTTCGCGTCATTTCTTCATTTAATAAAGCTCTGGCCCCGCTTACAAATGTATTCTCTTTACGAAAATGCAGATGATCTCTTATAAAATGTGGATGCAAAATCAAATCTCCATCTACCTGGATAATATAATTGGAAGCAGCCTGTGCAAAAGCCTTATTTCGAATTCTTGCTAATTGATATCCTTCGTCGGGTTGCCACACATGCTTTAAGGGACCGGGAAATTTATTTTTATATTCATCTATAAGCATTTTTGTTTCATTTATGGACCCATCATCCGCAATAATTATTTCATCAGGCATGAGAGATTGCCTAAGCACACTTTCAAGACTTAGTTGTAAAGCTGGTACCCAATTATAAGTGGTAATAATTAAACTACAAGCCGGGTTTGTCATTTTACTTTTTTTGCCCCCCATCCCCTAAGGGAAGCATCAGTTTTAAAGCACTAAATTCCCTAAAGGAAATAGAGGCAAAAGCGAAAAATTCGGATTCATCCTTAAGTTACGTTTGGTTCTAAAATGGGCTAAATTGCGGCTTCTTTATTAAGTTCAGCGTTTTCATGAAAGTTATTAAGCGGCTGCTAAAATACGTAACTCCGTTACACCACTATTTTCCTGAATATATCATTTATACTTTATTAGGGATTCTTTTTGGTTTGCTGAATTTTACCATGCTTATTCCCATTCTTAACATCATGTTTGGTGTGGCAAAACCTGTTGTTATTAGCGAACCTCCGGAGTTTAGATTTTCGATTGAATATTTTACCGGTCTTTTTAACTATCATTTCTCCTCAATCATTGCAACAAAAGGCAAACTGTATGCACTTGGTTTTGTGTGTGGGATTATTTTTACTGCTACCTTCTTCTCTAATCTATTTCGCTATTTAGCCGCTCGTGTGTTAATACGCTTGCGCCTTAACGTAATGCAGCGAATACGCAATGATCTTTACAATAAGCTGACTCATCAATCATTGCATTATTATCACGATAATAAAAAAGGTAATATTCTTTCCACCCTCACCAATGAGGTGCAGGAAATTGAAAGTTCCCTGATCAACGCCTTGCAGAGCTGGCTGAAAGACCCATTTATTATAATTATTTATTTTATCGGGCTGTTTTATATTTCACCACAGCTTACTTTGTTCACTATTATTTTCCTGCCTATATCCGGATTACTGATAGCTTCCATTACAAATAAACTCAAGCGGATGAGTTATTTTAGCGTTGACCTTCTTGGTAAAATTTTAAGTCACACTGAAGAAACGATCAGCGGCATAAGAGTTATTCAAAGTTTTGCTGCAGAAAAATATTCCATCAACCGCTTTAAAAAAATCAATAAGGATTTTTCTGCGAACAGCCGGGCCATGTTCAATAAAAAAGAATTAACCGCTCCCCTGTCTGAATTGCTTGGTATTATGGTTGTGGTAACGCTGGTGATGTATGGAGGATATTTACTTACTACTAATCAGTCAATGCTTACAGGCTCTTTATTTATTACCTACCTGGCTTTGTATTCGCAGATCATTCAACCTTTAAAAAACCTGTCTAATTCAAGTACCGGCGTACAAAGAGGTATTGTTGCTGCTGAAAAAATTTTTAGTTTATTAGATGCACCCGTTAAAATAAAGGAGAGTAAAAAGGCAGTTGAAAAAATAAATTTTACCGATGCTATTGAACTTCGAAATGTATCGTTTAGCTATGAAACTAAAAAAGTAATCTCTAATATTAGTCTTACTATTTTAAAAGGCAAAACAATTGCACTTGTTGGAGAAAGTGGTTCCGGTAAATCAACGTTGGCTGACTTGATATCCCGTTTTTATGATACGGCACAGGGAGAAATTTTAATAGATGGAGTGAATATAAAAGATATAAAATTGAATAGTCTCCGTAGCTTGCTGGCCTTTGTTTCGCAGGAAGCCGTGCTTTTTAATGACACCATTTTTAATAATATTGCCTTTGGTACGCCAGATGCATCTGCAGAAGGAGTTATGCAGGCCGCCATTATTTCAAACGCTCATTCCTTTGTTGAACAAACCGATGAAAAATACAATACGATCATTGGTGACAGGGGAATGAAACTAAGTGGTGGACAGCGTCAGCGGTTAACGATAGCAAGAGCCATATTTAAAGATGCGCCCATTTTAATTTTAGATGAAGCCACTTCTGCACTGGATTCTGAATCGGAAAAATTAGTGCAGCAGGCAATAGAAAGCGTGATGAAAAACCGCACCAGCATTATTATTGCGCATCGCTTATCAACCGTTCAACATGCAGATGAAATTATAGTATTAGCTAAAGGAGAAATTGTTGAAAAAGGTAATCATCATCAATTAATGCAGCAACAAGGTTATTATTATAGGTTGGTGCAAATGCAGGAGGTGAAATAAGGCCTCCTCAAACCCGCCGGTTGAGAGTTCGCAACACACAAGGCTTGCTTATTTGATTATACTGAAAACAATCAACTTTTCTAAAAATTTAAATTATTTATTTGATTTATTAATGCTTAAAAATGCCCTCTTTGAGGGGTTTCAATTACTTCGGATAACTGGATGACTTAAAGAAACCTCGAAAAGCAAGGTTTGTGATGTGTCTCCTTCCCCCGGGAAGGCCGGGATGGGCCGCCCTTATTTCAACACCTCTCTCGATATTACCATTTTCTGTATTTCACTCGTGCCTTCACCAATGGTGCAAAGTTTTGAATCGCGATAGAATTTTTCAACAGGAAAATCTTTTGTATAGCCATAGCCTCCAAAAATTTGTACGGCATCGGTAGAAACTTTTACAGCCACTTCGCTTGCATAATATTTAGCCATGGCAGAAACCTTGGTCATATTTTCTCCGCGGTTTTTTAAATCACAGGCTTTAAGCGTTAGTAAGTTAGCGGCTTCAATTTCTGTGGCCATATCCGCCAGCTTAAAAGCAATTCCCTGGAAAGATGCAATGGGCTTATCAAATTGATAACGCTCCTGTGAATATTGTAAAGCAGCTTCGTAAGCACCTTTTGCAATGCCTAATGATAATGATGCAATAGAAATTCTGCCGCCATCCAACACCTTCATCGATTGCTTAAAACCCTCACCTATTTCGCCCAAGCGATTTGCATCAGGGATTACGCAATTTTCGAAAATCATTTCTGTCGTCTCCGAGGCACGCATGCCCAATTTATTTTCTTTTTTGCCGCCGCTAAACCCCGGTATTCCTCTCTCGACTACAAAGGCTGTTGCATTATTTTTTGCTCTCGGTTCTCCCGTACGACAAATAACTACGGCTACGTCTCCGCTTTTACCATGAGTGATCCAGTTCTTTGTCCCATTGATCACCCAATTATCTCCGTCCCGGGTGGCTGTGCATTTCATATTTCCGGCATCGCTACCTGTGTTAGGC
>MWWG01000045.1_pt1 | contig 17724 bp, 9 predicted proteins | sample 1047331 | NCBI WGS metagenome assembly MWWG01 (sample SAMN06349968, study PRJNA376086) | soil metagenome | isolation source: MG6-4 sample Antarctic (ecotone) soil | place: Antarctica | collected 2015-01-13 | reverse complement strand
GGGTAGAATTTTGCGGAAAAAGGGAAACAAGCAAGCCGTTTTGTATGAAGTCATCACGCGCAACACGACCGAAGAACGCATCAGCCAACGCCGCACCGATGCCCGCCAGTTTCAAAATGTCAAAACCGGAGATAACCGGGATTTGTTCAAGTAAAAATTCAGGATTCAGGATTTAAGATTCAGGATTTTAATTTTGAATCTTAAATCTTAAATCCTGAATCTTAAATCCTCCGCCGTTTCAACCAGCAGATTCGGCTCGATTTTTGTTTTATAGAAAATGACGTTTTCGCTTGTCCAGAGCGGTTCTTCACGGCTTCCGCGCAATTCCTGCGACGCGGCAAAGATAAATTTTTGAAAATTCGCAGCGTGGAATTCTTCCAATCTTTTTTTCAAAGATTTCGGTGTCCAAAAGCCCAAAACATCGAGATAAATTTTTTCGTTGTTTGGAGAAATTAAAACAAAATCGGGAATAAAAGCTGTTTTCCCCAAATCAACGACTTCCGCATTCTCGCTCAATTCCCAGCCAGCCGCCGATTTTCCCCAATTCTTTTTTAATTTTTCAATATCGGAATTTTCATATTCCGGCTCGTCGAAATAGCAGGAATTCAGTTCGGTCTGCTCGCTCGAAAGTTCATAAAAAACATTTCCGCCTTCCTTTTGCGCGATTTCAGCAGACATTTTCCAATCGTTGCAAAGCAGCAGTGCGGGCAGAAAAACCGCCATCCGAATACCGTATTTTTGCGAGCGGTGAAACAGCGAAGCCGCGCCGGTGAGAGTTATTTCGTAACCATTGACCGCGTTTCCGATAACCGTGTGAATCAAACCAAAATGTTTTATCCAACCGAAAATCGAACGATAATTTTTCGCCTCCGACGGCGCAATGCGGATTTTCATTTCGACGCATTTGTAAAGCAGAGCTTGCGCCTGTGCGAGATTGTAGCGGTTGAGCAAATCCGTTGGCGAGATTGTTTCAAAGCGAATCAGTTTTTGCTGCGCGGACAAGTCGGCGTAAAGACTTGAAATTATTGTTTCCGCGTCGGTCTGAAATTCATCGGCAGCAATTTTCAAAACTTCGTTTTTTTGTTTGGAATCAGGCAGAACCGGCTGAAACTTTCCGGCTTCCAGAAATACTTTTTGCCGAACTGCGCTCGGCTCGGCGACGCTTGTCGTTTCAAATTCCGAACGGTCAGACAGCAGTTTGATAAAGCCGCGCAAAATCCGATAATCCGTTCCCGTGCCGACGTATTCCTCTAACTCACGTTCGAGTTCGCCGCGCGTCTTGCCGTCGAATTCTTCAAAAATTTCGATTAAAATTCGAGCATCGCGCAGATAGCTTGTATCGTTTGTCTTGAGTAGCCGCGGAGTAATTTTATCGCCGCGCCGCCAACTGACGGCTAAATCTGAAGTCAACATTTTTTTATAGTTTTACAAATTATTTACCTGCATTTATTCAAACACACATTACAGAAAAAATGCAGTTGTTTTTCGCGGCACGGTTACGGCAGCGCAAGCTACTATATGACGCGCCGCCGTTGGGATTATTTTTCCGCCATTTATTGGGCGCGGAACCGCCGAAGAAATACGAACCGTATCCGACACCAGCCGTGCGCTGATTTTCAATTTGTCCCGACAAATCGCTGAATGACGAATTTGATTTTGTCAATTATGCCGTAAAAAAAACTGCAACTTTTCCGGCGAAACGCAGCGTCTATAAAACTGTAAAAAAGGCGATTGTGCTTAGACGTTGTTATTCGATTCGGGTGCATAATTATTCGTGATTGTCGGGGGAAATATAAGATGAAGATTTGTTCTGTTTGTCAGTGTTGCTGTGAAGATGTCGCCGCCGACTGTGAAGAAAATCACGGTTCGTTAAACGCGGCGCGTTCGGGTACTCGTGAAATGATTGCAAATTACCGTCTGGATTTTTTGCTGGAGCGCGATGCGACGGGCGAAACGTATCAGGCGACGCGCAGCGGTTTCGACCAGCTTTTTATTGTCAAAATAATTTCTCCAAACTCGTTGAACGGTGCAGAGCAGCGTGAAAAAATTCAAAGCGAAACGCGAGCCGCCGCCAATATCAATCACTTGAATATCGCCCGCGTCTACGAATCCGGTTCAATCGGCGACGGTGAATTTTATATCGTTACCGAATCGATCAGCGGTCAGACTTTACGCGAATGTCTGAGAAAAGTCGGCGTGTTTCCCGAAGCCGAAGCCGTCATCATTGCCAGACACGCGGCGGAAGCACTCGAAGCGGCGCACAGCCTCGGCGTAGTTCACCGCGCCGTCAGTCCGGCGAATATAATTCTCGCCCGGGATGGGGAAAAGCTGGCAGTCAGACTACAAAACTTTGATTTCGGCGGTATCGAACAGCAAATTGCCGTCGCCGGTTTCTCCGATGCCAAGCCGCCGATTGATGCGCTGCGGTATTTGTCGCCGGAACAATGCGACGGACAAACGGTGGATGCGCGGGCGGATATTTACAGTCTCGCCGTCGTGCTTTACGAAATGCTCTGCGGACGCTCGCCGTTTGCCGCGCCGACTTCGGCGGTAATCGCCGACCGACGGGTCAACGAGCAGCCGCTCGAACAACTGAACTTTGACACGCGGGCGTTGGTGAAACACATTTTGCTGCAGTCGCTTCAAAAAAGACCGGAAGCCAGACCGCAAACCGCAGGTCTTTTTGCGCGTCAATTACGCCACATCGAGCAGCTCTTAGGATTATCGCCGGCAACCCGGGAGGTTTCGCAATCTGCACCCGTGCCGGAATCTGCGCCCGCTGTGATTATTTCCAATAATGCACTGCCATCGGAATCAGGCACCACGCCGCTTGAAAAATATCAACCGCGCGAGATGCCGACGAGGGAAATTGCCAATCAGATTTTACCGATAGTTCCGATTACCGCGCAGTCGCCGGTCGAGGAAATTAAGGAGAAAGCAATTTATGCAACCGCTCCCTTTTCCAAACCCGAACCAATCCGGGTCGAGGAAAAAGAAGTTGAGATTAACCCGTTTGCGGCAGAACCGATTTTAATCAGGAAGAAAGAAACGAACGTTGCTTCTTTTGAATCCGAGCCGATTTCCGTCAGGAAAAAATTTGAATCCGAGCCAATCACCGTCAAGAAAAAACAGGTTGATACGCTTGCGCTCGAATCCGCACCGATTTTTGTCAAAAGGAAAGACTCCGTCATCGATGCAACCGTCCCGGAAGTGATTGACCTGCCCGATGCAAATGTCAGAGATACGCGAAGAGCGCAGTCAATCGCGCCGATTTTCGCCAACTCTCTTAATGAAAGCCGGACACGACCTGTGCCGACAAGACGACCATTATTCGTCGGCGCGGGGCTTTTGGCTTTGCTGGTTTCCGTTATGCTGGGCGCGTTGTTGTATAACTACCGACAGCGACCGACCGCCGTGTCGCCGACAGTTGCCGACGCATCGCCCGCTTCGACGGCATCGCAGCCGCCGGAAACAGCTTTCGATGCAAGCGACGACACGACGGAATCAGAAGTAGCGGTAGCGGAAGAATCCGCACCGGTCGCAATCGAAAATTCGCCTGTGCTAACGTCAACACGCGAGAGCCAGCCGCGCGAGGAAATGCCGACAGTTGATAAAGCGGCAAAACAAAACGAACCGCCTGCACGTGAAAATCCGGTGTCGGCAGAAGTTGAACGCAACAATACCGGTCGCCCGCGTGCTGTGTCCGCAGATGTTCAGGCACAAACGGAATTAAGCACTTCGCTCGACCGTTGGGTTACTGCTACGAACTCGCGCAACGTCGATCAGCAGATGAATTATTACGCGCCGAAGGTCAACTCTTATTACCGCTCGCGGAATGCCTCGCCGGAATCGGTGCGGGCTGAAAAGAAACGCCTTTTTGAACGCGCCGACACCGTTGACATAAAAACCGGCAAGCCGGAAATCAATCTGAGTCCCGACGGAAAAACTGCGACGATGCGGTTTCGGAAAAAATACGCTATCAAGGAAGGACAGCGCAGCCGCAGCGGTGAAGTAATTCAAGAACTGCAATGGGTTAAATCCGGCAGCGGCTGGCGAATCGTTAGCGAGCGCGATGTCAAGGTGATTAATCGTTAAGCTGCTAGCTGATAAATAGTTGTGCGCGTCGGAATTATCTTTAGCAAGTTTTTTTAATGTAAGGAAAAATGAAACAATGAAATTTAAATCAATAGTTACAATCTTTTTACTGTCGTCCTGTCTGGCTCCGGCGCAGGCAAGTCAAGCAAAGGACGGATTTAACCTGAACACCGATATGGAATCCACAAACACACAATTCAGCAAAGCGAATTCTGCGACGGCTGAGAATCCGCTGCTTGCCAAGTGGGAAGGAGCATTCGGCGGCACGCCGCTGTTTGACCGCGTAAAAGTCGCCAATTTCAAACCGGCACTCGAATCGGCAATGGCTGAAAAGCTGTCCGAGATTGAGCGGATTGCAAACAACTCTGCCGCTCCGACTTTTGAGAACACGATTGCGGCGATGGAGCGCACCGGACGAACGCTCGACCGCGTGCAAGCCGTCTATGGCGTTTGGAGTTCGGCGATGAATAATGCGGAGTTTCAACTCGTCGAGAGTGAGATGAATCCTAAACTGGCTGCCTTCTCGGATAAAATCAGCCAGAATGAGGCACTCTTCCGGCGCATCGAAGCGGTCTATAATTCGCCCGCCAAAACGCGGCTGACACCTGAACAGCAACGCCTGTCATGGCTTTACTACACGACTTTCGTGCGTGCCGGAGCGCGGCTCAAACCGGATGCCAAAGCCGGTCTGTCCAAGATTAACCAGCAGCTTGCCGGACTTTTCACGCGCTTCAGCCAGAACCAACTCGCCGACGAAAGCGAACGGTTTCTCGTTCTGAAAAGCGAAGCGGAACTTGCCGGACTTCCGCAATCACTGCGCGATGCGGCAGCTCAGCAAGCGGCGGCGAAGAAAATGCCGGGCGCGTGGATAATTACAAACACGCGCTCCTCGATTGACCCGTTTCTGACTTATTCAGACCGGCGCGAGCTTCGTGAAAAAGCGTGGCGAATGTTTGTCAACCGCGGCGACAACGGCGATGCTCACGACAACAACGCAATTATCACCGAAATTCTCCAGCTTCGCGCCGAGCGTGCCAAATTGCTCGGCTATCCGACACACGCGCACTGGCGGCTCGATGACAAAATGGCAAAAACGCCGGAACGCACGATGGAATTGATGGAAGCAGTCTGGAAACCCGCCGTCGCCCGCGTCCGCGAGGAAGTCGCGGATATGCAGGCACTCGCCAAAAAAGAAGCCGCGGACATCAAGATTGAGCCTTGGGATTATCGCTATTATGCCGAAAAGGTCAGAAAGGCGCGTTATGATTTGGACCAAAATGAAGTAAAACAATACCTCCAACTCGACAAATTGCGCGAAGGTATGTTTTGGGTTGCCGGTGAACTTTTCGGCTTGAACTTCACACCGACGAGCAATGTGCCGGTTTATCATCCCGACGTGCGGGTTTGGGAAGTGAAAGACAAAGCGACGGGAAAACACGTCGGATTGTGGTATTTCGACCCGTTTGCGCGGGAAGGTAAAAGCTCAGGCGCGTGGATGAATGCTTACCGCAATCAGGAACGAGTGGACGGCAATATCACGACGATTGTTTCCAATAATTCAAATTTCGTGAAAGGCAAACCGGGCGAGCCGGTGCTGATTTCGTGGGATGACGCGACGACGCTGTTTCACGAATTCGGTCACGCGCTCCACGGTCTTTCATCGAATGTAACGTATCCTTCGCTGTCAGGAACATCGGTGGCAACCGATTATGTCGAGTTTCCTTCGCAGATTTTGGAACGCTGGATTTCCACGCCGGAAGTTCTGCAAAAATTCGCCGTTCATTATCAAACCGGAAAACCGATTCCGCAGAACCTGGTTGAGCGCATCGAACGCGCTTCGGCTTTTAATCAAGGCTTTGCGACGGTCGAGTATTTATCGAGCGCGTTGGTTGATATGAAAATGCACCTTGCCGGTTCACAGAAAATTGACCCGGACGCTTTCGAGCGAAAAACGCTGGCGGAACTTAGGATGCCCTCTGAACTCGTGATGCGCCACCGCACACCGCAGTTCGGTCACGTCTTTTCAAGCGACGGTTATTCGGCAGGTTATTACAGCTACATCTGGTCTGACGTAATCTCCGCCGACGCTTATGATGCATTTGTCGAGGCGGGCGGACCGTATGACAAAGCCGTCGCCGAACGGCTTCGCAAAAATGTCTTTTCGGTCGGCAACACGATTGACCCGGCTGATGCTTATCGAGCCTTTCGCGGACGCGACCCGAAAATCGAAGCCTTGATGCGAAAACGCGGCTTTCCGGTGAACGGTTCAAAGGAAGTCAAGCCGACACCGGCAAAACCGAAAGCCAAGAGTCGTTAAATCAATAGCTTTCATTTTTGAAGATGTGTTCTTTTAGATTGGATTGGGGTTGCGAGGTATTTCGTAACCCCTTTTACATTTCCAGTCGCTGAAAGCTGCACCGGCTCAACTGAATTTGTTTTAAACTCGATTTCTTCAGATTGGAAACGGTGTCTCATAAGTCAGTGTCGAGGACAACAAATGCGTCGTAGATTCTGAGACAGAGTTTTAAGACGGGATATCCGATGTTAGAAGATGAATTTGGGCAGTAGGCGAATTGTCGCAAAAACGGGCGTTTTTGATATTGCAATCGTGATTTAATTGTCAAGCGGATAGCGTGATATACTTTTGGTCGTGAAACAACCTTTACACGCATTACTAATTGACGATGAGCCGCTGGTCAGCGATTTTATAGCTAAAATTTTAACTGCCGAAGGTTGGAGCGTCAGCAAAGCAAAAACTGCTGAACAGGCGTTTGAAATGTTGTCTGAACGGAAATGGTCGCTGGTTTTTTGCGACGTTGTTCTTGACGGAACTAACGGTTATGCGGTTTTGCGGCGGTTTGCGGAAAAACAGGCGGCGGCGCGTTTCGTTTTGATGACCGGAAACGGTTCAGCCGCCGGCGCACTCGATGCAATCGCTTTCGGGGCATATGATTATTTAGTCAAACCATTCGCAGATGACGATATTCTCAATATTGCCAAAGCTGTTCGAGAGCAGCATCGAACCCGTTCACGCGAGAAGGTAACGGATTCAGCCGCCGCGCCCGGAGATTATGTATCGGATATTCTGTTAATCGGAAAAAGCCCGAAATTTGTCGAGTGTCTGAAAATGGTCGGGCGTATCGCGGCAACTAATCTTCCCGTTCTGATTACCGGCGAATCGGGAACCGGCAAAGAGATAGTTGCCCAATCAATTCACCAGCGCAGCAGCCGTGCAGGCGGTTCATTCGTCGCCGTTAATTGCGGCGCAATTCCGTTTGAGTTGATTGAATCCGAATTGTTCGGACACGCCAAGGGCGCATTCACCGGTGCCGACCGTGAGCGAATGGGACTTTGGGAAGAAGCCGACGGCGGCACGATTTTGCTTGACGAGATAACCGAAACAAGTTTGTTGTTTCAAGTAAAACTTCTGCGTGCTTTGCAGCAAGGTGAAATCCGCCGCGTCGGCTCAAATAAAACTTTGAAAGTTGATGTCCGCGTGATTGCCGCGACCAACCGCAATATCGAAGAGGAAGTGCGGCAAGGACGTTTCCGGCAGGATTTAATGTATCGCCTTAACGCCGTGATGATTCATCTGCCGCCGCTGTGCGACCGCGTCGAGGATATTCCGTTGCTTGCCGGACATTTTGCACGTCAAATACGCCCTTCCGATGCTTCGCCGATAACATTCTCGCCGGCGGCACTCGAAATGCTAAAAAATTACAGATGGCAAGGCAATGTCCGCGAATTGGAAAATGCCGTTTGCCACGCGGTTTCATTATGCGATGATATTGTTTACCCGCAACATCTTCCGACACGATTACTCCGAGCCAACGAAACTTCACCGGAACAACCGGAAGCTGTAAAAACGCCCGTCGCACAAAATGGTGAATGGTTCTCACTTGCCGAAATGCAGGCAAAATACGTCGCCCAAGTTCTTGTGCACACCAATGGTAATAAACAAGCGGCGGCGCGTCTGCTTAACATAGACCCGAAAACTCTCGCCAGCGTCATCAAGCGTTCTGAAGTTTAAAGAAGATTATTAACTTATCTTAAAGAAGATTATTACCTTGTCTGTTTCAAGTGTCGGTAATTTAAGATAGTCTTAGCCTAGTCAATTCAGATTGAAATTCTCAAATATAAAAAACACTTGTGCGGAAAAATTCCACACTGATAGGAAAAAAAGGTGCGGAAAAATTCCCGACTCAATAGATTTTTGTTTTAGAAGCAATGTAAATTTCTTGTTAATTCGTTTGTTTGGAAAAATAAAACTAATATGTGCAAAATTCCCTAACTTAGGAAAAATGCCTATCCTTTATGCCTCTTATACGCCAATTTTTAGATAATATCAGGCAAATATAAAATCCTTCTTGATGAATAATCAATTGAGATAATCAATAAATTAACGGTCGTTCTGCTAAGTTGGCACAAATATTGCTTTTTGCAGATGAGCTAACTCTTAAAATTATACTTTACAGGAGCAACGTAATACACGAAATATGTTTATCATATTATCTGTATCGTTACACTAAGTCACATTGGCTCTCTCCTTTAATTGAGCTACTACCCCAATCGAAACCCAGCTGGCGAAGTTTGCAGGCAATCGTGTAACTTTTGACCGAAACGAGCAGGTTTCACAATGACTGCCGGTTCAGTGCAGTACACATAAGGAAGAATTACCAAAATAAAAAAAAACAGGAAGGATTACAAAATGAACACAAAATCTTTATACTTTATGACGCGCATCGCCTTGGTGGCAGTGTTTGCGATGGGGCTTTTACTAGTACCGGCTTTTAACAGCACAGGTACGGTTTTAGCTCAAAGAGGGGTCGCTAAGGCTAATAAGGAAGTCGCTACACCCGAGATGATCTCGTATGCATTAAACCTTAGATCGGCAACCACTGTAACGGTTTCTGCCGAAAATGGTGTAACCGATAAAGGAAAATCCTCGATTAGAGGAAGAGTAATGGGCACGTCACGCTTTAGCCAAGATGGTGAAACTATCCAATCCAGAAAGGATTTGGCTGGTTCGTTTTTCGCCATTAATTCACTGCCGTGTACGGATGTAGGCGAATCGGATCTGAGCAATAAGACTTTCGGTCCGGGTGTCTATTGTTTGTCGTCGGCTCGATTGGCAGAAGAACTCGTTCTCGATGCTGATAGTGATACTCACGGAATCTTTATTTTTAGAGTATCCGGAACGCTTAACACCGAAAAAGGTTCAATCGTTTCTCTTAGGGGCAACGCTCAAGCTGCTAACGTCTACTTCGCAGTAGATGATTCGGTAACGGTCGGAGAAGGCAGCAGCTTAAAGGGAAACATCATCGCTCGCAACAACATCACGCTGGGTGCCGATGCAACTGTCGAAGGCAGAGCATTATCGGTCAAAGGCGAAGTTGCGTTAAACAATAACATTCTTGCTCCGCAAGCACCCGGTTTCATTGAAATTTGTAAAGTCGTTGACCGAAGCGGCGGTACCGGCTTGGCAAACAGAGTCTTCCGATTCAATGTTCCCGGTGGATCACCAAATTCAATTGTATTAGTTGCAGACGGGCAATGCTCCGGTGCAATTGCTGTCGAAGCCGGTACGATTACCATCACAGAGTTGTTAGATGGTCCTCTGACTACAGGCGGGACCTTCAACGGCAACTTCCAATTAACTAATGTTCGTCAAGTGAACAATGTTGGAATACCGGGCACATCGGTTTTAGTAAGTGCTAATCTCCCGCAGTTCCAGGCAACTGTTAACGTGATTGCACCATCTTTAATTCCCGGTGAACCAAGTGCTTCCGACACCAGATTCGAATTCACAAACCGCTTTGCTATTATCGCGGTCGTCGAAATTTGTAAGGAAGGCATAGACTCGGGTGTCTTCGGTACTTTCAATTTCACCATTGACGGACTCCGTCAAGGAACAACCAACGCAACAGCCGGCGGCGCATTAGGCACAGCAGCACCGTTGGTGAATATTCCGGTACTTACCGGTCGTTGTTCCGATCGGATTGCCGTAGTAGTGCCGACAAGCGCAGATGGCTCACAGCCGCGAACGGGTCAAATTACTATTAACGAACTGCCGCGCCGTGGATTTATATTCACCAGTGCGACAACTTCTCCCGGCACATTTGGCGGGGGTATCGCTAATACTAACAGACTGGTTGGGTTCAATGTTCTCGGCAACGGCGGCGGCAACGCGACGGTAACTGTTGTCGCGGGCGACGATGGTGGAAACGGTACAAACGTTGACGGTCCTTTTGGTACCAGTGCTACTGCCGTTCAAACTCAGGTCTTCTTTAACAACCGGACTGAACCGGGTGAAGTGAAAGTCTGTAAGGTTGCCGGACCCGGCATTCCGCTGTTTACTGATTTCACCTTTGAAGTCATTGGTGTCGTTCCTTTTGCTCCGGTCGTAGTTGATACTCCCGTTCCGGTAAACACAAATCCTGTTCTGACATCGGGTATTCCGAATACTCAGGATCCATCACAAGGTATTGCACGCGCTATTCCCGCCCCCGGAGCTGTGCTTCAAGGCGGTACCGTTCAACGCTTTGTGATAACTGTAACAGCAGGAATTCCGACTTCGCCTCTTCAAGGCAGCGGTTGCACGGTTGTTCCCAGCACGTTTGTCGTAGACACGGCTGTATTCATTCGTGAATTAACGCCGACTACGGTTAACATTACTCAGGGCAACGGCACTGCTACCGGTATTACCGGAGAGGTTAGAATTGCGAGAATCATATCGAATACTGGAATTCTTTCGCCGGTGCTGACTGCTACTACTACTCCGAATCCAGCAGTGGGTACGGTTTTCATGGGCACCAACCAGCCTGGTCAAATAGCAAACCCGATAAGCGGAGCAGGCACTGTTCAACCCAATATCGCTCTCTTCCCGCCGAGTGACGGCGTCACGAGGGGAGTGAGAGTTCCAGTCCGCAGAGGAACCACGTTAGTAGAATTCGTCAACATTGCATTCAGACCAGTACCGCTGAAGATTTGTAAGGTTGCCGGACCTGGCGTTCCTGTCGGAACTGCGTTCCAATTCAGGATTGATGCTGATACGGCTGGCGGATTGCTTCCGGCGTTCACCAGTACCGTAACTGTAAATGCGGGTGCGGCGGCAGTTAATCCCGGAGATCCAAACGGTAGTTGCGATAATGTTGGGGGTCCGTTCACTCCGACCTTAAACGGTTTAGGAGCGTTCAACTTCCTATCGACTATCACGGTTACCGAACTTGCTGCAACCGGTTTCGTGGTTTCACCGATTAGTCCTGCATTACCTGCAGGTGGTATTACATCACCGACGGGTGGCATCATTACAAATATTGCCAACAGAACAGCATTGTTCTCGAATCTGGGCATTAATTTTAATGAAGTGGAATTTGTCAATCAGGCAGCTCAATTGGCAACACCTGCTAAGAAGCGGAGGGGTACCAGAATTGCATTCTAATGGCAGCAATTCAATAGACGGCATCTGTTTGAAAACAGATGCCGCTCGTCTCTAGTGTCGCCTTCGGGAGACATTAAGAACGAGGCAGAAAAATAGAAAGGCGTGATTAACTTGAATTAGTTAATCACGCCTTTCTGCAACTTCCCTTAAAACAATTCTCGTTCGTTTTTCTACTTACAGCGGTTTTCATTTGAGAGTAATCTTATAGCCGCAATGCCAGCCTCGTTTTCGAGCATTGCGTTCACGGGCAACCACCGATTTTTTTTGCGCCGCAGGTTCAACCCTTGCAGCTCGCGGCAAATAGCGGAAAGCGACACCGACAAATTCTTTTCACTTTCAAACCGCCCTTTTAATTCACCTAAAATTACATCGGGTTCGGCGATAACCGTTTTGAGCAGCTATTGTCGCTCTTTGGCGGAAACTCGTTTCGATTGTCCGCCACCGTCGCGTCGCTCATCCTCATAATCGAAGCGCGTTACAGCTCCGGGCTTGGCGGCAATCGGTCGCAATCACTTCGCCGAGCATCTGAAACGGCAACTCGTCCCTACAAATCACCGGATGAGCCGCCTCATCCGGCAGATGATACGACGATAAAATATCTTCCGGGTATATCAAATACTCGCTCGTTATTTACCTGATGCACCATTGTTTTAGGCGATGCGGTTGAAGTCAGTTTTTTCAGTATCTCGCCGACCGTTTTGCAAGACATCTATTCGCAAAATGCCAGTTCGGATTCTTTGTCCGTGAGCATCCGCAATGTCCAGCGAGGGTGTCCGGCAGGCGCACGAGAGCAGGCTACGGCAATTAGCCGGGCTTTCATCTCTGGTTGTCGCGCAGGCTGATTGCCTGAGCGCGGTTTGTCATGCGAGGCGGTGATTAAGCCTTCGGTCAGAACCGCTTTTGAATCAGATAACGGCGGCGACACTAATATTGAGAACTGCGGCGATTCGTTTAGGGTGTTCTTTCCAATCAGAAGATGTGTGTTTTATTATCGGAGAGTTTGCTGAAACTCCGGTTCAGGATACACAAGGTCGGCAATCGATGTCCGAAGAACCAGATGTAAACGAGTTCTTAGTCAGTAAATTTAGGGATCCGGCTATTGCCGGCGCACCCGAAACAAGTGGCGGAACGAGTATCGTAAATTTGACAGACATAGGACTTTCTCAAATTAACTAAAGACAATACTCGGATTTCGCATTTGCTGAATCAGATAATCTGATAACAAGCCTTGTTTTAACTGATAAAGGGTTTTCTTTGTTTTATCAGCCAGTTCTTTGACACTTAACCAAACCAGCATCGCTACCGCATATGATTGCGTTGCGAATGGTTCAAGCAAAATTGACAGCGTTCCAAACCCGTCGTTTGTTTTGCCTCGCGGTGAAACTGCTCGATTTTCCAACGCCGCCCGCTCTCTTTTTGAGCCGCCTCGCTGTCCGATTGAGTCATCTCGTTGGTGACGAGATATTCCGTGCGATTAGTAGAAACCGCCACTCGGAACAATTTCAAGCGCGTCGCTCCGGCAAAGCCTTTGAGTTTGACCACCTTTCCGGTTTGCTCCTCAAAGGTTCTCCACGCGAGAGTTTCGACTGCCCGATACGGCTCGGTCCCAAGAGTTTCATCAACTTGCCGATTACGCTTAATCGGACAGTAGAAGAGTTTTTCAGCTTTGATGAGCCGACTCATCAAAGCTGTGGTGGCATACCACGAATCCATCAGCACGGTGCGAAACTCGATGCCGCGCCGCTCGATTCAATCGAGCATCTCGGAGACGTGGTCAATTTTCGTCTTGCCATCGCGGTCGGGATCGAACAGTCAGTAGTCAATAACCCAAAAGCGGTCTGCCGGAGCGTTGTAATAAATGCAGGTGACAATGCCGATGCCTTTGACCACGCCGCCCGCGTTGCCTGAATACTGCCGAGGAACGCCCTCAATCTCGGTTGAATACGATTTGTCGGTAACTATATCATCAAAGATAATGTATCCGTCGGCAGTTTGGACAAGTGTTTGGCGGGCTTTTTCCCAAATCAGACGCGGCAGCAGTTTTTCGTTTTTCAAATACCGATAGACGCTGTTGTGGTCAAGATGTTCAACGTGGTCAGCCAGATTCGTGCAAGTATAGTTAATCTAGCTGCTCAATAAATACTGACAATAGATTTGGCGTGTTGTTTTCACGCTCAAATTTTAATCTGATTCTACTTTTTGAGAAAGTCCTAAGACAAATAAACAAAGTTGAATCGGTTGATTTTACTTCTAGGTAAGAAGATTCTACCAATTAAGCTGTTTATCTGTCTTTTCGACTACTGATTCGCATAATGAAGATAATTAACATATCCATAACATTTTTTGTTTAAAGTTAACTTTGATATAATTACTTTATTATGTTACAAGCATAGATTGCTATGATCAATAACTCCTTTACTCCATTTTCAATTTCACCTAACCCGAATAGTATTTACTTAACTGATTCCTTGCGAGCAGTTGTTCATAAATCACGTTTTACCATTGATAAAAGGCAAGGTTTAACGTGTGTTTTAGGTGACATCGGACTTGGTAAATCAACGATTTTACGTTTTTTGCACGGCGATTATTCGGCGCGTGAAGATACAGTTACAACTCTTATACCGACACCGATTTTTCCTTCTCCGTTTGCGATGCTCAAAAGTATTTCAATGGATTTCAAACTCGAACCTGAACGCTCGTTTCAAAAACAACAGGACGCTTTACAGTCTTTTCTACTCGAAACCTATGCAGCGGATAAAAATGTCGTAATTTTTATCGATGAAGCGCAAAATGTCAACAACAAGCAGTTGGAACTTGTCCGCTCGCTTCTAAATTACGAAACCAATACGCAGAAGCTTGTGCAGATTGTCTTGGCAGGTCAACTTGAACTGAAAGACCGATTATCGGATAAACGAAATAAAGCTGTTGCTTCGCGTGTGTCAACATATTCCATTTTATCGCCGCTCACCTTTGGCGAAACACGCGAAATGATTATTCATCGGTGCAAGTTTGAAAACATTGAAAATCCGTTTACGCCCGAAGCTATCGAAAAGATTTACGAAATTTCCGGCGGAGTTCCTCGCACAGTGTTAAAAATCTGCGCCTTTGCCTATCATATTAAGGAACTCGAAAGCCTAGCCGAAATAACGCCTGAATTTATTGAGATGTCACAACTCGAAGTATTGATTCCTGCTGCCGCAGGTGCAAGTTGAAAATGCGAATACAAAAGTAGCAAAAGACCGAGGATAATTTATGAGTGGACGGGTATCATTTGCCGATTTACTAAAAGCCGGAGCGGATAAAGACAAGCAAAGACTTGAGGTTAAACCCACGCTACCCACGCCATCCACCTTGTCTGCCATCCTCACTTTGAAGCCTATTGCACCGGAAAGGGATTTTACTCGGGTTGCAAATTCGATTGCCCGTAAAGCCGTACCAGACGGTCTGTTTATCGGTAAATCAAAGCAAATTTACGATTATCTTTATTCGATTACCAGAGGTGCGGTTCAACCTACAAGAAATGTGCGGATAACGAAAACTAATTTAATGCGAAATGCCGACATTGGCTCAGAAAGAACATTACACAAAAATTTGGCACATCTAAAATCTCTCGGATTAGTTAAAATTGTCGAGTTTGAAGGTCAGCATCAGGGAAACGAATATCAAACTTTTTTACCCGAAGAAATTGCGGCTAATTCAACTCATGCACCCCACCCACCCCACCCACGCTACCCATTGTCGAAAGTGGAGGGGGTACCCCCCGCAGAAAGTGGGGTGGGTGGGGTGACTTATCTTGCTGTAAATAAAAGCACTTACAAGTACCCTAAGACTTCTTTTAAAGACATTGAAGAAAATGATGATGAGCCTGCGGCGCGTGGCGCGATGGAAACGGTCATCGACGAAGTTTCAAAAAAATTAGTCGGTAGGGGATTAAAATCCACTGACAACGACAAATTGAAAGAATTGGCAGAACTCTTAAAAATGGAATTAGAAATTGCCGCCGCCCGCACCAACTCCATATCGAATGTGCCAGCGTTCTTGACGGAACATTTGCGCCGTCGGCTATTGAAAAAACCCGAAATTCAATTGAGCGGACAGTCTTCCCGTTCAAAAGCTACCAGCAAATCTCTGCCAGTCGACAAGACTGTTGCCTTAATTCAAGCCGATAACGAAACTTATCGAGCCGAACCTTTGAGCAAACAGGCAAGGGAAACTGTTTTGAAGACAATACGGGAATACATCGAAAAGGGACAACGCGAATTCGTGATGAGTTTCCAAGATACTTACACTGCCCAAGACTGGCAGTGGCTCTTAGAGAACTTACCGGATGAAACGGTGGAAAGCCATCTTTCCAAAAATTCAAAAGGCGAATGAAAATTCAAAAACATAAAACTCAAATAAACGCCTTTATAAGCGTTTTAGAAACCAAGCCATTATATTCCATACAAAAAAAATAAAAAGTTGTCTAAAGCCCCTTTCTGCTCCAAACAGACAGACATCAGTCAGCCGACTCAGTCTTAGAAAGAAAATATTGGTACGAATATCGGATATCCGGCGCATAAAACGATGAAACCGAAATGCTAAATTCAGGAGTAGGAAATCGGTAAATTTCTACTCAAACTGAATCCATGCCCTAGAACATAAAACTATCAATCAAAGACTTTTATTAAGTTTTCAAAGAACTTTTCTTCGCATTCAATATGCAATAATCAAACTCAAAGTGTCAACCTTAAGCATTCTCTACCGGAGAAATTTAATTTTTCTAAGCAAGTTTAGCAAGTCCGTTCCAAATTCTTTCGTCAATGAATAACATTTTGTCCGAACAACTACATTTCAAGCTCAAGTTTGAATCAGGCACACTGATTTTAGAGAACGCAGCCGAGAGAGATTTCGTTCCGACAACTTTTGTCTGGGATAAACGAACAAGACAGTTCCGTGCGCCTGCTTTCAGGTATCGTGAAATTGTCAAGGATTTTATCCGCACGAAAACGATTTACGAAGATTTTGCCAAAAAATATGACAAATTCGATTTTCGGCAGAAATTTCAAGTAATCCCGCGCCCTTATCAAACTGCGTCAATCGAAGCATGGCGGCAAAACGAAAGATGCGGCGTGATTGTCTTGCCGACCGGCGCGGGCAAAACTCACGCGGCGACAATGGCAATTGAAATATGCGGACGGCAAACGCTCGTCATTGTGCCGACGCTCGATTTGATGAATCAGTGGTATGACCTTTTGCTTTCGACGTTTAGTGCCGAAATCGGTTTAATCGGCGGCGGTTTTTATGAAATCGGCGCAATCACCGTTACGACTTACGCCTCGGCATACCGGCATCAGGAACGTATCGGCAATCAATTCGGCTTGGTGATTTTTGACGAATGCCATCATTTGCCGTCCGAAGGCTACAAATACGCGGCGGAGTTTGCGATTGCACCGTTTCGATTGGGTTTGAGCGCAACGCCGGAACGTGCCGACGGCGACAATTCCCTGCTCGAAGAACTCGTCGGAAAATTCGTCTACCGGCTCGAAGCGCAGGAACTCGCAGGCGAATATCTGGCTGATTACACGCTCGAGCAAATCGAAGTTGATTTAACCGACGAAGAACGCGCTTTATACACGACTGAACGCGGCATTTTTCGTGATTTTACTCGCACCAAAAATATCTCGTTCGGCTCGATTGACGGCTGGAAAACTTTTGTGATGCACAGTGCCAGAAGCGAGGACGGCAGACGCGCGATGAAAGCATATCGCAGCTCGAAGAAAATTGCGCTCGGAACCGATGCCAAACTGCGCGTCCTGCAGGATTTGCTCATCCGCCACCGACGCGACAAGGTCTTAATTTTCACTGCTGAAAACGAAATGGTCTACCGTATTTCACAAGATTATCTGATTCCCGCCATCACGCACGAAACCAATGTCAAGGAAAGGCGTTTCTGGCTCGAAGCCCTTAACAAAGGCGATGTTCTTGCGCTGGCGACATCGAAGGTTTTGAATGAAGGTGTGAATATCCCGGACGCTTCGGTGGCGATAATTCTTTCCGGTTCGGGTTCGTCGCGTGAACACATCCAACGCCTGGGTAGAATTTTGCGGAAAAAGGGAAACAAGCAAGCCGTTTTGTATGAAGTCATCACGCGCAACACGACCGAAGAACACATCAGCCAACGCCGCACCGATGCCCGCCAGGTTCAA
>MWWG01000044.1_pt1 | contig 17765 bp, 26 predicted proteins | sample 1047331 | NCBI WGS metagenome assembly MWWG01 (sample SAMN06349968, study PRJNA376086) | soil metagenome | isolation source: MG6-4 sample Antarctic (ecotone) soil | place: Antarctica | collected 2015-01-13 | reverse complement strand
ATGCAATCTTTCGCGCGTCCGATTATGAGTGAGGTCGGGGGTTCACCCGCACTTTTGATGACGCCGAAGTTGTCGCCCCCTTGACTCTTAAAAAGCCTTGACTCCGCGCCCATGCTGGCATAGAGTCTCGCCCCTCAGTAGAGTCAACAGGCTGGCCCTCTAGGTTTTGCGTCTAGCTCTCGCCACTCTTTCCTGGCCAGCCTTCCACTATCTTCATGCGCTGTGGTGCGGCACGGTGTCATCTGTCAGCAAGGAGAAAACAGCTCATGCGTTTACCCAACATTGTCTTCGGAGCAATGGCAGTTGCCCTATTGTGCATTGGCTCAGCCACGGTCGCACGCGCTGATACTATAACGTTCACCGGCAGTCGTGAATATAGCGGCGCGATAGGAGGGCTCGTTTCTGATCAAGTCCGATGCGGCGCACCCTCCCCGACTTTTTTTAATACCCCCCCGCCGGGCGTCGGGTCCTCTAACTTGGGGTCGTTCACCTCAACCGAGCGTCAATGCCAAAACAACAGGACAGGCAACGTCTTCGACGGCGAGTTTACGTACGATTTCGGCGGCGGCAACACCTTCTTCGGCACCTACGTGGGAACGATCATGGGGATTCCGCCGCCACCAGCCCCACCGGGAACAGTTTTGAGTGTTTCATTTACGTATACGCTGACGGGTGGAACGGGTAGCTTCGTGAACGCCAGTGGAAGGCTCTTGGGCACCGGCACGATAACCACCGCAAACCCCCCCCCCATCGGCGCTAGTTCCCGCATTGACATCCGGGGGACGGTCAACACCGTCCCAGAGCCGGGTACGATGGTACTGCTCGGCACGGGGCTGGCGGGCGTAGTGGGCGCGGTTCGCAAGAGGCGCCATGCCCAACGGGCTGACTAAGCTTACTCTCACCACCTTTTTACTTAACCGCCATTACCACAAATGAAAATGAAAATGGCGGACGGGAAACTTCATATTTGCTGGATCGTGCTACCCGTCCGACAGGCTCGAATCGTGCATAAAGGGTGCATAATTGGATTGTTGAAAATCGAGACGCTATCCGCGCCTGAAGATGTGCACCGTATTATCTACGCCCTGTTGAGCCGTCCATAAGGCGAGCGCGACCGCGAGCACCAGATCGTCGTGCGTGCCTTCTCTCCACGCCCCGTATGAGTCGTGTGCTGTCTCAAGGTTGATCTTCACTTGAAAGTTTTGGAGTTCGCGCACAAGCGTCTGTGCGTCGGGAAGTTCGGGCGCGATCTTGAGTCGCCCCGTCTGTAAGGCCACTTGAGAAGACGAGACGAGATCGCGCTTGGGAACGCGAGACACATCCCCGTCGCGCGACACCTCGGAGCCGCCCGTGATCTGAATGGGTTGAAGATAGACGGGAAGGTGTGCGGCGCGAAACATATCCACCACGGGGGCACCTACGCCAGTAGCGTCTAAAGCGAGTGTTGCTTGCGCCTGCCCGCCTTTGAGTTCGGGGCTTCGGACAATGCGCGACACGTCCGCCACAATCGCCGGGTAAGAGGTCTTCAGTGGCCACCGCTGAAGGTGGCGACAGTGATAAACAGAACCCCTCGCGTGCCCCTGCCGCTCGAGGATGGCGAGCGCCGTGAAGTCCTGCGCCTGTCCCAAATCAAGCCCCATGAAGTACGTCGGCCTGGCGTTCGGGCTGTGATTGATGCTTGAGTAAACGAGTTCCATCATGCCCCCCCGAACAAAGGTTTAACTTCCGGGTCCAGCGCGCGTTGAATATCTTCATAACTGAATACTTGATCGGTAGTTTCAACGAACTCGCACATGTACTCCTGGTTAAACCACCAATCGCCAATCGCGTTGCGCTCCTGCTCCAACCACTCGCGCGACATGCGCGGGCAAGCCTCTGCCGTCACCATCGCCCTGTGCCACCCTTGCCCTTCGGTCCACTCCTGGTGAAAGAAACCGCGCTTGCCGAAGGGCGTTGACAGGAGCGTGATCTGTCCGCCACTAACGGCCAACATTGGACGGATCGCCTGATACATCTGATCGGGAACTCTTGACGCCTCATCCACGATCAACTCGTCAACACCTGAGAAGCCGCGAATGGTTTCCTCTTTACCCGGCAGCGCGACGATGCGCGAGCGGTTGGATAGTTCGACTTCTAACGCTGATTCCGTCGTGAAGCGACGGGCGAAGGGCAGGGCCGCGTGCGCGTCTCTAACTTTGCGAAACAGTTCCTTGCTCTGCCGGTACGAAGGGGCGAGGAGCAGCACAAGTGCGCCGTCGTTGTAGAGTGCCTTGTGCAAGCCTCGAATAGCCGAGACGGTTGACTTGCCGCCCTGTCTGGTGACGTTCAAGATGATCTGCCGGGACTCCGAGCGGAGCACGTCGCATTGCCAGGGGTCAGGCTCTAGCCCTGCCGCCCGCGCGAGTAGCACGGGGTCCGCCTCTGCGCCCGTCTCCGCGTCCTTTGCCTTGCGCTCAATGAGACGTTGCGCCGCCGCTATCAAGACCGGATTCCGCGATGAGTCGTTGTGCTTCACCAATGACATCTGCTTCGTTGAGTCCATTCTGGCGGGCGAGTTCGCGCCAGTCCGTCACGTTCATATCCATGGCAATCGCTTGCTTCGGTTTGCCTTCCGTTCTATCGGCGATCTCTTTGGCGGCGAGTATGTTTCCCGTCGCCGCCGCGCGCACAAGTTGCTGCGCTATCACTTCGGCAAAGGTGCGCTCCTGCGTGTCGCCGGGTAGCATCTTCGCCAACTCAAGACGCATGGCTTCGGAGAGCGTGATTGACTTCGGGCGGCCCGCCGGGTTGCCACTCTGCCCCGGCTTGAACGCCGTCGGCGTGTCCTTCGTGAAGCGCCCGCGCTCGTCTCGCCCGCCTTTGTTTTCCCTCTGTTTATCAGACTTCATAATTCTCTCAAATTATGCGGGGTGGCCGCTTTGTTCACTCCTACTAGCGACGGCCACCCGCGCCGTTTCCTTTGCCCGGAGTAATGAAGCAAAGGGACACTAAGCGACGTGCATCGCCGACCTGAGGACCGCGCCCGCGCGCGGGAGCCGTGCCTCGCCTTCAAGACGCGCAATCTCACGCGCGCGGGTGGCAATGTCTTGACGCGCGGCAAGCAATTCCTGACGAGTGTTATAACTTTCGCCTTCCGCAATTTGCGCAAGACGCGCGCCCTCTTCTTTGACTTTGCGGGCGCGTAGTGACCGCTCAGCCGCCTCATTTGAGGCCGCTTCGAGTTCAGGCAATCGCGCATCGTCGCGCTCGTTGGCGAGTCTAAACACGCGCGCTTGTTGCAGATTGATGCGGCGCGGCAGTTCGGCGGCGCGGCGTTCGAGCGCGAGCTGCTCGGCAATGTCGCCCGCGTCGGCGGCGTCGGCGAGTTGCCGCGTGATTGTTTGCTGTTCGAGTTGCAGCGCATCCAGCGTGGCCTGCGCTTCTTGAATCTCTGTTCGTGTGTTGGTCATTTGTTGTCACCTCTCACCGTGCGGATTGTCTCGTCTCTCAAAAGCTCCCGGCGGATGGCCGGCCACTCTTCGTTAAAACTTTTCTCGTCGCCGCCTGCCGTCAAGTAGGCCAGGCGGGCGCGTTCCTTCAACCGCTCGTTGTGGCGGTCGCGCGCGGCGGCTTCGTCCTCCGCCTGCTGCTCCCGGCGTTTGTTTTGCCAATCTCGAATCGGATCATGTGTCATTGTTTTACCTCTGCCCTTTGTCTGGCCGTTTCGTAGTAAGAAAGCGCGCGCCGTGTAGCCTCAGACGTTCGCAGCATGAAGGTGTCGGGCGAAGTCTCGCGCAACTTGATCAAGCGTTCGTAGTGCTCTATCGGCTCGAATGGCGCGGCGTTCGTTGTTGCATTGTGTTGCGTCGTTCGAGACATAAGCCCTCACATATACTTGCCCGGCGCATACTCCAACTCTGTGACGCGCGACCGCGTGAGTCGCGCCACTTCATTACACGTCTCGCACAATTCCCGGCGTGCTATTCCCGCCGCCTCAGTCTCGGAAACGTCGCCCGCCTCACACATGATGTAAACCCGTTCGGCTATCAGATCGGGGTCAACGTCAGGGCTTGGGCAAGTGTGCGAGACGTGCCGACCGTAAGAACTCACGCGCTCAAGCCATTCGTCAAAGTCGCCGATCTCCTGCTCGAATTGTGCGACCGCTTGATCCAGCGACGCGCCCGCGCGCATCCGTTCGTCAAGGAAAAAGGTGAGTGCTTTGCGGTAGGTTTCGTAAGTGGCGGGCGGCGCGGTTTCCGCAGAGGTCGAGGTACACAAATTGTAGACCTCGTCCCCATCGGGAGCCGCATTTTTAGCGGGTTCCGTCGTTTCGATGTACATACACTCGACTTTTTCGGCGGGAGCGGTTTCGGGCGATTTTGTAGACCTATTTATATTAAGATCAAGGTCTACAAGATCGGCGGCCTGTTCGCCGTCCTGAGCGCCTTCGGTTTCGTTGAACTTTTGCGCGAGCAGGGATTCGGCGTGCGCTCGCGCTTCGGTCTGGAGTTCCGCCGGCACGTCGCGGATCAACTCATCAATCGCCTGCTCCATCTTTTTCAGGAAACGCACGACGGCGAGCGCGGGCGTGTCGGGTTGCTTGATGCGCGCGGGTCTAGGCTCCGTCTCTTTCGTGTGCGCACGTCTCTCCGGCGTGTCGCGCAAAATGGCGACGTGCGCCGCCGCCGCGTGTGCGAACCGCTCAAAACGCTTGCCGTGAATCTTCATCGCGGCGCTGGTGATCTCCGCTATGTCTTGGGCGCAGAGCGCGTGTATCTGCGACGCTCTCCGTTGGCCGGTCTTAAAGTCCTTCGAGCCGGAGATGCGACGCAAGAGCACGATGCCGGTGCGCTTCTCTTCGGCCTCATACTCAGCAAAGGCGCGCGTCCACGCTGCCGCCAGCGTGCGCTTGTCTTTATGCTTGGCTGGCAACTGGCGAAGCCTCTCCATCTCTTCATGCGACAAGCCACGAAGATAACAGCCCATCTCCCAATCGGCGCGCGTGATGGCGTGATCCAACCCGGCGGTCGCTTCGATGGCCGCGTTCAACGTGTCTTTAACTTCGGGGCTGTAGCCGACGAACTGAACGAAGAAACGAAGCGCGAGCGATTGATTCGCATAGGCACGCCGGGCGGGTTCGTCCTGCTTGCGTCGTCGCTTTTCCAGACTGGCGACGCGGGCGGCTTTGTCTTGTGGCTCTCGCCTTACCTCGGCGGCGAGTTCGGCGGCCTCTGCGTATGCGTGCGCCCACTTTTTGTTTGCGCTCATGCCGCCCTCACTTTCAGCCCCGCATGTTGGAGCGCGCGTGTCAGGAATGGTGAGACCTCATCAAGCGAGATCGTGACGGCGCGAAGTTCCGGCCACTCGTCGAACAACTGAGAGACGAGAGCCGAGGGTGTGACGCCGTTCAAAGCAACTGCCGAGACGTAAGCGCCGCGTGCGGCCTCTTCCGCTTCGAGCGCGTGTGCGACGAGTAAGCAGACACCGGAGCGCGTTGCAAGTTCGGGCTGCGCCACATGGATTGACGGCAGCACCTTGCACCCGTTCGGCAAGTGCGAAGAGGAAACCCACCGGGGCGCGGTGTCCTTCGGTTGCCGGTAGTTCAGCCACGCGCGCACAAGCCCGCCGCGCCTGACCGGAAAGATCAAACCGTGCGCGGGCGCGTAAAGCTTCATGCCGTCGCCGTCATTCCAGAGCGGGGCGACGTGGCCGGACTGATCGCAGAAGCGCTCGCGCACAGCGCAGGCGGCCATGATGCGCGCCACTTCGCCGGGTGCGGAGCGCAAGCCGAGCGCGTGCAAGTCGGCGGGCGCGAGTTCGTAAAACTCTGCGACCTTCGCCGCGTCGCGTTCCTCAAGTGAGAAGAAAGAGGCGGCGCACGTCAGGATCGCGTCGTTGATAAGATCGTCGCCGATGTGTTCAGGGTAGAGCCGCGTCTTTGTGGGATCGGGCAGCTTCTCGTCAACGGGCGACGTGTGGCGCGGCGGATAACCAAAGGCAAGCAGCGGGGGGCTTGATTTTTCTTGTGTTTGTAAGTTAAGGTTCATGAGTCACTCCGTTAAATCACTCCGTTACAGTTCCATCACGTTCGAGACTTTGCCGGTCTCGACGTGTGCCTACATAGCGAAAACGCCCCCGGTAATCAGGCATCCACTCCTGATAACCAAAGGGCGTTCTCTACACTCGTAGCAGCGGGCGCGACTACGAAAGCTAAGATTTCAAACGGTGGCGCGAGGTAACTAATCAACTCGCGTGGATGCCGCCTGTGAATTTTCAACTTGAAATCACTAGCGACAACGCGATAAGATCGAAACAGTCGCTAGGTAATGCGATTAACAAAACATGCGACGCGGCTTAAACTTCCTACGGTCTGGCCGCGTCGTTGTGTCTCTGTTAAGTCATTCAAAAAAACTGAGTCGCAGTATTACATCCGTTGTCCGGTCTGTCAACACCCTTGAATCCCTAAAATATCAAATGAAAACGGACATTTGACCTTTTGTTGTCCGCTTTTGCCAAGACCGGACAAAAAACTATTGGATGTCCGCTTTTAGTTTCTTCCAATCCACCCCCGCGCGGCGAATCGTCTTGCGAAAAGCCTCTTCTGATTCTGGCGCGTTGTCTCCATAAATGCCTTGAAGAATTGAAAGAACATTTTTATATGTCCGCCGTTCCTTTTCTTTGATGAGCGACAAGGCTCCTTGAATGATCGGTTCAAGTTCATTCTTTGCCCACTGTGAGAAACGCCCCTTTTCAATCAACTGGCGTTCTACGATCCCCCGGTTTAAGGTTAGCTTTGCCATCACTCTTTCGTTTACATCAACGGCATCGGGTGCTGTCACTTCTAAAGCCATCATGTACTGTCCGCCGGTCACAGGATTTATAGCCTTCTCGGTTACACAGACTGTGCCAATTTCGTTAATGGCGGTAGCAACCGAACCGGAGGCATGCTTGAGAAATGCGTCCGCCGCGATTGGCAGCAGTTTTTTAATCTCTTCAAGATTTAGCCCCGCCTCCCTGCACATCTTAAACGCGAGCGAATCGCTTAACTCTCGATTTACACAATGTGCATATAGCCATAGCCCATCAAAAGCGTCGTACATAAAGCCGCAACTAAAATCCGCCGCCGATTCTTCTATCACTTCTTTCAACGCTGCCAGTAGTTTTTCACCGGCAGCGTTTTTCTGTTCTTCTGTGGGCATCCCTGTTCAAGCCTTCACCCTGTAGTTGATCGGCTCGCCGCGCCTCACAGGGTAGAGACCGTTTCCCCGCGTCAGCTAAACGCGAGTAAGGCGAGCCGATGTTGTTAAAGTTTCTTCACGTACAAATCAAGGGCTTCTCTTTTCACCCGCCAACCTCTGCCGATGATGCGCGCCTTGAGTTTCTTCGCTTCAATCGCCGCGCGTAAGTGATTGCGCGAGAGGCCGGACAACCGCGACGCTTCGACAAGTGAGAGCGTCAACTTGTCGGCCACCGAAAGGGTGTCAACGGGCGCAGCGTTGTCGCGGGCAGAGGCGTGCGCGACGGCAGCCGCGAGCAGTTGCATGAACTCCTGGCCGGGGAGCCCCGCAAGCCCCGCTGCGCGTCTGTTCGGGGCCCCCACGAGCGCGGTATCAACCGACTCCAATTCGGCCTTCAGGCGTTCCACTTCCGCCTCGGCGAAGTCGGCCTGCTTGCCCGTCCTGCCGCGCACGTAAGCGACCTCGCCGAGACGCCCCTCGGAGGCGTACTTCTCGACTAACCGCACGGAGACGCCCAACCGCCCTGCTACGTCTTTCTTGTTCATCTGTAGATTGCCATTCAAGCCCCGCAATAGCCCCGCGTTCGTGCCTGTTCGGGGCTTCCCCGCCTCCCATAGCCTAAAGCCGCGCAAAGCCCCGTAGCGCGTCTATTCGGGGCTTGTCTCAAGTCGCCACCGTCGGATCATTCGCACCGCGTCTTGGGTCTTAGGCTTCCGTGTGCAAATAAACTCGGCGTAGAGGCGCATCCTCTCATCGTCAGCGAACCTGCCCAACTCAGATAGGATCGTGCTACGAAAACCGCGCCGTTCGGATACCCCTCTTATCCCTAGCTTGTTTGGGTCATAGAGCCAGCGGAAAGCCTCTGGCCGGGGATCGGAGAGCAGACCTAAAACCTTTAGAGCCCGCATGTGGTAATGCACGTTGTGGATGGTGCGCAGACAGGCAAAACTTTTGCCGTGTGCGCGATAAACATCCTCGATCTTAGGGTGCAGTAACCGGGGCCGCCCGCCTTTGTCACTTTCGGAAAAGTTTTCCAAAACTACGCCGCCTTCCTGCCGCGCTTCGGCTTGGCCTCGATTTGCCCCTTCGGAACCGGTCCGCGCTTTGGACGCTCCATCTTCAAGGCAGTGTCGGGAATTTCCCAATACTCGCCGACCGGCGAAGGCTTGCGCTCCGCGCCTGGTACTAAGCTGGCCTCCAGCCAATTGAGAGCCGTCCGGTAGTTCACCTTCATCTGTTCGGCGAATTGTTTGGCGGTCATTACCCGCGCCTGTTTCTTGCTCATATTCCATATCATACACACCTCTGTAACTAAACGTAAAGACATTATTTCACGTCCTCTGTAAAGAATCAAGAGAATTATTTACAGAGGTATGAAAGAAATAGCTTGCATTTCTTTACAGAGGTATGTATAATTCTTTTCATCGCAAGGGCGGAAACGAAAGGACAAAACCACCATGACCACGAACATTCAGAACGCAATCAAACGCGCCAGCAAGATCAAGATGACCGTCAAGTATCTCGGCGGGCGCGTCTATCTCGTCATCACGCCGGAAGCGCACAAGTATGTTGTCCGGTTCGAGACGATTGAAGGGCTTCGTTACGGGCGCTGCAACTGCAAGGCGGGCGCGGCTCGCATGGCCTGTAAGCATCTGGCGAAAGGCGCGGCGGTAGATAGCGGCATCCAGAACATGAGGGCGCACTAACACGAAGGGCTTACGTGAGTGCTAAGAACACCCGCGTAAGCCCCGCGCATTTAACCCTAACCACTACGAAAGGATTGAAGATGAGTTTATCGAAACAGTACCTCGAAGCACAAGAGACGACACCGGCGGCCGCGAAGTTAGAACGCGCCCGCTTTGCCCTGCGCACCGTCGCGCGCGACGTGGCGGCCACTGAGGGTCGCCTGCTCGACTACGAGACGGCAGACGCCATTGAGCGTACCTTGAACGCCGCCCTGCGCACGCTCGAAGAGGTGACTTTAACGGTCGCCGTGATGGAAAGGAGAATAAATCATGTCTAAGAAAGTCACGACACAGACGGCAGCACAGCAGAAGCCCGATCTGGCCGATCTGTTAGCGGCCGTCATCGCGCACCCCGACTTACCGCAAAGTCTTTTGGACTCAATCACCGATGCTCTGTGCTCGCTGAACCACAGCACGAAGATTTACGAATCCCCGCTCATGTTGCGCGCCCTGTTCGACCTGGGCAAGCGCGAGAAGGGAGGCGCGAGCTAATAAACTTCTCCCGACGTCGGGACAACTTGAGAGGGGCGGGGAATCAAACCCTAGCCCCTCTCTTTTCGTCGCGCGTTCGTCAAAGCGGCAGCATGGTTGAACTCAAACAAAGTTCGGGTTTATAGATCGATCTATAAACCTTGAGCGCGAGCGGCAGCATGGTTGAACTGCTTGTCACGATTAAGTGTTTGCTGCGAGACGTTAATCCGCGTTGCCACTTTTGCCTCACTATCAGCCTTTTCCTGACCGCCCCTGTCTCGCGGCGATTCATTACTAACGGTTAGTAATGAATCCTCATTTATGATTTTTGCTGCCGTTTCCGCAAGTTTGAGCCGGGGATTCAAGATCAAGCATGGTGAGAGTGAAACCCACCCACTACAGACCCCGCCAGTTATTCATATCTCACGCCTGACAAGCCGCAAGCGCACCGGACAGGGCGATGCTTGTCCAAACTCTCCGGCGCGTTACAGAGGCTTATATACAATCTTCGCGCGCGTCCGCTAATGAGCGCGCGCAGACCTTTTTACTTAATAAGCATTACCTTTAATGATAATGAAAATGGCGGGCGGGAAACTTCACTTTTGCTGGATGGGCGACAGTGACCGAGACACAATATCTTGTGGAGGGAGTCTCAAAACGTCCATTTTGAAAATGTGACGCTAACGTCTGAATATAAATAGTTCTGCCGAGACGCTGCTCTCCGCCGTGTGTCCGCCTACCACCGAAACTCACGATAGCCGGAACTGCCCGGCAGCGGGACTTGAATCGCCTGGCCCGGCTTCTTCCCGACGTACAGAGCCAGCGCCGTCGCCAGCACGAGATCATCGTGCGTGCCTTCGCGCCACGCTCCATAAGTGTCGTTGGCCGCATCAGTGATCTTCATCTGAAAATCTTGTAATTCCCGCACTAAGGTCTGTGCGTCCGGCAAGACACTCGCGATCTTTAGTTTCTCCGTCTGCAAGGCCACCTGAACAATTGAGACAAGATTGCGCTTCGGCACATACTCGACGCCCCGGTCATAGTTGACGGTTGAACCGCCGGTGATGTGGATCGGGTGGAGTGTGGCGCGAAGGCGGGCTTGCCTGAAGAGATCAACGACGGGCACGCCGACGCCCGTTTCATCTACCGCGAGTCTCGGCATCGTGCCTTTGAGCGGCGGCAGTTCAAGCATCCGGGCGACGGAAGCGACGATCTCAGGGTAGGGCGTGCCGAGCGGAAACCGCTCTAAGTGCCGCGCCTGATAGACGGCGTGCTCGGCTTCGCCGTGCCGCTCGACGATGACGAGCGCGGTATAGTCTTTCACCTGGCCGAGGTCGAGGCCGAGCGTGTAGATGGGCGCGGGGGCAAATGTCGTCATTGAGTCAGGCTCCCGAATAAAGGTTCAATGTCCGCATCGAGCGCGCGCATGATGTCGTCATAGCGAAAGACTTGATCGACGGTTTCCACGAACTCGCACAGGTACTCTTGTCTAAACCACCATTCCGGCATCGAGCGCCGCTCCTGCTCCAGCCACTCGGCTGAGATGCGCGGGCAGGCGTGCGCCGTCACCATCGCCCTGTGCCACCCTTCGCCTTCCGTCCACTCCTGAAAGTAAAACCCGCGCTTGCCGTAAGGTGTGCTCAGCAGCGTGATCTGTCCGCCTGAGACGGCAAGCATCGGGCGGATCGCCTGATACATCGCATCGGGTACGCGCGATGCCTCATCCACGATCAATTCATCAACGCCGGAGAAGCCGCGAATCGTTTCCTCTTTACCGGGCAGCGCGACGATGCGCGAGCGGTTGGATAGTTCGACTTCTAAGGCAGACTCGCTTGTGAAGCGACGGGCGAAGGGCAGCGCCGCGTGCGCGTCTCTAACTTTGCGAAACAGTTCCTTGCTCTGCCGGTAGGAGGGAGCCAGCAGCAGGACAAGCGACCCGTCGTTGTAGAGCGCCTTGTGCAAGCCTCGAATAGCCGAGACGGTTGACTTCCCGCCCTGTCGCGTCACGTTTAAAATTATCTGCCGGGACTCGGACCGGAGCACGTCACATTGCCACGGGTCAGGTTCTATGCCTGCCGCCCGCGCGAGTAGCACGGGGTCCGCCTCCGCGCCCGCCTCCGCGTCCTTTGCCTTGCGCTCAATGAGACGTTGCGCCGCTGCTATCAAGACCGGATTCCGCGATGAGTCGTTGTGCTTCACTGATAACATCTGTTTCGCTCAGTCCATTCTGCCGCGCGAGCTCTCGCCAGTCCGTCACGTTCATTGTCATGTCAACCGCTTGCTTCGGTTTGCCCTCTGTGCGGTCGGCGATTTCTTTCGCGGCGAGAATGTTTCCCGTCGCCGCTGCCCGCACCAATGATTGCGCGATGACTTCGGCAAAGGTGCGCTCCTGCGTATCGTTTGGCAGAATCTTTGCCAGCTCCAGACGCAGGGCTTCGGAGAGCGTGATGGACTTCGGACGCCCCGCCGGATTGCCGGATTGACCGGGCTTGAAGGCGGTCGGCGTGTCCTTCGTGAAGCGCCCGCGCTCGTCTCGCCCGCCTCTGCTGCCCCTCTGTTTTTCAGACGCCATAACTAACCTTCAGGCCACTTTCTTCTGCGCTTCTTGCTGCACCCGGTATGCGTCCATAATTTTCAACGCCGTGTCTATCAATTCTCCAAACGGTTCGAGTTCGACGATGCGCGGCCATGTGTCTAGGCGCGATGTTGCGCCGAGCCATTCAGCCGAGACCGCTTTCAAGTCCACTCCCCGGCGTTCGAGCTCCGCGACCAATTGACTTAGTTGCGCTTGCTGTTCGGGCGTGCCCGGCCCCGCGTAGTCATGCTTAGTGATGATCGGAGCAAGTTGCGCCGCCGTGCCGAGAAACGATTGCCGGGCGGCGCGCATCCCCGCATAAGCATCAAGCAGATTCGGGCAAAGGCTCTTTAGCGCTTCATTGATCTCACTTCGCAAACGCTCGAAATCGGCGAAGTTCTGATTGCCGGCGGCGGCAATTTCAGCCATGCGAAAAAAGAGCGCGTCGTGCCCTTCGATCTGGCGTGCCGCCTGCAACTTGATCCGCAAGTCCGAGAGCATTGCATCGGCGTCAGCGAGCGCACCGTCCAATCCGGCGAACGTCCCTTGTGCTGCCGTCACCTCTTCCGCGCTGCCAGTGCCCTTGACGAGTTGCTTGCGTGCGTTCAGGAGGTCGCTGTGCGCTCTGGAATGGCTCTCCGCGACCGCCTCACGAGAATTTTGCAGATCGGCTATTTCGCGCTCGATTGCTTTTGAATTTTTCATCGGTTTAACCTCTCCTTGAGTTCCTTCATTCCCGGCGCATACTCCAACTCTGTGACGCGCGACCGCGCGATCTTCGCCGCTTCGGTACAGACCTCGCACAACTCGCGCCGTGCTATTTGCGCCGCCTCAGTCTCGGAAACGTCGCCCGCCTCGCACATGATGTAAACGCGTTCGGCTATCAATTCAGGCTCAACGTCCGGGCTTGGGCAAGTGTGCGAGACGTGCCGACCGTAAGAACTCACGCGCTCAAGCCATTCGTCAAAGTCGCCGATCTCCTGCTCGAATTGTGCGACCGCTTGATCCAGCGACGCGCCCGCGCGCATCCGTTCGTCAAGGAAAAAGGTGAGTGCTTTGCGGTAGGTTTCGTAAGTGGCGGGCGGCGCGGTTTCCGCAGAGGTCGAGGTACACAAATTGTAGACCTCGTCCCCATCGGGAGCCGCATTTTTAGCGGGTTCCGTCGTTTCGATGTACATACACTCGACTTTTTCGGCGGGAGCGGTTTCGGGCGATTTTGTAGACCTATTTATATTAAGATCAAGGTCTACAAGATCGGCGGCCTGTTCGCCGTCCTGAGCGCCTTCGGTTTCGTTGAACTTTTGCGCGAGCAGGGATTCGGCGTGCGCTCGCGCTTCGGTCTGGAGTTCCGCCGGCACGTCGCGGATCAACTCATCAATCGCCTGCTCCATCTTTTTCAGGAAACGCACGACGGCGAGCGCGGGCGTGTCGGGTTGCTTGATGCGCGCGGGTCTAGGCTCCGTCTCTTTCGTGTGCGCACGTCTCTCCGGCGTGTCGCGCAAAATGGCGACGTGCGCCGCCGCCGCGTGTGCGAACCGCTCAAAACGCTTGCCGTGAATCTTCATCGCGGCGCTGGTGATCTCCGCTATGTCTTGGGCGCAGAGCGCGTGTATCTGCGACGCTCTCCGTTGGCCGGTCTTAAAGTCCTTCGAGCCGGAGATGCGACGCAAGAGCACGATGCCGGTGCGCTTCTCTTCGGCCTCATACTCAGCAAAGGCGCGCGTCCACGCTGCCGCCAGCGTGCGCTTGTCTTTATGCTTGGCTGGCAACTGGCGAAGCCTCTCCATCTCTTCATGCGACAAGCCACGAAGATAACAGCCCATCTCCCAATCGGCGCGCGTGATGGCGTGATCCAACCCGGCGGTCGCTTCGATGGCCGCGTTCAACGTGTCTTTAACTTCGGGGCTGTAGCCGACGAACTGAACGAAGAAACGAAGCGCGAGCGATTGATTCGCATAGGCACGCCGGGCGGGTTCGTCTTGCTTGCGCCGTCGCTTCTCCAGACTGGCGACGCGGGCGGCTTTGTCTTGTGGCTCTCGCCTTACCTCGGCGGCGAGTTCGGCGGCTTCGGCGTGGACGTGCGCCCATTTGCGGCTGCTCATGCGCACCTCACTTTCAAGCCCGCCGTAGCAAGGGCGCGTGTCAGGAATGGTGAGACCTCGTCAAGTGAGATCGTGACGGCGCGCAAGTCCGGCCACTCGTCAAATAGTTGCGCGACGAGAGCCGAGGGTGTGACGCCGTTCAAAGCAACTGCCGAGACGTAAGCGCCGCGCGCCGCCTCTTCCGCTTCGAGCGGGTGCGAGACGAGCAAGGCGACACCGGATCGCCGCGCATACTCAGGGCGGGCGACGTGGATAGATGGTTGCACCTTGCACCCGTTCGGCAGATGCGACGATGAAACCCACCGGGGCGCGCGGTCTGCCGGGTGTTTGTAGTTGAGCCACGCGCGCGTCAGACCTTTGCGCTTGACGGGAAAGAGCAAGCCATAGGCGGGCGTGTTCACCTGTGCGCCGTCGTCGCCTTTCCAGAGCGGCGCGAGATGTCCGGTTTGATCTCCGAACCTCTGGCGCACGGCGCACGACGCCATGATGCGCGCCACTTCGGAGGGAGCCGAGCGCAGGCCGAGCGTGTGCAGATCGGCGGGCGTGAATCCTTCGTAGACCTCTGCGACCTTGCGCGCGTCGCGTTCCTCAAGTGAGAAGTAGCGGAGCGCGCACGTCAGGATCGCATCGTTGATAAGATCGTCGCCGATGTGATCGGGGTAAAGTTTATGAGTCGCCGGATCGGGCAGCGCGTCAAGGAAAGAGGCGTGCGGGCGCTCGCCGGTGATCGGCACGATGAAGGCGGGCGATATTGGCGATGGGAAAGAAAGTACGGCGCTCATGCCGCCGGGCGACCATGAATTTTGGTTGTTTGAATTTCCCGAGGTGTGGTATTGTTCCATTGTTGGTTTCCTTAAACCTGTTCGCCGTTCAAACAACTAACAGGTTGTTTAAGACAACGCCTCGAGGTTCATCGCCTCGGGGCGTTGTCGCGTTTACTTCAAGCGGCGACCGGGCGGAGTTCCCGGCTCTGTTTGAATTGTTGGACGGCCTCACGACTGAACTTGTAAACCTTGCCGAAGCGCCACGCGCGAAGCTGGCCGGAGACGGCCAGCTTCCGCACTGTTGGCGGGCTTAAATTCAGTTCACGCGCAACCTCAAAAGTGGATAGTTCCGGCTTATCTTGATCCTGCATATAGACCTCCGCGAAAGAGACGCACGGCCTCAATGGGTGTGCTGTAGTTGGGTAGGGAAAAAGTAGAGGCTGGACAGGTAGATCGGCACTTGCTAAGATGCCTACACCTTTGGCCTACCGGCTACAGGTAACAAACAGCTGGAGAGTCGCGTGTTCCGCCAAAGTTCATCGCGACTCTTTTTGCTTATTGCCTAAGTTTTCAAAAACATTCCAAAAGTCTAAAAGCATCTTAGCACACAACACCGCCCCTGTGCTCAGAAACCCTAAATAAAAAAAGGGACTACGGCACAGAATAGTGTCCCCTTTTGAATTTCCACCAATCAATGCCCTTACGCACCAGGAGTTTTTTAAGTGCTTCGCCTGATTTCGGCGCTTTCTCCCGGTAACGCTCCTTGAGAAGTGCTGCAACCTTCGGATAAGTTTTCTGTTGCGTAGATAGTGACTCTAAAGCCTCTTGCACGGCCCCCGCTAATTCATTCGTTGTCCACTTGGAAGGCTGGCCAAGAGCGCGAAAGCCTAGCCGCTCCCTCGCCTCTTGATCTTCTATCTTCAAAAGCGCCTCATGAACTTCGAGTCCTGTGACTTTGACGATCTTGGTTGATCGAGTTGCGACATCAAACGCCTCACTCTGAACTCGCATCAAGGCCGCCCCGAGAACTTGATCCATGTTCTTCACCGCATAATCGAAGGCATCATGCACGATGGTATTAATCTCTTCCTCCGATCTTCGGGCGGCCATGTTTCGCAACGTGCTTTCAAAATTCCCCCTCATGCCCTCCAGGTCACATTCGATGGTCAGATAGGCGGTTCCACGCTTCGGCATCGTGATCCGCAACTTCTCGCCTTTTTTGCCGCCCTTCGCCCTGCTCATAGCTTTTTCACGTACAGATCAAGGTCGTCTCGCTTGATCTTCCAAACCCGGCCGATCTTCTTCGCCTTCAAGTTTTCTTTTTCATGGCCTCCCCCACGGCGGCAATCGTCATGCACACGCCGGCGAGGAAAATGACGACGGGGATCACGACCCGGCCGCTGTAAAGAAACACGGCGGCGGCTACCACGAATTGCCCGACGGCGACGAGCCCGAACAGTATCCACTTCGGCATAATCAGTCTCTCCCGTTTTTCGCTGTGACGGCCCCGCGTCGAAGTCGGGTCGTCTGCCATCGTATCGCCTCACAACTTCCGCACGTACAGATCAAGGGGCGCTGCGGTGGTGTTCAACCACTTTGACGAGCGCCGCGCGCTGTGCCTCTGGGAGTTCGGTGAACTGGACCGCCACGCCCGCACCCTCCACGAAGTAGACGACCTCACTGACTATTAGCAGGTGTCCGCCCGCTCCGTCGGGCAGGAGCAGGTAGAGAGATGCGTGCGGCAGCAAGGCGACCGGCCCTTCGATGAGCGCACCCTTCGCGCTCAAACTGGTGAGCAGCCCTCTGTGCAGGCAGAACTCGTCGGCGCCCCAACGGACGGGTAGCGCGAGTGACACGCGTTCCGCCGCTCTCTGCCAGATGTAGCCTCGCCCTTCCTTTGCCATCTCTTCCAACCTCTGCCGATGTTGTTATAGCTCCTCGAAGTGTGCGCGGATGCTGGCAGCGTAGAGACGAAATCCGCGCCCGTCGCCGATTGCCTTGATCGTGCGTAACTTCCCCGGCTTCGCCGTGTAGCCCTCCAGATCGGCGCAGACCGATACTTTTACTCTCCGTCCACCGGCAGTACGCCACCGACTTGGGCACCGACGTGTGCCCGCTCGGCACTGACCCACTCCAATTCTTTCGCCGACCCTTGGCGCAGCGCAGCGTCATCGTCGCCCGGCCGCATATTCCCCCATAAGGGCGAGCCGGGCGAACTGCGTATCTTCGCCGCGTAGGTGTTCAGAGCGCGCATATACTTTTGGGCGAGCGCCGGAGAGACCGCGCCGCGCTCGACCGCCTTTTCAAATTCGAGCGTGATCGGGCGAACATGCTCATGCTTGTATTCACTTAACTCTTGATTAAACATTCGCTCTTCCCTCATCACGTCTTTTCATAGTTTCTTCACGAACCGCTCGTTGACCCATTCCTCAATGCCAACTCTGCGGCGCACGGGTGACAAAGCCAGACTTTGACTCCGGGCGCGTCCTTCCAGAAGAAGGCTTCGACGTTGCCCGCCGCTCGCATCGCCGCATCTGCTTTCAACCTTTGGAGCGCGGCCACGTACTCTATGCCGCCGTAGTAGGCCCCCGGCGGCTGCGTCCGGTAGTGGATGCAGAAACGCTCTCGCGCCGCCGCGCCCTGTGGTACTTCGCCTTGCTGTGTCATGCTTCCCCCTGTTCATAACTTCTTTACGTACAGATCAAGGTCTTCTCTTTTCACGCGAAAGCCTCTGCCGATGATGCGCGCCTTGAGTTTCTTCGCCTCAATCGCCGCGCGTAAGTGATTGCGCGAGAGGCCGGCGAGCAGCGCGGCCTCGGTCAGCGAGAGCGTCAACTTATCGGTGAGGCGCACCGGCGACGCCATCGCCTCGAATGCCCGGAGCATGCGAT
>MWWG01000043.1_pt1 | contig 17792 bp, 25 predicted proteins | sample 1047331 | NCBI WGS metagenome assembly MWWG01 (sample SAMN06349968, study PRJNA376086) | soil metagenome | isolation source: MG6-4 sample Antarctic (ecotone) soil | place: Antarctica | collected 2015-01-13 | reverse complement strand
CCCGGCTGCCTGCTCATGGCAATCCTGTTTAGATAAATCCCGCAGTAGATCATTTACCTCCCGGCGTGCGCGTTTGATCTTCGCCAGTTGCACGAATGGAATATTCGAGGCTACGGCCGCCGCGTGTGCGAGATTGAGATCGAAGCGTGTGCGTTCGACGAGTTGCTTGCAGCGTGTGAGCGCGGAAGATTCTTGTTTATGCAGGCTCATAAACGATTTACTAAGCAGCTTTCTGGGTAGCCAGCGCCTTTTGCTCTGCGTAGATGTCAACACAGCGCTGAGTGCCGGTGCTGATGCTGCATTGGTATCGTCGAGGTTGGTCAGCCTTGAGCCGCAGCAAAGTTTCGTACCACTCGTTTGGTCGCCAATCAGACTGTGCTTTAGGCTGTGGCGGCTGCTTGACTGAACTTAGCTTCTTGCATTTGTCTCGCATCTTCCACCTCCGGCCTGTTTGATTGTTTTACGAACTTTTCGATCAACCTTTGCTTCCAGTCTTCCGGTACTGCCATCTCGCTGATGATCCGCGCAGGGTCTTCGCCCCTACCTTTGCGAGAGAAAACTTGTTGCGCGACTTCGCCAAAAGTGAGTTCGTGCGCGATCGGTGAAGCGCGTGCTTCCTCGATCTGCTCCGGCGTGCGCGTCAAAAATTCTTCGATCAACTCATCCGCCTGTCCGTCGGCGCGCGCCATTGCAACGGCGTCCGGGTCGCGTATGTTTGAGTTGGGTTGCACTGCACGCCACCGCGCCCAATCCAGTCGTTGCTTGAGCGAGAATTTTGAACACCCACCCACACCTCCAACCGGAGCGCCACCGGCGCGCAGGTGTTGTGTGTGTGGTTTTTCTTCAGTTGGTTTTTCTTCAGAAGGGTTCTTCTTTATTTCATGTGGTGAAATTGCAATTTCACCCTGTGAACGGTCAATTTCATGTGGTGAAATTGCTTCAGCATCTTTTGAAATTGGTTTTGCGCTCCTAATATTGGCTGGCCAGATGTCGGTTAGCTTAATAATGTGACCCGGTTTGCCGCCGTGCTTGTTGACCCTCTCGGTAATCACGATGAGCGGTTTAGCCTTACCTTGTGGTTCATCTCCAAGCTCTTGGCGCAGTCTGCTTAATTCGGCTTTGGCTTTTGTAACCATGCCGCCACTCATTCCCGTAGCTTTGGCAATCGTGCTTGTCTTCTGCCAGCACGCGCCGCGTTCCCCTGCTACTTTTTTGAAGTAAACGTAGAGCGTCAAGGCGTAGGGTGATAGCCCCAAGCTGAACAGGATATTTGGAATTTGAGTGAAGTATTTCCGGGAGTCACCCTCATCGGTGACGTGGTTTTCTTCAACGGTATCCGGGTTTAGAGATTCGCCGTTGAGACTCGGCTCGGAACTACTTGGCTGTGTCATCGTTTTACCTTTCTTCCAAAAGCAAAAGCCCCTGGCGTTTGTGGCTACGACCCACGAACACCGAAGGGCTTTTTGCGACTCGCAACAACAGTTGCGATATAGGCGACGGTCGTAGCGCCAAAAAAGGTTTGCGTTTTCCGACCGCCGGACTTTAAGATACGAAAAGCCGCCGTCAAACGCGGTTGTAATGAATTGGGCGCGATCTGTCTTGCAGGAGGGGTCGCGTCCTTTGCATTTTTGATACTATCCGGTTTGTCAAGGGTTACTGCCGGACGTGTAAAAGCTATGCGGGCGGCTTCTCTTCTTTCAACCGTTCATGTTTGCATTTAGCGACGCCCTTGCCTGCGCCTGCTGGCTCCCAGAAGCCCGTTCCATGACAATCCGGGCACGCCGCCGCATCAATCACCGATGAAGTTTCGACGGGCGCGAGGAACTCCGCGATCAAAGCATCAGCCTCGCCCGTGCGCTTGATCGTCGTTGCATAGCCGCCGGGATTGGTAATTCCCTGTCCGCTTGATTGCAGATGCCTGGCATACGCTCGGCATTCTTCCAACGTGAATTTCGACCCCACACGCACAGCAGCCGGAGGCGCATCTTCTGTGTTGTGTGTTTCTTTATGTGTATTTTCTTTAATGGGGTCGGCTGGCGACTGCCAGCCGCGTGGCGACTGCCTGTCGGAATCCGGCTGCCTGCCGGGAGACGACACGCTGTACTTGATTCCCTGTTGCTTGCCAAAGCCCAGAGTAAGATCGCTTTTCGTAATCAGTCCACGCCCTTCGAGCCTCTTTAATGCCGCCTTGAGCGAAGTCATTTTAATGTTCGTGCGCTCGGCGAGCTTCGGTAAACTGATGAAGCACGTTGCTTTATTGTGCCCCCACGATAAGCGGTACATCTGCACATAGATCGCCTGCTCATCCGTATCAAGGAGGCGCAGCACATTATCAACAACGGTATTTGGCAAGCGCAGAAAGCCCGGCACAGAGGCAACACCGGCGAGCAAGTTGTGAGGCTGGCTGTCGCCATGCGGCTGGCTGCCGGATTCCGGCTGGCTGTCGTTTTGACTGGCAGGTAGTGGCTTTTCCGACTGGCTGCCGGAATCCGGCTGGCTGTCGGGACGCGACTGGCTGCTCGGCGCAACCTGCTCGGGTGCGTCGGCTAAATTCGTTCCGTCGTCGTAGAGTTTAGAAAGCTCATCGCTGATGTCTTCTTTCTTCTTCGCGGGCGGAGGAGGAGGTGCTGTCGCCTTCACTATATTCTTGCGTAAGAGCATCAAGTCCGACTTTTTCATGATCGAATCTTTCTCGTATCTCGTTGGTTAATTGAAAGAAGGCGAGTGCCGCCGGGGAACTAATATCCGTCTCGAAAACCGACTTGCCGGAGCCGGTCGCTGCGTTGACGGCTGCCGCGCGCGGGATGCGCGTCTCGAAGATGTTCGACTTGAAGATTGACTCCATCTGCGAGCGCACTTCTTTGTCAACGGTTTGGCGCGCGACGTACATCGTCGAAAGCCCCATGATAATCATCTTCGGAGCGTGCGCCCGCCGCACCGCCGCCACCATCCGCATAAGCTGTGTCAGTCCGACGAGCGCGAACATACTTGATTCGATTGGTATCAAAGTAAGATCGCTCAACGCGAGCGCGTTAAGAGTTGGCGCGCGAAGCGAAGGCGGAGTGTCAATGACGCAGTAATCGTAGCCGGAGCGCACGGGAGCCAACTTGTTCTTGAGAAGCAGATCGCGGGAAACCGGCTGACCTTCGATCAACGTTTCCGCGTCGTGGTCAAGGCAAGAGGGAATTAGGTCAAGACGCGGGCGGGCGCGCATAAGATATGCTGATACGTCGCCGCGCGCATCCAGCATCATGCGGTGCGAGGTGCAGCGCGTTGATTCAAGCTCTTGCAGATCACCACCGAGCGCGACTGATAGATTGCCTTGCGGATCAAGATCAACAGCCAGCACACGCGAACCCTGATTCGCCATTACTACCGCGAGATTCAGTGCTGTCGTTGTTTTCGCGCAGCCGCCCTTGTGGTTTGCGATGACGATTGTTTTCATACCGACTTTCTACCACCTCCGGTCGTCTGATAACGATTGAAAATTCAAACCTAAAATCACTGTTCGGAGATTACCGTTAAGCCCTGCACATCGGCATAGTCTCCGGCATTATGTGTGACCAACGGAACATCCAGCAGAAGTGCGGTTGCCGCGATCCATGCGTCGGCGCTTCCTATGGGACGACCCGAGCGGCGCGCATCGTCCATTACTTCAGCCCATCGGCGACATAAAGCGGGCGATGAGTGCGCGACGATGTAGCGGCGCAAATGTTGTTCGAGTTGCTGTCGCCGTCGCGCTGCCCAGTTGGAAGCCAGCGTCCACAGTTCCAACTCCGCAAGCGTCTGAAATGAAACGGTCAGCATATGACCTGAAAGATGCGGCGTGTACAGCGCAGAGCGCGTGTCATTCTTGAAAACGAATGAAACGACATCGGTATCCACGACGAGCGACATCAACCGATGCTCCTCGCCGACGGCGTGTCGCGCCACCCGCGCAGCATCGTGAGAAACTCGTCAACTTCCTGCCGGGTTTCTTCCGGTGTTTGATTCGTCTCCGAGTCGGCGCGCCATTCCTCCGGGTTAAAGGGCGCAACGCCTTGCGCTTCGGCGCAACGCTGCAATTCGGCGCGGGCTTCCTGTGTTTCACGGGCACGATCTGCCGCTTTGTGCGGCGTCGCGTTGCGTTGGCTCATAATCACACCTGCTTTCTCATCTTTCGACGACGCCTTTATGGTTGGCGAGTACGATTGTTTTCATCATCAAGCAGCCTCTCGCCTGAAATGCAGGCGCACGACCTGCGCCGCGTCGGTGATGTCAGCCTGCGCGTAAACTTCGCCGGTCTCTTCGTTGACGAACTCGATGATGTATCCGGCAGGGTGATGAATGTTGTGTGCCAGCACGTCAACTACCGTGCCGACATCGCCGCGCCGCAAGCCGTGCTCCGGTTGGCCAACCAGCAATGCCACTACATCATGAAGTCTTAGTTCTTCCATCATTATTTACCTCTCACGTAACAACTCGTCAGGCGAGGGAAGTCAGTGCCGTGTTCGACGATCCACGACGTTCGCACGACGGCGACGCGCACGCCGCGTGTTACCGTCACGTCAACCACGAAGTTGTTTCCGAAGATGGACGCCGGGCTACTCTGAGCCTCTTTTTCACGCACGGCTTGCAAGATTGTTTGACGTAACCATTCAACGTCTTCAATTGTCAGTCCGAGCGCCGCCCTGAATACTCGCGCTTTGTGTTTTCCTACCTCATGCTCCGGGTTTAGTGAATAGTCACGCAACTTGGCAATCTCGACGACAGCGCGATCAGCATTGGGCAACTGTGGCATTAGTTTTCAGCGCCGCCCGTCGTCGCGTTCAATCAATTTCTTGAGCGCATCTTCGGTGCGAATCTGCGCGTCGGCTAAAGCGGCAATGCGCGCATCGGCGTTTGATTCTCCGGCGCGCAAGTCGCTTACCTCTGCGTCGTGGTTGTCCAGGCGCTCATCGGCGTGTACAGCCAGCCCCGTGAGTATCCGCAACTGCTCGTCGTGCTCTTGCCCGCGCTCATCGCCACGCATGGCTAACTGTGTGAGTATCCGAAGCTGCTCGCCGTGTTCAGCGCCGCGCGCCTCTTGTTCGTCTAGTCGCTCGTCATGGCGGCGAATCATGGCAGTTAAAATGCGCGTGTACTCGCGCACGTCCGATGCGAATTCTTCAAGTTTCAGTAATCGTTCTTCGACGCTCATTTCGTGTTTCCTTTCATTGCCCGCTACCGTTATTGCCGCGCGCCGTGATGTATCGTTCGACGGTGTTGGAAAGTCGCGCCACTGTGACCGTTAGGGCTTCGATTCGCTCATCATGGCTTTGTGCCAGCGTGACCAGATTCTTGGAAATCGCAAGTAAGGTCTGCGCGGTTTCTTCGACGCGCGTAATTCGCACGCTGTCGGCTGCCTGAATATCAACAAGTTCGCTTAGTTCCTCGCGGATCAAGCGGCGGATTAGCTGTGCTTCTTCTTCTGTCATAAGGTGGCTGTCCTTTTCGTAAGGTGTACTTACTACACTTTGCTCCCAGTTCTTATGCTGCTGGCTTATCGGAGTGGTCAACGTACATCGCTTCCGCGAGCGGCTCCTCCGGCTTTGGTTTGCGGCGTATAAGACTCATTTCTTGCTTCGCTTCTTGCCAGTAGAAGCGCCGTTGCTGCCATTTGCTGGCTGCGTGGCTGCTTTGGTTGGCTTCGGCCCCGGCTTTGGACGCTCCATCTTTAGAGCGGCTTGCGGTATCTCCCAATATTCACCCACCGGCGAGGGCTTCCTCTCCGCGCCGGGGACTAGCCGAGCTTCGAGCCAGTTAAGAGCCGTCCGGTAGTTGACTTTCATCTGTTCGGCGAATTGTTTGGCGGTCATTACCCGCGCTTGATTCTTGCTCATGCTCCATATCATACACACCCCTGTAACTAAACGTAAAGACATTATTTCACGTCCCCTGTAAAGATTCAAGAAAATAATTACAGGGGTACGAAAGAAATATCTTGCAATTGCTTACAGAGGTGTGTATAGTTCTTTCATTGAACGGGAACGCTAACGGAAGAGGGAAGACAATGACGACAGCAATCACAGCCAAACTTCAAACGATCATCACCGAAGAGTACGCTGTAGAGATCGACACAACGGGACGCGGCGCATACGCGAAGATCAAAGATGCCGGCTCGCCGTTTAACGGACTCTCCGCCTATGCCAGCGTTCCGCAAACGGCGCTCGCACTTCTCAAAGACAAAGTAGAAGAAGCGCGGCGCACACCGCAATCACACTAAGGAAAGGGAAACGATATGAACGAATACACGATTCTTGTAGCCGGGGATGCCAGCACACTGAGCAGCCTGGTCAACAATCTTCTCAAAGGCGGATGGGAGCCGCAGGGCGGCGTGACGCTCTCGGAAACTCGCACGGCGGAAGATGAGGAAGGCTCGGAACAGTGGGCGCAGGCGATGGTCAAGCGCACGGACATGAGCACGGCAACGACGGCCGAACATCTTTCATCCATCTTGAACGATCCGCACACGCCGGAGGAAGTTCACGATGCGAGCAAAGAGTCATTGCTCAAGATCACCGACGAGCCGCGACTTCATATTGACCATCCGGCGATTTTGCGCGTCGCACAGCCGTTGATACCGGAGCGGGCAGCCGCGCACTAAACGAAACGGGCTACGTGAGTGCCTACCGTCTAAAGTAAAGCGCCCGCGTAGCCCTTCAACCCACAACCCTTCCAAAGAAAGGTCTCAAGGTATGCAAACTCATTCTAACACGGCACAGGGGCAGGGAACCGCCCCGCCCACTCCATCACCGGCGAGTGCCCGACGCATTCTGCCCGGAGATCGCGTGCGTATCTTCGACGCATTGGTTAGCCAGAACGTCTGGATCATCGTTGATGAAGTGCTCATCACGAACGGGCGCACAAAGCTTCGTTCCGGCAACATGACGTTCTACTTCGACGAGTCCCTTGTGATTCGTCACACACAGGGAGGTCAGGCTTAATGGAAAATCTAATTCCCATAAGCGGCTTCACCGACGCACCGTGTGTTCCCGGAGTGAACATGGAACGCGCTTTCGCCCTCCACATCGAAACAGATTCTTTGACTGATGCAGGCATCAACGACGGCGATCTCCTGCTTTGCGAATTTTCCCATCAAGCGGATCAGGGATCACTCGCCATCGTTAAAACCCCTGACGGCTATCGCCTGAAATACTTCTACGTTCTGGATGATCGTTGCGTCAGACTCGAACCAGCAAACGATGAATACGAAGCACAGGAGTACGCGCCTAAAGATGTTCGCATCATCGCGCGCGTCGTAACACCGCTGACCATACTTAACGCTTCAGAATGGCCGAGCATCATCGGTAATTAACCTGGATGCCTTGCACAAGCAGGCAGAAAAGAGAGGGGATATGAAACTGACGACAAAAAGAGAAGGGAAGTCTACACACGTGAAGTCACCGGCAAATGCTTCAGCTTCGAGCCATAGAGAAGGAGCCACCATTCTGACAGCGAGCTTCGATCAAACAGAAATGGCATTACTAATGAGGCGACAGATGCGTGCTCAGCGCCATAAGATTGAGTCAGCAAAACGCATCAAAACTTCGCGCCGCCGAAGATTCCCGAGCGCTCTTCCAATACCGGGATGGGGCAAACGAAGGATGACCAAAGCCGACTTCAATCAAACTTGCGAGCGCGAAGGCATTTTGGTGCTCAGATTGCCGCTTTCCAGCATGGGAATTCGTGGGGCCTGTGGCAGACTTCAAGGAATACCGTTCATCTGGATTGATTCACGGTTACGGGGAATTGAAAGATTGCGAACGGAGTTTCATGAGTTAGGACACTATTTCTTTCACGACGGCAACTCATTGCCGGTAATGTTCGATGAGAAGAAGAAGAAGAAGACCAGAGAGCGCTACGAGTTTGAAGCGAACGCCGTCGCCCGCCTCGCGCTCGCGCCGGTGACAACGAAGCAAAAAAGGTGAAGCACAGTGGACCGGCAATCCATACAAGCGATAAGGGGCGAGGCTTTCGGGCTTCGCCTCTTTTCTCGTCTGCAAATTTCCTCAGCTAATTCACACTGGCACGCCGATTGTAAAGGGAATTTCTACACAAGAGAAGCTCTTGCTTCTGATTCGATTTTTACCGAAAAGGAGTTCCCCACTCATGGACACGCGACCCCGCGTGCTTTCAACGGTGACGCCAACCGCCTGTGTTGAAGCACACTCATTTCTTTCTCTCGACCTGACGACACTGACCACCTTCGATGAGCAGCTTCGTGCCCTGCTGCCCAAGCTCACAGAATTCGCTGACGTACAACTTTTGCAACTGGCAGCGCACGCGCGTCAGCTTGAGGCGTGCGCCTTCCGGTTGCGCGGCGCATGTGTTGCCGAACTGCGCCGTCGTATTGCTATCCGACTCTTCGGCGGGCGAGGCAAGCGCGACGCTTCGGGCATCGGAATCAAAGCGCAACTCGCTCAACTTGCCGCACAGATTGGCGTCAGCCCGACGACGCTCAAAACCGATGCCCGCATCCATGAAGTTTTCTTCGCCGGAGAAACTAGGCTCGCACGCGAGACCAGTTTACCGCGCGAGTTTTATGTGACTGCTCTCGGCGCGCCCGACCCGCTCGCCACCATCCAGCTTGCAGAAGAAAAAGCGGCAGACAAGTCGTACACGCGCGAACAGTTCCGCCGCGACGTGCGCGCCCTGAAACCTGCGCCGAAGAGAAGTGATGCTGTTGTTTCTGCCGCTGCGACGCCAAAAGCCACCGGCAACTTGCGTGTGAAGATCATGCCCGAAGCTCAAGCTGCTTTGGCTGAATTGGTCGAGCGTAGCGGTCAATCACCTGACGCCATCGTTGCCGAAGCCATCCTCGCGCACCACAAATCGCTTACTACGGCTATTGTTTCTCCCGGTAATAAACGACATCCAGCCAACTCTCAGCCATGCCATGTGCAGCCAACACTGCCGCTGTTTCAAGGATGGTCTGTACCGGAAATTTACCTAACCGACATCGCTTGAAAACAAAAGTGTACTTACTACACCTTCGTCGAGGAGATTTCCCTCTATGGCTTTCGCAATTGCCCGCATCGCAAAACTCAAAGGCGGCAGCGTCGCAAGCGCCGGTCGCCACGTTGACAGAACGCGCGACACTCCGAACGCTGACCGCACGAAACTTCACGAAAACAAAATCCTGATCGGAGATGATCGTCCCGTGCGCGAGCTTGTCACCGAGATGATTGATCGGCATGGCGGCAAGCCGCGCAAAGATTCCGTCGAGTGCGTTGAGCTGATGCTCGGAGCATCGCCTGAATATTTCAACGAAGGCAGAGACGAAGATAATCAGGAGCGCGTGTATGCCTTCACAGAGAAGACCGTCGAGTTCTTACATGAACAGTATGGAGATCGCTGCGTCAAAGCGACGCTGCATCTGGATGAAAAGACGCCGCACGTTCAAGCCTTCATCGTGCCAATTGATGAGCGCGGGAAACTCAACTGCAAATCGTTCTTCGGTACACGGGCAAAGCTGCGTGCCTTCCAGAACGCCTTTGCCGAAAAGATGCAGCCGCTTGCTCTGGAGCGCGGGCTTGAGGGCAGCCGTGCAACGCACATGGACATCCAGCGCTTCTACGGTGCGATTAACAGAGAAGTGCGCCTGCGTGTGCAGCCGGAGCGCGTTCCCGATCCGCCGCGCGTGATGGTGACGGAGGCGAGCCGCAAAGAATACAAGCAGCAGGTCATCCGTGCGGTCGCCGAGCAGTTCCATGAACCGCTTAACATTCTGAATAAGCAGGCGAAGCTGGCGCGCGAAGAGAAGGGCAAGCGCGAGGCGGCAGAGAAGCGCGCGATCAAGGCCGAGCAACGCGAAAAGGAGTGGGCGGAAAAGTTCATCGCCGAGCAGAAGGAGAACATCGCTTTTCATCACCAGACCCGGGCGTTGCAAGCTGAACTTGCCACCGAGCGGCAACAGAAAGGCGGGATGAGTCAGCAGGTCAATCGCCTCAGCCAGCAGGTACAAACGCTCACAGCCCGCGTGCAAGACATTCCGTTCTCGGAGGTGATGCGTGCTCTTGGCTATAAAGGCGAACAGCGCCGCGAGGGCGGAGCAGCGATGTACCGGGATGCAGAAGGGAAAGTGGCAATGACGATCCACGACGGCAAAGCAGCGCATGGCAGCCGCGTCGTTGCCGGCAATGCGATTGATTTGACGATCCACATCCGGGAAGTTCAGGAGAAGGTGGAAACTTCGCCGCGCGAAGCGATTACATGGCTGGCAGAGATGTTCGGCAAAGAACGCGCGACGGCGGCCATTGTGTTCCGCGCCGAGCAGCAGGCGGGAACGATTATCGGTGAGCATGAACGTAGTCGTGAAGTGGGGCGCCAGCCACAACGCGAACAATCCTTCGAGCGCGCACACGCCACCGAGCACGAGCGGGGTGGCTTCTCGCGTTGATATGTCACAAGCAGAGGAGTGTTTATAATCAAACCATGAAGAATCCGGTTCCCGAATGGATTCCTGTCAGTTGTGAAAACTGCGCGCACAGCAAAGACGCTTCCTCTTTGCTGTGCGCCGCTTATCCCGAGGGCATTCCAGTTTGGATCAGAAGTAATGCCAACTCGCATCTGACACCTCAACCTGACGACAACGGAATTCAATACGAGCCATCGCCGAAGTTTCTACAAACGCTTGCCGACGAAGGCATCCTTCCTCAACAAGAATTCGCCGCGTCCGCTCTCGGTTCTCAACAGATTGAAGATGGTGTCGGACAACCCGCGCGCAGCGGGCGCTCTGACGTTAGGCGTGCGCTTGATCTCATCAAGGAAGCAAGCCCGGAGCTATTTGCCATGGTCAGTGCAAAGGCCGAGCCGAAGGCGAAGATAAATGAACACGACCGCGATGCGCCATCTACACTGAAGATCGAGCAGATTAAGTTTCGCGCAATCTATAGCGGCATCTTCAAGAGCGGAGACGATGAACTCCCGTGCCTTGGTTACTATATTTTCGGGCGGGGATTAGATGGGCAGGAGAGGCTAATTAACAGAGGCGTATATGTTACCGACCCGGCTGATTTAGCGCGTCTTCAAAGCGAGTTTGAAGTAGGTGAGGAGATCGACCTTGTTCTGGAATCCAACCGTTGTTTGCCGGACATTTCGATCAAGCTAATCAGCTTTGAAAAGGTTACCGACGCTGATAAGGAATCATCTGCATGAAAGCGTTGTGTCGGATAACATCTATTATGGATGGTGATAATGAAAACGAATGTGAGTTATCGGATGCAACCACAAGATGCGGTGTGCGTGATTTGAGCGACAAGTTTCTTTGTCAAACAAAGTGTAGCGCGTGGTCACAGATTCGGCGATCTTGAAAATATCGCGTCCGACCGCATGATCTTGTGGTCACATCACCAGCTCGGAAGCTTCATTCTCATCTGTCTCTTCACCCTCAAATGGAACATTCGTCGCAGAACCAAAAGACTCTCTCATTAGCTCCTGTAGGCTTCTGGATTTGACAGTTACGGCGTGCCCGATCCAGCCATCCGAGCGTGGCCACATTTCGAGAGCCGTGTCGAGTCCCATCTGCTTGGCGTCAGCTGCCGACTTTGCTATCTCCACATGAGCGGCGAGTCCAATCGGCGATGAAAGTTTCATCTCTCCGTCGCGGCAGCAGATACGATACCCGATGCGACCTTCTTCTTGTTCAATCACATCCATGCACTCAGGGTCGGGCTTCACGGCATACAATGCCATGACGTAAAGATTGTTCATTAGTTGCCTATGTTGTGTTTGACGACATTAGCCAGATCACGACCGATCTGCCTTTCCGAGCGATGGAAACTTTGGGCGTCTTTCGTGTGGATGGCGAAGTGATAATTATGATTGATGGTCGGTGCACCACCACCGCTTGTCTTACCGCTTGTGTTATAGCTTTCTACGGGAGGAACGTAGGAATCTTTACTGAAGAATCCGCCCTCAGCGAAAGCGGGAAGCTTTCCGAATTGGTTTAGATAATCAAGGCTAGGCTTGCCGATCTTAGCAACGCTGGTCGCCTTGATGATGTACTCGCCGTTGGATACCCAGGAAGTTGGAAAGCCTGTGCGCGGATCAACGCCAAGGATGCTGTCGCTTGTTCCCGTTCCCGGCCCTTTAATGATTCCGCCGACCGCGAAGTTGCCGATGTGCCCCGGATCGCCGGAATTGCCGGAAGAGGAACCATCACCACCGCCGCCGGGTTTCATAGCACCAAGCGCGCCGGAAATAGCACCCGTCGCCGCCGCTGCGAACAACCCTTTCCAGAAGGAACCGCCAGTGCTTCCGACGGCGATGGAATTGGCGATGCCCGCGAGTCCTTGCAACAGCGTTTGCGAAACATTCGTCAAGCCGCCAATCGTTGCTTTGCCCGTTGTGCCGACGGCTGAAGCGTTGGCATCACCTGCGCCTTTAACCGCGCCAACGGCCGCTATCCCCGCCTGCGTGATCGCGCCTGGCGTCGTGTCATTCTGCTGCGAACTTGTTCCCGGCGTCGTGCTTTGTGAGCCGTGATGAAACCAGCCCTTGATCGCTCCAAAGATGGAGCCGAAGTCGAAGCCTGAGCCGGCACCTTGCTGCTGTCCGGCGGATGAACTGCTTTTGTTGCCGCCGAGGGAACTGAAAGCCTGAGCAAGCGTTTTGTTGAGTTGGTTCTTGAGCACCCCGGTCAGGAACTCTCGCAGAGTGTTGCCAAGCTCCACGCCGAGAGATCGGAAGAAACCCTTGACGCCGCCACCGGATGTCGATGCCTTGGCAAAAGCATTGCTGATCGAAGCGGGCAGTCCGACGATGAAGTCATCAAACTGTGCCTTCGTGGTTGGAACCGTCGAGCGTAAATCTTCGAGGCGCTGTTTGATGCTCGTGGTTGATTTCAGTAGCGCGTCGGCGTTCTCCTTCTGCGCCGCCGCCGATCCTTTGAATGCTTTTTGTGCAACATCTCCGAACTGCTCTGTGGCATGGATCACCGGCGGCAATCCCAGCCCGAACGAGCCAAGCTGATCGTCCATGAGTTTGAACGCCTGACCAACACCCGAAGCCTTTTCAGCTAGGCCGGCGAGGTCGGATTCGGCCGAAGAATTCAGTATGTTGAAGAAGCTTTGATCTTCGCCGGAGAGGGGCGCGAAGAAGGGCGACTGGTCGTTGCTTTTGCCTTTCTCATTCTCCCAGTTGGTGACGCGCACATCCAAGGGGCTGCCGGGACGCACGAAGGGATCGCGCTCAGCCTGCCCGTCGTAGCGCGTGTCCGCCGACATCGTGACCACCGGCACACTACCATAGCGCCCGTTCTTGCCCGTCGTGCGATAGCGAGGCGAGCCGACCTGATGCGTGCGCCCGTCATCGCCTATTTCGTAATCAATTTCGTAGTCAGGCTCGATGTGCTGGCGTTCACGGTACGGCCCGCGCCGATTACCACCGCCGCCACCACGCGAGTGACTGATGGCGGTCGGTATGTCATCAACTCGCCCTCCTCCAAATGCACCGGCTAGATTCTTCATTCCCTGAATGAATTTGTCGGCGATTTCCATGTTCTGTGAATAGCGAAGAGGATACGCAGAGCCTTCGACGCCTTGAGCCAAAGAACCCGGATCGCCGTAGTTACTCTGTCTCTTATTCGCAACGCTATAAAACTTTCTGATCGCATATTGGGGATCAAGCACCTGCGAGCGTGTTCCCCATCCCTTTGACGGCCACATCTGAAAAAGTCCGAAGGCGTTTCCGCCATCACCCACCGCTTTAGAGTGGAGGTTGCTTTCTACAATGGCGGCCGCCACCGCCGCCCGTAGCACTTTCGTTGTAACGCCCAGGGCATTTCCGAGATCAACGATTTGGCGTAGATTCGTTATTTGCTCATCATCTAGCCGCTTGCGTTTGCCGTCTTGGACGTAAGTGAAACTGTCATCATCGTTTTTAGGTGAACGAAGAAACTGATCTTGCGCGGCAAACTTAACCGGCATGAAGGGCGATTTGCCCTGCATGAAGCCGCCCTTACCAAATGCTTTGCCGATGCCCGAGCCGACGGCGCCGGTTATCTTCTCGCCCGCCTCTTCAACCTTTGGAGCGTATTTGAGTACATCGGCGATCATCGCATCGAGCATGTTGTCGAAGACGCTGAGCACCTGCACGCTCGCCGTGTTGATGCCCTGCGCCAGACCTTCGCCGACGGGACCGGCGATCAGATTGTTGACTTGCCCGAGCCGCTTCGTGATTTCGCCCTGCAGCGGCTTGACCGCTTGCCCGGCGCGCTGCGCCTGCAACTGCTCGAAGCGAGTCATCTGGCCGTTGAAGCCCGTGGCAAGTTTGTCGGCTAGTCCGCCATAAGCATTCTCCCATCCCTGCGATAAAAGACGAATTGCCGCCTGACCGTTCAGCTTGCCCTCGTTGGCTAATTTGGAAAGAGCCTTGACGGAGATACCTGTCTGTTCGGAGAGAATGCGAAGCGCGGGGACACCCTGCTTCTCAAGCTGCATGATCGCGCGGCTGGCAACTTCGCCTTTGTCGCCCATTTGATCGAAGGCCGCGACGATCTTGTCGAGCGTGCCGACCTCGCCGCCCAAAGCCGCGGTGACGGCCGTGATGCCTCGCATCGTCGGGATGAGTCGGTCGCCTTTGATGCCGACTATTTCAAGTTTCGTGGCAGCCGAAGTGAGCGGTTCAAACTCGAAAGCGCGATCAAGTCCGAGCTTTCTGATCTCCTCTAAATGCTTACTTGCTTCTTTGGCGTCGCCGGAAAGAGTGGCGAGCGTGAGCGAGGCGCGCCGATATTGTGAATTGAATTCAAAGCCTTTGCTGGTGAGGTCTTTGATTTTGTCGGTGATGGCGCTGATCGTTCCGCCGACCGCGCTTGAGACAAGTCCGGTGACTGGATTTCCGGAGAGGAGCGTGCCGAGCAACCCGTTGCTTCCGCCAAGGCCCTGCACAGCGCCGAGTTTCAGTCCCTTGGCGAAATCGCCGCTAAGTTTATTGAACCTGGTATGCAGTTTGTCGAAAGCCGAGTCGGTTGTGCCGGCTTCCTTGCTCGTGCTCTTTAGATTCTTCGTAACGCCATCGGAGGACTTACCCGCGCGATCCAGTTGTCCGCTTAGTTTGGTTGAGTTGTTACCAAGCGCGTCGAGCTTATTGCCGGCCTGCTGAGCGGCGTTGCCTGTGCCGTCGAGTTTGGCGGCCGCCTGATTGGACACTTTGCCTGTTTCAACAAATTTCACTCCAAGCTGTTGAGCTTGTTTTCCGGTTTGCGAAAACCGATTCTCCAACTGCTGGAGTTTTCGTTCGGCAGGCGATACGTCCGCATCGGCAGTGACGACTAGACTAGCGATCTCTGTTGCCATTGTGGGTGAACCTTTCAGAACTGCAAATTGGAGTAATCTTCAAAGCGTGTTATGCGCCGCGACGGACACACATCAACGGACACAGTAAGGAGGGCGAGATGGATCAACGCCCTTCTATTGCGATTGTCCGGCTTAATTGCTCGCGCTCTTCGGGCTTGCCAGTTCGCCGAGATAGTTTGTGATCTCTGTGGTGAGGCGCGCGATCATCGGAAATGAAAGCTTCGTCAAATTCTCGTATGTCGGCTCAAAGGCTTCACCGTGCAATACGATTGCTTCGCCATGCTCGTCCGTCCATGATTCGATCAAGTCGGCGAGTATCTGCGCGCTTTCGTCTTTTGCCTGGGCTGCTGCAGCGCCATCCGCGTCGCCTTCGTCGTGCGCTTGCAGGGCGAGCAACATCATCTTTGTTCGATAGGCGGGCGTGAGTAGTTCGGTAAAGACCTGCATCAGGAATATGAAGCCGTTATATGCAACTTCGATTGATGCGGTTTTGGATAACAGGTTGGAAAGTTCCATGGTTTCTTATGTGGCTCCTTGAAGGGATGAAGGTTGAAGGTGGGAAACTCTTTGTAAGCGTGCGAGAGACTTTCACATGCTTATAGAGTGTGAGTTATGGAAGGTTGGGCTTGTCTGTTTTGCCATGCCTTTTGTAAAGAGTTTCGAGGCACAGAAGAATGTCTTCGCGCACGTCGAGAGGTAAGCCTTTGAAGTATTCGACGAGTCTGAGTTCGTCAATCTCGGCTTCCGGAGTGTTGCCTCGATAGATTGCGAAGACTTCCGCTTCTGAAACTTCAAATGCTTCAGCGAGTCCCCGCAGCGTATCCTCTGTGATCTCCCGCGTTCGACCCTTCGAGCAATTCCAAACGGTCGCGTTAGAGACGTTGCCCGAGCGCCTCGCTACGTCGCGCGTGCTGAGTCCAAGCTGTTGCATCTTCCATGTAACGAATGTGGCGAGGGCGGCGCGTCCGGAGGGCATGTCGGAGGGTGTTTGATGAATTGAACAATTCGTTCAATCGGAAAAGATGCGGCGTGCAGGAGTTGCATGTCAGGGGTCGTTTAATGAACTGAACAAGCTGTTCAATCCATTGAACGGATAAAGAGGGGTGGGCAGAATCGAAAACGCCCGCGACCGGCTACACGTCTCCAGGGAAGTTGAGACGTATCGCTGATCGCGGGCGTGACGGAATGTTTTCCGTGAGGCTCGACTGTGTGATCGGCTTTCGGCTCGCGCGTGGCTGTTTACAGCGAGGCGCAAGGCCGAGGACTCTACTAGCCCTTTATTTAAGTTTTGACAAAGGAAGTTCGCCGAAGAACATCGGCAAGTGACCTTGCGCCTATGAGGGAGCGCACTCAGAAGAATAACAGTTCTAACACCAATGTTCGAGAGTCAATTTGACCGGATCACGCCTGCTTTCAGGTGATGCCCTTACGCCATTCTCGATGCAGAACTTTCATGTCCCGGCTGATTGTCGCTTCACTAACTTTTAACATTCGAGCGATGCGCGCCTGCGATCCATAACGCCCACCCAAGCGTGAAAGCAGGTCAACGACCTGCACCCGGCGCTGCTCGCATAAAGATTGACGGTGGTTATTGTAAGCACGTCGCCCGGCCGCACGCCGACTGAGTTCATTGAAGTTCACTGAAATTTTTATTTTTCACGCGTGAAAATTTCACACTTAAGGCAAACGTGAAGCAAACCGCATCGAACCCTACAGTGCGACTAATGAATAGGCTGGCAGATGTTTAAGCTTCACGGAAAGGCGGTTTGCTTATCTCTTGCCTCGCCGCTGGTTATATTCCCGGGCGATACGCTTGTTGCGCGAGTACATACCAACCGCAATTCGGTGAGTAGAATTCAGAGAATTAAGAACTGTTTGATCCTTTTCGACACGAGCCAACAGTTCTTCCATTTCAGGCTCGATCTTGAACTCGCGTGCAATTGTTGCACGCACTTCCGGTTGTAAATTTTCAGTCGACATAAGTTGTACTCCTTTGCGGTTGTGGCTCCTCAGGGTAAGAGCCTTTGTGGGTCATTTCCTTCGCCACGTCAGGTTGCGTCGCCTTGGTCGAAATGCGACGCCGGGCAATCTGAATTAGGCAGTGTCGGGAGGCGTCCATGCAGCGTGGTAACGGGCACTCTAAGCACAACAGATCAAACTCGCTTGGGTCTTGACGTTCTTTCGGCGCTCGCGCTCCGTATTCACTCATCGGCTTTTTCCTTTCTTAGCGCAAGACGATTGGGCGAAGGCAAGCTCGACAAGCTCACGGGTACCCGAATAAAATCATCTCACGTTGTTCAAGCCTTCGAGCGCGGCATTAACTTTGAGCATTATGGTTGGGTCGCCCCGGCTGCCTGCTCATGGCAATCCTGTTTAGATAAATCCCGCAGTAGATCATTTACCTCCCGGCGTGCGCGTTTGATCTTCGCCAGTTGCACGAATGGAATATTCGAGGCTACGGCCGCCGCGTGT